>Ga0209671_1001878_pt1 | contig 18450 bp, 13 predicted proteins | sample WorMetHERISLAND2_2_FD_187401 | JGI IMG/M metagenome (GOLD analysis project Ga0209671, IMG submission 187401) | Marine gutless worms symbiont microbial communities from Max Planck institute for Marine Microbiology, Germany - Olavius geniculatus... | ecosystem: Host-associated > Annelida >...
TCGTTCTGGTGCAAACTGTTCAAACATCAGATGGTAAATCTGTTGACTGTTAAAGCTGACGTTCGCTGATGACGTTGTCGGTTGGCTTCCACGATCCATGATACTTTGATACATTATACATAATAGAAGTCTTGTGCACGCTGGTCAGCAAGGCACGCCGTCACGGTCGAATGCGTACAATCGCAGACACGCGTACGCACGGCCACGGCAGCCTGGCCTAGAGACGCGCACGTCCAACATGCCGGCCAGCACGTGTCAGCACAGAGCAAGACATCGTAACATGGCGAAACATCAAGTGTCAACGACGGACGAAACAAGGCGTCAAATCAGCAAACCAGAACAGCCAAACGGACCGCCATATGTAGCACGTCAATACTGCAAAGTATCATGTCGCAGAACGCACTCGTGTCGTAGCAAAACGCTAAAACATGCAGCACTTCTCAAACACGCCTCACACAATAATAATAATTATTATTATAAACACATAATAATATGCAGTAACAGTTAGTCAAGTCAATTAGCTTCACATTTATACATAAATGGCTGGCTATCTATACATTTAATCGTTCTTTATTACGGCAAAGCACGCAGCTTAGCAAGCTAGCAAACGCATACGCCTGATGATGGCTGCCGTCAATTCAAATTCTTCCAGCTTTTGCTGCCGTCGTTCGACGTCCAAAATATCTGCTGACGTCGTCTGTTGTTGGCTGAAAACGATCTCGACGTCGGGCCGCGTGGTACACTTCACGTTGTCCCGGAATTACCCAGAAATCCTCGGTTGCCGACAACACCTTCTTGCAGAATCAATGAAGGTTCCGTGGCAAGGCCCGAATCGTCAGATTCAATTCAATCAGCACTTTCAACGTTCCACGTTCAACGTTCTGGCAATGTTCCAGTGTTGTAGTTTGCCCAGGAAGCAAGCAAGCGTTACAAGTGCGTAATAACATTTATTTAGTATTATCATACGCTAGCGTTGCTATAAAATATTGGTGTTCACAACCTTACATATACTGTACACCATGTTAAAGAAAACACTCACTCACGCTTTTTTAAAGAATATCTCCCTGGTAAACGCTTAGATTCATACGAAATTTTCAGAAAATGTCTGGGGTGAATTGTGTATTCCATCGACGTGAATGGTAGATGTTAACTGCTACTAATGACGTCATTTTGACGTCATGTTTGAAAACAAGGGGAGCGGACCAACCTCGAGCAGTCTATTGTACATGTCGAGTAGTTTCCTGCTGCGTTCAGCTGACATGCGTGAGACGGTCGTCCATTTGCGCTGCAAGCCGGTCGCCGCGCTGGCTGCCGGTGAGACGGCCGAGGCAGCCGGCGAGTCGCTGCCGTGACCCGTGGACGGACGCCCTGATGCTGGCCTCGCGGTCGACCTGGCGCCCTTCAGCGCCGTCGACGTCGGCAACGATTTCAACAGCTTCTCCACCTCCCCCGCCTTCGACGACAACTCCTCGTGAAACTCCTGCGCAAAAAGTAATGATTCTTCATAGCGGCGCTTTGCTTTAGTCGGTAACACTGTTGACCGCATCGACAAAGTTAATCAACGCCGGGCCCGGTTAGTACTTGGATGGGTGAGCGTCGGTAGACGGCTAAACAATCTGGGGAACCAGCCATCCAAATCAACTCAACCTGGCCATTCCCCACATGGCCCGGGAAGTACTTTACCGTACGTTACGTACTTGATATAGGGTTTAGGGCCTAGCTCTGCTTACATGAGTTATACTCGTAGCCACAAGTGCTTTACAATCTCAAATGTGGCAGCTGATTGGCATGCGCTAATGATACCGCAGCGCACTATGCGGCCATCCATTGCTTGTGCTAGCAAATAATTGGACACACGGAACAGCCAGCAGACATTCCACCACCCAAATCAGCTAAACTAAGTCTTTCGTTTTGCAGCCCGTAAGCCATTACTCATATGCAATCCAGCTGAGGTAGATCTAAGAAAGCTGACTGTCTGATAATCTAGGCATTTCAACTGCTGCACCTATACTCAGACAGGACATGATTCAAACAACTTCACAAGACTGTCATGGTAAATTTCCGTACATTAACGTCAGAAAATTTACGCGAGAACCCCACATTTTCACCGAAAAGCACCCCAAATCCGGCCTCGCTGCTGACTAGCGTCTGTGGGTTAGCGTACCGCGTGTTCTCTGACAAGCGCGTCGACGACGGTGAGGTCGTCGGGGATGTTGTCCTTGTCCTTGGTCGTCAGCAGGACGTGACAGTCGTTCAACCACGACATCAGCTCGTCGACGTGTGCAGCGTTCTGTCTGACTGCTCGCAGTGAGTCCTGTAACTTGGCCGCACGCTGACCGGCTCGACTCAGCGCCTGCGTACAACAGTCACATTGCACCGACCATAGCTTCTATACGGCGTATCAATCTATAGCCTTTCTGAAATGCAGGCAAACTACCTGCAGGTTATTATAATACACTCGTTATGAATGCAGACACACTGCTGATATACACTTCAAAACTATGCTGGCCCAATGCCGACATATTGTGCGGCCGGCCAGTCGCCTGACTTTTGACCGTATGAGCTAAAATTGTAACACCGATTGTTTTCGTTCTATAAAGAACGTTTACATTAATTTTGGCTTTTTTCTACGCCTTTTCGTTTTCGAGTATGAGCCGTACGAGACAGATAAACAGACAAACGGACGTGCAAAACCTGTGATGCGGCCTATTAGGATGACCGCACAATGAATCTCGTTAACGATAAAAAGAAAAAGCAATGACGGATGTCCAGTATTGCCGAATTGCACAATATATCCGTGTGAACAGATCAACTCGACTTGGAGCATTTATTTTAAACTCATTATCAAAGATTGGGATCAAAAGTTAAGAAATAATTCATCCAAAAATCGTCCAACTATTATAAGTTTAAGTTAATATTTTAGAAATTTTTGTTGTAATAAGACTTAGTGTAGCCGTGTAAGTTATTATGAAGTAGATGCGTATCGGCGAGTACGTAGATAGCTCAAATGCACTAACCTGTTCCCAGCGCGTCTGGGTGATGGTCAAATAATACTTGACCATGCGCACGGCGTTCGGATGGCACGACTGAAGAATCTCCTCCGCCAAATATCGTATTTTGTCTACGTTCGTCTGCTGAATTCGCAATTCCTCCTCAAACTTCTGCACGATCACCAGCAAACAACAACGTCAGCAGCGGCGTCAATAAATCACTGGGGGACACAGTTATGGCCAAGTTATGGGTTAAAGAGACACCAATAACTTTGGCTCCAAGTAGAAAAAAATAATTTGACAAGTTCAAATTACTGAAAATTACCCCCATTTTGACGTCAGAAAAAACTTTTAGGCTAAAAATGCACCAAAATCGTTTGCGTCTGGGTCCCTGGGACTTTGCCCCAGCTCGTGGAAGAAGCTTACAACGCTCCCCAGACCTCCTGGTCGACTGAATAGAACGTCTTTCACTTTCAACACCCCGTCTCGTCGTCGATTTTTGTCCTCCCAACGCTGCTTGACGTTCAACATCACCAAAGCTGCTTTCCATGTTCGCCAAAACGGCCTCTACGTCAATTTAATTTACATAGCGTAAAATCATGAAGCATCTCTAGTGCGCTGATCAGTTTTCTGATAACGGGCATTATAAATCTAAAATGGCATTTGTCATTCTTGGTAGCACTGTGAAAGACTAGCAAATCTTCTCTCTAACAAAAAAAATCACATTTTCTCAGCTTTCCGGCAATGCCTTTGATTAAAAATTAAATGATTAAATGGTATTGCTTTTTATGCGAAACGCATCTCAGAGCTACGGAGCGTCACCTACCATATGGGATCACACAGTGTTACCTGCCTCAACACAAATGAACGTGCCCCGCCGTAACCCCAGCCAAACAGACCGGTGCTCGATTTACCTACCCCGGAGGAATAGAAGGCTGAGCTGGCCTTGCCATAATTATATAGTTACTCTATAGTACAGTATACGCTACTGCGAGTAGGACCACGGGTAACGTACTTCGTGATTGTCAATGGCCAGCATAATGCTGTCCTCGTCGTCAGGAATTGAATGCAGTTTAAGCTCGGCCTCCACTTCTGGCAACCAACTTCGTACGACCTGGATAACTTCATTGAACTGTTCCGCCTGCAGCAACAGTCCACCAACAACAAACTCCGCATTTATACGCTATTTTCATGCTACGTTACAGAAACACAACCGCCACCAAGCGTTTGTAGTTTTTGGCAGACATAGGTAATTGCATGACCTCTCATGTCCTTGATCTCTGAGGCTCTGACCTATGACCTTGAAATTCAAAACAAGTTCTAAAGTTTGCCAAGCTACATGTTTGTGAAAATTTCATCAAGCTAAATGCAGCAGTTCGTGAGTTATTGTGTCTACAAAGCACGACGCTGAAAACAATACTGCCTTTCACTTCCGCCGGCAGTAATAAGTTTCTGCCGTAGGTAAGTGTCAATTCAAAGTCAGATAGACAGACAGACAGACAGACAGTATCAGCCGACCAGCTCCAGCGCTTCGGATAGTTTGTTTTCACGGACATCTCCCAGTTCTTGGACGCGCTCCCAGATGTCGGAAAGTTGCAGCAGCTGAGAGCTAATGCTCGGCTCGAGGCCGGATGAGTTGTCTTGCAGTGAGACGACAAGCTCGCGACGACTAGACACTTCCTGCTGGAACACCTACGCACCAAGCCACACACACGGCACGTCATTGACGCCATTGCAGCTACGCAAGCAACAGGACAACTGTTACAGTGTTACACGCAATGACGTGCATCAACGAGTCTATAACGCAGTAGCAAAACGATCGAAAAGTGTGAAGCATTACGACTTCTTACAAGGGCGTCGTGGAAGAGTGCAGGGGCAATCCCCCATTAATATGAACCTGTCAGTAAAAATGTTTTTCTTGTCGGAAAATTTTTGTAGAATTGTCGTTTCAGACTTGGCTACGCATGGTCGTCTTGCACTTTGGTTAGAACGTTATAGAGTTGCCCGCGGACCGTTTCGGATACCCTGGTAGGTCAAAAATTTGGCGACTGTTTCAGTGATCTGGATCGCTTTAACAGTGGCCGTTTTCGTCGTTTACCGGAAGTGATCATACGTGTGCACTGCGACACATACCACCACTCCTCAGCGGCACTCAACCTACAGTAAATCTACTGCTCCCAATAAGTTGAAAGTTAATTTATTCGAAAGCAATTTAACCAATAACCGGTTAACTAATGGTCTGAATAGAGTAATGTAATCAATAAGCTTGTTGTAGCTCACTTTATGTTTTTCGATGAGTATATTGACGGTGTCAAGGTCGCCAAGAATCGGCTGATCTTCAGCCAGGTAGATCTCAGCCTTTGCTAGCCAGTCGAGTAGATTCTGCACTGCGTCAGTTAGCCGACCCGACTTCACTGCATCCGTCACGTTCTCGTCCTCTGGACCGTTCTAGACAAAACATCAGCAGACGACAATTAACACTATATCTTAACACGAAAAACATTTTCGGACACATCATCAGCTTGTAACTTTCAGTATGTCAATACTCGGTGGCGCTCACTGTGCAAAGTCCAACAGTTTGAAACAAGTCGGGATCAGTGTTTGGAAGTGAGGAAATCTCGCGAAAGTGCAGATCGACCTCTGAGTGACATCACAGACTTTCAGTGCGACATCCGCAAGCGTGCATGTGCATGAAGGACCGGATTGTACGCAGTTGTAAACTGGTAAGTTTTTTTCATATATTTTTGTTATAACTGCCTCAAATATTTTTCGAAATTCTTTCACCGACATACACTGCAGTAAAGTCGCAATTAAGTTTGGATTTTTCCAGGTAGTGCAGAAGCAAACGTTAAGTGAAGTGGAAACTTGAACCGGTATTTCATTGCCATTTGTGTCAAGAATACTCGTATCAAAAATTATTACATTCTTTGAGTTACAATGGATAATGTCGGGAATGCGTTTTAAGACATGGTGTAGTTGTCATGAGCCTGTGACGTCTATATGTATGTATTTTAAATTCATATTATTGTGCTGCATTCTTCACGAAAAAACGCATTCTAGCATTAGCAACAACGGCATCATTCAAGAGGCCGATTGATTGCACGCAAAATATGACCGCTGGCTGGCAGGTAGCGGCCAGCCGATCGCTCTATCAAATTGTTGCAACGCACGCACGCTAGCCAGGCAGCAATCCAATCTAAATCGACATCGACTGCCAACGCCATCCTTACTGCGGCGCCCCTCGCAGTAATTATCAACATCATGCAGCAAAGTTAAACCGGTTTATCTCTCAGACAATAGAACAAACGATTCCGTTCAATGGAAAACCGAAGGCATGGTATAATTCGTGCCGGCACTGCCCGGTATCGCGTACCGTCACTTATTCTGGCGGTGGTTAAGCATACGCCGAACCGCCAGCTCCTGTTGTCATGATGATTGACAGTAGCCTACACTGCACATGCCCAAGGTCCGAAATGTCACGAAAATACCAAATTACTATATTTCAAATAATTTTCTGACGCTTAATCTGCGACTGAACTTGTTTTCGACTGGGGCTTTGCTCTGGACCCTACTAAAAAGCTTACGACGCTTCCGCTCCCCACAATGTCATGTCCAAGCTGTTTTAATCAGCCGGCCATTCCCTTTTCCCTCGAAGACTATGGCGTCTTGATTTCGGCGTCGAATTCTCGGCGCTTTTGACGCCTCGACTGACAGTATCGCTTCTTCTTGAAGCACTATAGCCTTACACTGTACACGCGTGAAATCAACAAACAGAGTAGGCCAGTAAACAGTAATCCCTAATTTTTCGTCATAACTGCAGCAAAAATTGACCTATTTTGCAGTGAACTTGCGATTAAGTGTCATCATTAGAGACTTGCGTTGATGCGCTATACAAATGCATTTTAGATTAGATTATATTAAGACTCTCGAATCTTGAAACTAAGGCCTTACGATACTTTTACGTCAAGCATTCTGTATTCAACTACTTCTTGGCCTACATTTAACTGCAAAAAGCAAACAGCAAACAGAGACAATTTGACTGATTCAAATCGATGAGCTAAATCAGTCGAATATAGCTTAGCGACATTCTCACGACTGACTAAAAATCTCCTATAGGCTATCAAGTACAACGTCGCTGTTGCACCATTCCAACGTCACGCCGGTGACAGCATTGACAAAAGCGAGTCGAATAGTCGGTCGGCTCCGTCAAATGACCGGAGAATGTCGAATATTATTAGTCCAAGCTACGCCAACAGCAACTGACTTCATTCATTCATTGAAGGCAAGTGAATGACGTGAGTCAGCTTCATGTCATTTCTGCTTTGTGATTGTAACAGTAGCACTCATAGTTACACTTAATAATTATTACACTCGTGCTCTTCTGTACTACGTATTATAACTGTCACACTGCCTTACACGTGTGAAAACTGTGAAATCAACAAACAGAGTAGACCAGCTGCCCAGTAAAAAGTAATTCCGATGTTTTCGCCATAACTGTAACAAATGCTGACCTATTTTCAAAATTTATTTTACCTATATGCTCGTATTTTGCAGTGAGCTTGCGAAAAGTGTGATCAAATATCCCACCACAGCCCAAACGCCTCGTTATACACAACCTAGCTTTAGAATAAATGAGCTACAAGTATTCCGTGTGCAAAAGTTGTTATATTTTACGATGAGCTGAATACATGACGGAATTTTTAACAATAATGTGTTTTATTTCAAGCTTACCACGGACTTGACTAGTAGCCTACACAAATTTTGAAAATCGACTAATATCTGATAAAATTATAAGCACTTTGCCTGAACCGCACTGTATTCTTGTCCATGCTACCCATTACGTTAGTCCACTGAAACAAGTTTTACGACACACTATGCTTTCCTAGATGACTACAACAACCAAAACATCGACAACAGCCGAAATTAGCCGCTAAACCCCTACTCTACGATATCACTAATACCCTACAGCATCGCCAGATGTTTTTTTGACTACAATGAGTTTGAAAAACGCCAGAAAGTGACTGCGACACCTACACATCCGCAGCGCCACGACGAATAAATTGTCATTTTCCGGCTGCACACAGACTGTTTTGGCGGAATTTCTTTCTCGCAACGTCTTTGCTACATTTCATTCGAACTCACCGTGGTCGAAAATCCAAGATTTTCCGTTTGAACTTTAATGTTATTACAGTTATAGACACATATTTACATGTTCATGATTTTAACGGTCACTGGACATCTCCGGTTGTCAAAAACTGTCGCAGTCGACTGGGACACTGTTTTCAAGCTCGCCAAGATTTGCCGTTAGGATTTCGATGCTGCAACTGCAACCTACAGTTTAGAATATATTGGCATTTCCAGTTAGGGGGACAGATCACATTTTCCCAACGTCATTCCACGTAAAGCTGTCTGAAGGAAGCCAAACAGCCTGGAAGGGGAAAAAGTGTGAACACTTAGGCTATATAAACCCTTTATTTTTCATGCAAATACCGGCATACAACCATACTGATGTCCTTTTTTCTTATTGTGGTACTAAATCTGCCCTTGAATAATTTTATTTCGTGTCCCCTCAGCTCTGTATTGAATACAACAGAGTAATTAGTCTTTATAGTTAATTATCTCCAAGGCCGTTATCTATCAATGTTGCGTTTCCTTGGAATATTTCTTGTCAGCTTCTGTGGAAGATAACTTTGCCTCTGTCATTTAATATTACAACATTCTGACTTTGGAGCCATTCGGACATCAACTTGTGCCATTTGAAAATCCGGCAGCCGTCTTGGGCGGCTTAGCTGGTACGTAGGCCTACGAGCACCCCAAAATGCTCGTAAATACTTAGATACCGGCTAAAGCCGTACTCTGCGGCGGTATGGGTGCTCGTCGTACCGCCGCAGAGACATGCCGTCATGGCAGCCGGCTAACTGACGACCTCAACCACAGTAGCTAGGGTATCATGAGTAACGCTAGTCGGCAAATGAACGTTTGCTTCTAGTAGACTAAAATTAATGATCAATGTTACAGCCTTTGTTTGAACGGCCATCTATCGTCACATAATTTTCTGAAATACGTTGACCCGGGCACGGGTAATATGCGGACCTGCGGACTTGCGGACCTGCAGACCGACCAACGGGTAAAATGCAAACCAAACCTGCGAACCGGTCCGCAGTTTACCCGTTGGTCGGTCCGCAGGTCCGCACGTCCGCATTTTACCCGTGGCCACGTTGACCATAATTTTAACCTGAACTCTAATAATTATCCTAATTCTATTGCACTACGCATAACGGTAACGATCGCGAGCGACAATGGTGCCGCCGCCTGGCGAATTTAATTGAATCTATCACTGCCGTACAAATAGCTTTGTACGGCTGCCGTAACAATAGTCAGTGCGTAAAAATAATTCGTATGTTTGACGTGATGTCTAAAAACTTTCGGTGCACGTATCAACGACTTCCCTGATGCAGTTTGTGTCTGATCGACATTGAGGAAAGGCCATACGACGGTCAGACGTAACTTTGGATCAAAATTCCTTAACGATTCAAACATCAAAATCAAACTGAAAATGGTTTATTCCAAATACATACTAAGAAAAAACTGTTGTAGGTCCCCCTACAGTTTAACCTAGGGGCTCGGGAGTGACAGAGAATAACGCAGAAAATGGCTTAACCATAAGGTTTTACATTTACTTAAACTATAGACGAGGACGTACTGCTATTCGTTTGCGATATACCGCCAGCAAAGCGCGCTAAATGCAACATTCTCTCACCTGCATTGGTCGGCAGTAAAACTCAATATGCCATCATGGCAAATTTTGATATGATATCAAGCAACAGGGCTAAATATGAAAACGGGGCAGCAGTGAACGGTCTAGTCAGTATACATATACGCGCCTAGCTGCTGCGGTACTGCTGTATTTCAATCATACAGACGGCGTAGGCCCCACTGCAGTGTGTGTGTGTGGGCTATGATGACTGCTAGCTGCAGCGCAGGTAAACTCAGGTGCGCGCGCAGCAATTGGATGATGATTCGCGTTCGAAAAGCGTCGTCGTCGGAGCGAGCGGTGACGCAGCAATGGCGGTCGCTGGCGGCAGGCTAGAGGCCAGCTGCGTATATATAAAAGCTCTCTACGATGCATGTCCGCCTATCTATACCGTACACACGGGCAACAGTTGCCCAACCTGTCGCCATCACTGCGCCAACCGATCAGCTGCGAGCGCCATTTGCTCACCACGACCTAGGCCTAAACATCGTCATTACTATAATTTATTACACCAGAGTATACCGCAATAAAACGCCTTACAGTAAAGTACGCACTAAAAACAAGTAATTTAAGCTAGTCCTTAGGAGACGCGTGACAGCCTATAGCAGTTCATGTTCACAGGTTGTCTTGGTCTATCTCAAGCCATTTCGTCGTAATTCACTCTCAAAGTGTGCGATGCAGCCGAAAATCGTCAAGAATGAATAAAACCCCCCTATTATGAAGGTTGAGGGTAGTTCAAGGTCACTAATGTTGATACCTTTTAAAAGCTCGTCAACAGTTCTTGTAAGCAGCAAGTTTATGTCTATCTGCAACTTTTTCACGATAGACGAGCCAACAGCGGTAAATAACGACTTTTTTGAGAGTTACCCCTTCTTGACGCCCACGTGCACACGCCTCCTTGAACCTAACAGTCGATTCTTGGATGATTGAAATCTACGTTTAATGCTAAAAGTTTCATATTGCAAGTTGTCCTCGTCTATCTTTAATGATTTCGGCGCAATTCGCTCTTCCAGAACAACTGATAAACATCTGACACATTCTTGACGACAGAACAGTTTTATTTGAAACACTGAACATCTTTAAAAGTAACCTGAAGCTTACACAGTCACCAATCAGCGGTGATGCAAGGCCTGTGTAGTCTGATGATTGGCCATTATTGCTGTTTGACCTACACTGAGACTGATGATGCTGATCCGTCTCGTCCGATGAGCTATAACGTCTCAGCAACTAACGTCCAAGTCGACCTTTGCAAAGGCCGACAGGTGGCAATGCAGATCATATAGGTAAGCCTGCAAAACTATCATTATCACGTGTACTGCCAAAGATCTCAAAAGGTTAGTATGGCCTGGACCCGACATCCAGTGAAAGATGTACCGCTCGCGTTTCAGCAACCAGAACCCGCATCCCATGCCGCTAGATGTGTACGCCGTACGTTAATGCTATGCAGTGGGTTGGCTACAGTATAAACGTAAATGTGGGAACTCTAATTTACGTTTGCGCTCTTTGTTCGTAATTTCGGGCCCCTTTTTAACGGTTGCAAACCCCTTGCCGCCAACAGTACAAGAAATTTGAGCTAATGCTCATGAGACGCGTGAGAGCCTATAGCAGTTCGAATACCTGTTCGCAGGTGGTCTTGCTCTATCTCAATCCATTCATTTCATTGCAATTCATTCTTCTGCAGCTAAAAATTGCAAAAAAATCACCAAAACCCCCTATTTTTAACGATCATGGCCATTCAAGCTTATCGAAGTTGATGCCACTAAAAGCACGTCACCAGTACTTGTTACGATAAGCAGCATGTCCGTGCATATCTGCAACCGTTTTCATGTTAAACAGGCCAATAGCTGAAAATAACTACTTTTACTGGGGTACATTTCTTTGACACCCGCGTGGGCACATCTCCAGGCTTGAACGTATAGGGCCAGGACTTGTACTGCTAAAATCTACGTTCAATGGCAAAAGCGTCATACGCAGGTTGCATTGGTCTATCCCCAGCCATTTTGGCGCAATTCACTCTTGAAATGTGCGTCGCTGTCCGACATCGCGAAAAATTTACTAAAACCTATTTTTTTTGGGGGGGGGGTTCAAAGTCATTCAAGGTCATCGATGTTGATATTGCTAAGAAGTTGGTCGCCGGCGCTTGTCATAGGAAGTAGCATGTCTGTGCCTATCAGCAACCATTTTCACGCTAGACGAGCCAATAGCGGTAAAATGACTTTTTAAGGGTGTCCCTCTTTCGCTTCCTTTTCGTGAGGACCTCTCTCACCCAGCGGCATAAAATTTTGTCACGAAATACTGGAGACTTTGTGCTATCATAATTATGGTACAAACTCGAAGTCTCTATCTTACCTGGATTTGAATCGGTACCGGGTCGTGACAGACAGACGGAATTGCCGTAATGCCTATATAGCTATGCTAGCTCTCGCGCGTAAAAACTAAGTCAAAACGCACTATTAGCGTATAGGCCTATTGCAGTTCATGATGCCAGTGTCGTCAACACTGATCATTGCTTAAGTATAGCAAAGCTGCTTCAAGGTTAAACCACTTGGCAGTTTAACGAATGAAGCAGTTAAACAGCAATTGTCTTGGGTCTACAATAATTATTTTTATAACACGCACTCTGGAGTGATCATAGCCACAGTGGCATTACGATATGGGGCGTGAGGTCAGCAATACACGCAGTCGACAGCAGTAGCTCTTTTTGTATAGGTGTATAGACTGCTAGTCGTTCCTGCTGTGGGCTTTATACTAGCCTATCTGGTATACAGCGCAGTTGTTTAGTTGCGTCACGAACTGTCGTACGTGTTGTATGAGTGTCACGGTTTCCGTTAAACGTCGAATTTCGATCTCCGTTAGTACATTAGGCTGTTCTTTATAAAACTTATCCATTTAAGTGATTGACTGATTGAGGCTGAATAGTTTCTTAGCTGTAATGCTGCCGTATAGGTGTAAACATTATGCAATAAAAATGTGTGGTATCTCTAGCTTAATTAACTACAACCTGTTAGTATGTTCACGTAATGTTACCATTATCTGGTAACTATGTCATTGGCACTAAGCGGCATTGCATAGGCTAAATAGAGTCGAACACGGGAATTTCCGATTGTGGATCCTGTATTAACGCACTTCGCTCCCCCTCCCGGAGCTTTTGTTTGTTGTTAATATATTGGAGTTACACGGGTGTCAGTCAGTGTCCGTGCCAAACGGCATTTTAGTCCATTTGACGGTCAATTAGCAGAGTGTGCACTGCGCACATGACAGACATAGGCCGGACGGACAGACGGACCGACGGACCACGCTACGGTGAAATTTGTCACTGATGCTGTAGGCGATGCCGCCTAAAATCGAAGTCAAATAACAAAGACACACTGCAACTTTTTTCAGTAGTTAAAGTATCGTATATTTATGTCGATAACGGATGATCGTTGATCAAAACGACTTTAAAATGGAATCGGCATCAGTTTACGAAATACAATGTGCCAGGCGCTGTCTTTTGGGTAACGTAGACTTGCACCAAAAATTTGTCAAAATTAATACGTTTTTGTCATTTATTCCAGTTGTCATTTATTATGTCAAATGGAAGATCGCTTCGATTCGAATCGGTCCAAAGAATACACACTTCGCGGGAATTATAATATTATTGCGTCTAACGTAGTAGTGATTTTATGTTTAGATCTGATAATGCTTTACATTAGGAATCGGAATGGTTTTAAGCCAACTCATTAGTCTGTCTGTCGTATGATGCTATTGTTGAAGTGATGATGAATGAAGCTGAGCATCATCATGATCATCATCAGCAGCAGCAGCAGTCGACCAACACGCTGCTGTACAATGCCGAAGGACAACCAGTCGCCATCAGTCTGCCTCCGCAGACCGCTGATTATGAGCTCTACAACAGTAAACAGTCCAAGATTTCTGGCTTCATCCTTATAGTCAGTGGAATTCTGAATATCCTTCTCAATGGAATCGGCATCGCTTTACGCGAAGTGGGAACTTATCCCGGACATGGGTTCTGGGGCGGCATCCTCGTAAGTAAACCACACACAGTGTCCGAAAAAACACCTTGAACACTATCGATTGTCGCTTGAAGAAGGGATATCCAGTTTTAATATTTTTCGGTATGAATATTTCCGGCACAACTGGCCATCAGAGGACCGTTTAATACATTGCCTCACTCAATGTCTGCTTTTGCACTACCTGGGGAAAACAGAACCAACAAACTATGAGTTGAAATGAACAAAAATACGTCAAAAAGCATCTCCAACATTATCGATTGTGACTTGAAGAATGCTTGACAGATTTTTATAATTTTTAGTGCAAACATTTATGACACTACTTGCCATCAAATCATAGATGTTAAAAACATTGATTTGCAAATAAAAACATAAAAAGCACGGTTTTTTCATTTTTATAAAAAACATTATAAAAATAATTGAAAATATGCATAAAAACATTAAACTGCATATGTTTCCAATCACTACTTTTTTCGCCATTATACACGCAAAGAATATCTAACTCAGATAATTAAAAACAAAAACCTACCATTTATAAAGACTAAAAACCAGAATGTACTAAATGTGCAGATCAAAAACAGCTGAACGCAATTTGCCCATGAAAAATAAATCATAATTGTAATTTTCGACGTTTATGTTTTGACAAGAACAAAAAACACGATATTAAAAAGCACAAAAACATTTTTTGAAAACAAAAAAACATTTAAAAAATGAAAAACATTAAAACATGTTTTCAAAACTTTTATAAAAAACAAAAAATGTTTTTTTACATCTATGCATCAAATGACCGTTCTAGTTTTCACCTCACCAAATTTCTGCTTCTGCACTACCTGGGAAAATCCGAACAGGCGAAATGGGATAAAAAAGGCAATATTTCGTTGGTTTTGTTTCCCCAGGTAGTGCAGAAGCAGACAAAAAGCGCGGTGGAAAATTAAACAGACATTTGATCGCCAATTGTGTCAAAAATATTGGTGTCAAAAATTATTAAAATCTGATAATTCTTCTTCAAGTCACAATTGAAAATGTCCGGGATGTTTTTTTCCGAACACGGTGTAGCAAAGTATCTTATGAATATTTCGTATACATTTAATTTACGTCCGGTATAAAGACTCAGTAATCGCCGACTTGAAAAGTTAAGCATATGCGTAACAGGCAATATGGATACTCACAACAGAAAAGAATGAAAATAAAACGGCACTAAATTGTACATCGATCGAATGATTAGATGCATTCAGTGCATTCAGTGCGTTCTGGTTGTCTGTCTACAACCGCATCTGACATTTTGCATTCAATAGGCTTAGAAATATTGTTGAACCTTATTACCGGTAGCCATAGTTAGTTTTAGTTACCATGTTGCTCTTTGGCTTGCGTAGTAATAGGCTATTGTGTAACTTATATAGTATTTTTCAGTATTTTACGTTGACTTCGGGTTTTAATCCAGCTTTGACCATCGTAACTTTAGAAGCGCGTACACAGGGACTTAACTTACTGAACTGACACGGTTTAGTTTTTGACAACTGATCAACGGGTAAGCACCGCGAGCCCATTGGTCATTGGTTGAAGAGTACGTACCCGTAGTCACATAGACATCGACGCCGTTAGACGGTGCCTACTGTGATGCATTACTGCTCGCCCATTGGCCAGTTTGTCAAAAACTAAACTGTCAGTTCAGTTAGCTCAGTTAAGTTAATTTCAGTTCAGTTACATCGCTTTGTACGCGACTTAATAAAAACTAGCATGCACTGGCGTGATTCATGTAAAAGTTTTCATAAATCATATTGCTGTAGTTAAAATTTCGTATATTTTAGGACGTATTTCTTGAAACTTTCTCAGTGAATATCGGTTGTAGTTCTGCAAATAACCTACCTTCTTTATTTTATTGTATGTGATCTCGATTATTTCGTGTTTTGCAGTTTATCGTAACCGGTGCCTTTGGCGTTGCGGCTGCTGGAAAGAAACGTTGCCCGGTATGTGCCATTTGACGAATTTCGTATAATAATCTTTTTAACGTTTTTTAAAATGAAAGTTAAAAGGTACTTTATAGCTTTTTGTGGAAACTCCATCGCAGAGCTACGGAACGTCATCTGCCATATGAGATCACACGTGTTACCTGCCACCCGACGCAGGTGAATGCGCCGTCTTAACCCCAGCTGGACAGGCCAGTACTCGATTTACCTACCCCAGAGGGATGGAAGACTGAGTTGATTTTGGTGTTGGTTATTTACCTGGATAGTTTACTTGTCTGCACATAGTCACCCATCCATGTAGTAACCTCTCCCGACTGGGAGCCGAACCCACGAATTACGTAATTAAACGTTTGTCAGTTAAACTATAATTTTCAAAGGAACGATTGTTGTTAAAATGCGCGGTCTCAATACGTAGCAAACAGCAGTGCGGTTGTATAATATTGTAACAAAATGTTGTAGGTCATCACGTACTTGGTGCTGGACATTCTGTCCGCATGCTCAACTATCACCATGTTCACCCAGTCGGTGGTTGGTGCTATAAAAGGGCCAAGTGAAATTATGGACAATATCAACGTGAGTTTTTAAAGTATTCGCATAGCTGACTTGCATTTTGGCAATGTGGGCTACTACAGTATTTTCATGTCAATGATGTTTCATTATATAGCTCTACACATTTAGTATATTATTTGGGAGTCATTAATTACTTTCTGCACTTTTGCGCTGGAGTCGCGTCGGCAGTGCCGGCGTTAAAGAGTTGTAGGCCCCCAAATACAAGTGTGAGGCCCCTATAATAGGGAGTCTGGGGGCAGAGCCCCCAATTGGGTTCAGGGGCAGAGCCGCAGAGCCCTTGGTCAGGGGGTCAGGAAACGAAGCCCCCTAAAGCTGAAACACTTTTGGCTTTTGGACGTTCACTGGAAGTCGCAAATTTGCCCACTTAAAAAAATTGAAACGCAAAAATCAGATACAATTTGTGTCGTCGTTTAAAATAAATGACGTCTATAGGCCGCAATACGTCACAGATTAATGTACAGTAATGAAAAGTAATAGACTTGTCCACTTTGGGTAAACTTTCCACATGTTTATTCATTTTTATATTTTGAATATATTTTTAAAAACTAGAATTTTTTTCACAGATAGCATGAGGCCCCTGAGCATACGTGAGCCCTCCCCCCGGCCGGGCAGTACGGGGGGCCTTCCGCCGGCTCTGCGCGTCGGCATCGTTGTTAATTGGCCATAACTTTTCTGCTGAAAGATAAAGAAAGCGACGAGTTGGTACTAAACGCTCAAAGGATGACAATGCACTTCACTGCCGCAACACACGAGTATTCCTACAGACTACAGAGCGGTTGTTAATTTATAGCAAAGCGTAGCCTATAGTTTTAACTTTTAGGCAATCATCTAACATCAAATTCTGTGCCGCACAGATGCTAATTTACTTGCCTAACTGGTCAAAATATGAACGGTGTCTAACAGGTTGGAATAATATCTGCGATGTTGGCGATGCTTGCACTGTTCTCCGCACCAGTTGCTATCTGGGGATCGAGTCTTGTGTGCAAAGTTGCCTGCTGTGGTAGACCAACGGCCAGAGTATGTCTGGATATTGTTTTCTGATATTGTGATGAACGGTACATTTATATCATGTCTGTGCTTTCTTGACTTGTCTGTCGACTTTGATCGGCCTCTACTAGTCTACTTACCACCAGTACCTTATTCACTCGTTATCATTTGCGTTTGGGATTCATGACTCTGTTCTACAGTGATCTGAAGTTCTAAACGCTTATTTAACTATTTCCCTCTCTTGAATGTAATATATTTTTTTTCAAACTTGAATACCGCTATCTATATAGTGTTCCAGACCTCTGTTTAACATGTATTCTAGTACTGAACCTTAGGCCTATTTCTTCTGCTTACTTGAACGAGATAGTCTGCAATCTTAAACGCAGATGACGAACTATTTTTCCTTCAGCTCACAATTTTGATCCGACAAGGCATAACAGCTCAGCAAGTGACTGTGACACTACTGACCTATGACTGAGCCATCAAGCTAGACAGAATGAAGGCGTGACGTGTGACATGTTCATGTCATTTGTTTCAGACTATCGGCTTAAACCAACCGGTCGTCATCTTCACTCAGCAGCCTTACTTTACCGTACCACAAGTCGACCCCATCAGTGGTCCAGGTAAACAGTCTGTTAATAGAATTGGTTTGAAAACACAGCTTCTCTCAGCATTTTGCTTCACGTTATAAAACGCGATGTAAAAGCAGCAGCTGCAAGTCGAGTTAAAAGTCTGTCGAAAAATCAGCAAGACAGCCAATTCATATGTTGTTTATTTCAATATTAAGTGACTCTCTGTGTGTGCAGGTGCGCCTCCGGCCTACATGTCATCAGTTGGTGATGCTGCTGTGTCGAACGTCCAGCAGCAGCAGTTGCCGACTGCCTACGACGCCGGCGAGATGCCGGCTAAAATGTAGGCGTAGTTCAGCAACAGGCCGTGAAACTTCAAACCTGTCAGATTTTCGTAGCATGGCAGCGAACTACTAGGAGCACAACGAAGTCTGCAGTGGCGGATCCAGAAATTTTGAACAGGGGTGGAAGGGTAGGAAATAGGGTCTGTGCCCTCCACAGAAAATTTTCGAAAATTTAATGCAAAAACAAGATAATGTTCATATCAACACGGTGTCTGTCCAATGCATTTCGACAGTTTACAGTATATGTCCATATAAA
>Ga0209671_1001880_pt1 | contig 18449 bp, 11 predicted proteins | sample WorMetHERISLAND2_2_FD_187401 | JGI IMG/M metagenome (GOLD analysis project Ga0209671, IMG submission 187401) | Marine gutless worms symbiont microbial communities from Max Planck institute for Marine Microbiology, Germany - Olavius geniculatus... | ecosystem: Host-associated > Annelida >...
GGGTTTAGGGTTAGGGTTAGGGTTAGGTTATCAGTATGAAAACTACCAAAAACGTTTTCAGTAGTTTTTAATATTTAGTGCCATTCCTGGAAACAGTCAAAATGATAGTTGCATTTTTTTTGGCCCAGTAACTGGTCACATCTGGCTGATTAAGGATTGATTGCATGGTTCACGATGTACTGGTAAAGAGAAAATGACAAAAATGATGTTCGGGTGCATGCTTCATGGGTATATAAGGCTAGTTACTTGCTCTGCTGATGTTAGCTTAGTTATTGCATTACTGTGCTCTGCAGTCACTTCATATAGCAATGTTTACTGGCTGTTGCTGAAAATATTATGTGCCATTGCTTTATGTGTGTAATTATTTTATATTCAGGTATTCATTTGATATATCAGTCACATCCTGTGGTGATGGCAGAAGCTGTGAAGCCACTTTTGACTGAAGATGATTCATGTGTTGCGGGATATATTGAGATTGTTCCACTTGATAGAGCAAGGATTGACTACACTAATGACATTTGCAATGAGATTAAACCAGTGCAGGATATCAAGCAGGAGATTGAAGAGGTTCATGAAGTCTGTGATGATGTCAAATATGAGTTTCCTGCTGAAGAGGTCAGATTATCTTTATATGCATTGCATTATTGAGTACTTCAGTCTGTTCATGCTGTTTTGTTGCTTATTTTTATTTAGATGTGTCATTAATTTTTTGTATAGTTTCATGTGTTGAACTTCTTATTGCATCGTGTATTATGTTTTTATTGTGACTTATATGTATTTTGTGCTGCGTTTTGGACAAGAAGGCTGTCAGGCTTGTAATTATATAGTCCCAGATTACAGAAGACAATCGTTAAATTTTTTTTCACATCTGACAAAGTAACTTTAATGCATGCTCACTATTCACTAATGATCCTGATAATATTCTAAACTTCTCTAATGCAAACTCCTAGTGGCCAGTTTCTGTTAAAACAAGTGAGCCCCGCTCATAAGTTGTAGCAGTGACCCAACAGTTCCCATTAGAGACTCCGCTTGTGTTGAAGCATTAGCTGCTTGCCATATCATACTTATAGGCCTACTCTGTACATCATGCATACACTATAAAAAAACATTTACATTTCATTTTTTCAGAGCAGTATATGGCATGAGTTACTTCTGCACTGTCTGAATTGATACTTTTGAAGATGTAACAGCTGCCTGATCCTTTCAGTTTTTTTTGCATGTTTGTTAGGTGTATAATCAGTGTCAGTTTATGAAAGTTGCTGTGTGTTTTTAATTTTGCATAGACATAAGGGCAGCTGTTCGTGTTTCTTTGTAGGAGCCTTGCTGTATTGCTCATCAGCTTTTGTATACTGTCAAGTTTGTCAACAGCTGTTATTTCTGAGCAAATGAATGATTGATTTTAGTTATATATGTTTTAGCAGACAGCTGACATGACGAGCTCGATGGTAAACAGTATGATACAGCAGTTTGATGAGACTCAGTCCGACATGCAGCCAGCTGTTGTTATGCACCAACTGGATGCGTCAAAGTATGTGCAGAACTTTGAGATTTACTCGTAGCATTTTGCACTGCAAACTGTTGAATAACATCAGGCTGACCATTTGTGCAAAAACCCTGCAAATGTTAGGTACCATTAGTTTTGCAGGCATTCGGAAAATGTCATGAAATGATTAAAAGGAAGGGCAGTGTTAGGGGAGAATCTTGTCAGATTACACGATAATTAAGAACTTTTGCACAGTAGTTCTATTGTTTTGTCATGCAGAACATGTATTCGTATAACTGTCTAGAAGGCATATTATTAATGGCACGTTAAGAAAGTGACATTATGTTATATTACAGTGTTTCTTGTCACTGTTAGATGTTGTTACTACACTGCGGTGAGCTATCGTGATGTTAGTTTGACTCCAGTGGTTGTTAACATTTTAGTTTAATTATGTGTGTTTTCAGACTGCAGCAAGTCTACAACATTTTTCCTCCTGACACTGGTAAGTAGTATTTGCACTCAGAATTTACTGCGTAATTTTAAACTGGTCACTGTTAGTTTACTAATCGTGTGTTATATTGCATTACAAATCAGTGCCAGGATGTCTGCCAGTTTGACAGCTGACAGAAAAACGCCATTGGCATTGATCAAAAGGAGGGAACTATTACGTAGAAATTGTTGTTAGGGACTGCCATGAAGGGTCAGAGAATGGCAGATGAGAATTTCACACTTGCTGTTTTATAGAAAAACAGTTTCATAGAGATAGAAAATTTGTTTGTGATGTGGATTTTAGCTGGGGTTAGCTTGTAATGCACATTATACAGTGATTTGCTGGTAGTAAGTAATCCTTCAGCAGCACAGAATTAATTCAAACTATTTTCAAGGGTGAATGGTTGACTTCATCGAGTGATTATTTAATTCTTTTACTTAATTTTTTATCTGACAATATTTTTTGATAAATAGAGAATGTTTGGTGGTTGATACACATCCAGATTTCTGTTTTGGAATGTTTTAAGGAAAGTACTAAAATATCAATTACTATGTTTAATATGCTTGATATTTAAAAGAAGCATGGTGCAGTGAAACAGCAAGAATAAAATTGTGTGGTTAGATTAGGCTTGGGCAAGTAACTTTGTTTTTGGTAAACCCAGTGACTTTGTTCTTAGGCACAAATTCGTCAATGCATAGTTTGGTTCTTCAGTTGTGGTAGATGTACAGTTATGAACCAAGAATAGAATAAATTATTATCAATAACATATCATAGTTATGCTGGTGACAGTGTGTTGGATTGTGGTCCACCATAGCCAGGATCTTCACAGGCTGAACAGTAGTTCAAGCCCTGTGTTAACGGTGACTTCTCTTTTTTATGGGAAAACCAGAAATTTGACCCCCCAAAGAATCTAAATTCCTGATCTGATTGAAATAAAATTTGACACAGTTGGTTACGTTGGCGAATTGACCCCTTGTGCAAAATTTTATGCAAATCCATCCACGGGGGATTCTTGGCAAATAGGTGAAATATACGCAAAAAATGTTATTTATACCGATATATCTTTTTTCCTCAACAGCAGAAATTACAAAAGGTGATATTATTCAGCAGCACATTGACACACAGTCAGTGCGATGCAGGCAGTATCACTTTTTGTAATTTTTGCTGTTTTTGATGTGCTACTACTGAAATATTGTCGTTAACAAATGTTTAAACTGATGTTTTGTACATTTATTATAGTTATAGATGGAGTTTTCCCTGTTTCTAACAATAACCCTATTCCCTCACCTATTAGGATCACCAAATCTCACCCATAGCTAGTGGCCCGTGGCTATGGCAGGCTGACTCTATGTTGGTGGTGGTGTAGTTGTAGCAAGAGCACCAGTAGCATTCACATTAATGATCAACATGGTTGTCTTCCGAGAGTTATGTGTAAACATCAGCTGATAAACCTGACCAGTGTTAACATACATTATGTTGTTACACAATTTGTTGCATGTGAGATTAATGCTGGATGTGTGCAGATTCTGCTCGAAACCCGCATGAACTGGACATCAAGGATGAAAAACTTTTACCCGAAAACAGCCTTAACCCGGACATGCAGCATGAATCAGATGAGCATTTGGAGCAGTTGACTGGCAGCGAAGGTGAGACGCCAGAAGCTAGTTCATTCCAAGCTCAAGCTCAGCACAAATGTTCCCACTGCGAGAAATCTTTTGCTCTTCTGAAACATCTGCAACTGCACCTGTGTTGTCATGGCAACAAGCCAGCTTTCACCTGTAGGACGTGCAGCCGGTCGTTCCTCGTTGAGTCTGGCCTGGAGGGTCACACCTGCGTGCGGAGTGGAAGAGGCACATTCACTTGTGAGATCTGTGATAAGAAGTTCCTCCGTGCTCAGCACTACACCATCCACATGCACGACCACCGCGGCGACCTGCCTTTCAGCTGCGACATCTGTCAGAGGAAGTTTTCATCGGTGAAGCAGCTGAACCAGCACCAGCATGTGCGCCAGCGTCCGTTTTGCTGCCACATCTGCTGTCGCAAGTTCTCTCGGGCATCGCTGCTGCGCTCACACATGGTCGTCCACAGCGAGGTGGCGTGCTTCAGCTGCAGCACATGCAGCAAGAAGTTCTTCTCGATGAGGAAGCTGCGTATGCACACCCGACTTCATGCCAATGAGGGTCCGCACCTGTGCAAGGTCAGCAATTATTTACGTGCAAGCAGGGTGCAACACTGCATGCAGAATGCAGATCCTAGACAGTCGTGGAAAATACAACCTAATGGTTGCCACATTTTAGACCCTTCTGCATTTTTTGACCTTTACATACATTATGATCAATGTAGTCTATTGCCAGACTTGGTTCCAGTTGTTGTTTGGTATAATTATGAACTTAGTGACTTACCAGAATTATAAGATTAGCCATGTATTCTGTAATGTAATTGATGTAGTAAATGTACTGAATATAAAAATCTGACTTTTCCAATATTTGCTCAATTGAATAGTCCTGCAGTCACAGAACATAGGCAGTGCTGCATAGTTCTAGAAATTCATGGAAAATTACTTTCAGTATTTTGCGTGCACCCCGGATAAGTCAATATGTTTCATTATTTATGTTTGACATTGTCTGACATTGATTAACTGTTTCGACGTACCAGTAAGATTATGAAAGATATTAGCGAGCATTTTGCTTATGACCTTCAACAATGTATGTTCGCAAGTCTCTTGTCAGCTTTTGTTTTTTCTGCAGTGCAGTATTTGTTTAAAGGGTATAGTTTTTCATGGGAACCCATCTCGAAACACCCTTCTCAACTCAGAAGAATGCACCCCACCTCAGCCTAGCCAGACAGGCTGGTACTCGATTTACCTACCCCAGAGGGATGGGAGGTTGAATTGACCTTGATGTTGGTTATATAGCGAGATGATCTACCTGTCTGCAGACAAGTCACACATCCAAGTAGTAACCAGTTGATGGCATCAGGAGTGAAACCATCGTCCTCATAATCACAAGTCCAACATCCAATGGTTGCACCGTCAAGCCACCAGTCTGTTTGATGTTTATGCCAGGTGTGCAATAAGCAGTTTCTGCAGAAGCGCCGCCTGGTGGAGCACGCCCGCATCCACCTGGCAGCGCCGTTCACCTGCACCATCTGCGAGGAGAAGTTCCGACGTTCGGACAAAATGAAGTGCCACATGCTGCAGCATGCCATCAAGCAGCATGTGTGTGACGTTTGCTCAGAACAGTTCACGACGTCCGACGAGCTGGCGCAGCATGCCAAGTCACACCCGCGCAAGGACTCGGAGCCAGAGGTGCACCGATGCACCATCTGCCAGCGCGAGTTTTTCGACGCGACTGTCTTTGAGAGTCACATGCGACTTCACTCTCGCCTCCAGACTCTTTACCAGCGAAAGTGATGTCAGCCGTCATCTTAAGTGGCAAGACCTAACTCAAATTCTCAGACTGCATTGCCAAAAAAGTTAGACTGATAGTAAAGACAAGGCTGAACATAACGTATGGTAGTTATGGGTAAGAGAAACACAAGGTGTCACTGGGGGTTTGCTGAAACTTCTGTGGGCTTCCCAAGTTTTTGTATGGCCCCATCTTTTGCTTTGGCATTTTTTAGCTTAAAATGTTCGGTTGAATTTTTGCTCTACTTTATGTCATATAACTTAGTTGCTCACTCAACTTAGACCTGCAGTCGGACTTTTCCATGGAGTGCAACTTTATCTCTGGTTTTTTGGGAGGGGTGCCTTAAGCTCTGCCAGTGGTCAAAATGTTTATTGAAAAATATTTGCAATATGCATTTTGTACTTGAAAATTGTATCTTACGAGGACCATCCCAAAAGTTTCTGTTATCGACGTATTAAACAGAATATTTTATACAATCTGTAATGTGCATTCTTTGCTAACTCATACGAGTCTGCTGCAGATATGACATCATTGTAATTTATGATGTCGTAGGGTGCTAAATCGAAACGATTTGGAGCGCTAACACAAAAAGCATAAAATCAGGCTCACTGTTGCATGACAATTTTTCTCTCTGTAGCTGGATTTGTGAAAGTGGGGCCACGTGGCATGGCATCTGATTTTGTGAAAACGCTGACAAATATTTTCATTTGCATATGAGAATATACGATAGCTTAAATTTGTGCTAGCCGCAAATAAAAGCATTTGAATGAATTATGATTTCAGGCAAGTATGAAGGGTGGTCAAAAAGTTTTGAGTCAGTATATTAGACTACAAATTTTCATTGTCTGTATGTTTTGTATATTCGTGTAAGCAGCTTGTGGAAGTGAAGTTGCTGTAATTTATGATGTCAGAGCATTAAGCTGAAACGATTTGGAGTATTAACGCAAGCAGCATTTGAATCATGCTGGTAGTTGCATAAAACTTCTTCATTCTGTAGAACCTGGGGTTCCATGGCATCTGATTTTACGAAAGCCCTGCGAAGGCGGTTTATGAATTTCTCATTTGCATATGTGAATATACTATAGCCTTTCTGTGATAGCCGCAAATTAGAGCATTTTGGCCAAAATACAATGTAATGCCAATATTTGACGGCATCAGGAAGATTTTATTACAAATTTGACTATTAATTATATGAGCTGTTGTAACGAAAAAAACAAGCAGGATATGTGACTAGTTACATGGGCCCCTGGATGGGCAGGGGGCTGGCAGCAAGCCCCAAACACCCTCCCCTATTTCAGCACTGCAGTCCAGTCTAAAGTCTGCTCTATAGTTACCCAGCTGGCTGTTCACGATAATGACTTCATACACTGAGACTACTCTGCACACAGTAATGGCCTGACCCCCAGTGACTATTACATGTTTTGAAATCTGAAATCTAAATAAATGGTGGCGTCCACCATCCACAATGATAAATGACTCGAGCCTTTATTATAGACGCTGGAAATTGATTTTATTCAATGCTCTATGACATCGTAAGTTACAATGATATACTCGCAGCAGACTCGTATGAGTTAGTAAAGAATGCACGTTTCACTGATGTATATACTGTGGAAAATATTGTTGTCCAATATGTTGAGTCCAGAAACTTTTGGGATGACCCTCGTATGGTAATGATTAGATCGTTGGCTTTAAACTAACTATATCATGGAGAACAATCAAACTGAACTGCCTAAAACTGTGTCCCTACTAATAATTACCATCGTATACAGCACAATCGTAAATTAACACAATGCGACTAATTAACAAATTGCACTTTTGTAATGAAAAAAATTGCTAATTTCCTTTGTGTGTTGCTAGCGTAACTGAGCACCATGCCAGCATCCAAAAACTGAAGTTTTTTAAAAACAGAATAAAGCTTAGTTTACGCACAAATGAAAGGCTGCGGTAAGCCGTGGAACGTGGACAATTTTTCCACGGTGAGCTGCGGAATTTTGCGAACTGGCCCGCGGAAAACTGTGGGCCCTAGTGATGATTTTGGTTATTTTATATATTCTTATGCACTGCTGTCTGGTTATGGCTTGGCGTGTTTGATCAAACTCACTCCTAGCAATAAACCTGAACTTGGTTTTTCTGGTTCTGGCAAACCACTCTAGGTTAACTTTGGCTGGTCTTGTCAATTGAACTTTTGGGAGTTGTTATGGCAGACTTTCTTACAGGCCACGTGTCCTTCTGGTCATCGAACCAACAGTGTCAATGCACATATGGTGAAACATGTTTCAAGGTGCCCTCATGAAAACAAGATATCTGTTTCCATTGCCGTTATAGTGCTGCCGTGTAGCATTCACTAAGAAACTATTGCTATACATACCACTGACAGTTAGTGAGAAATGTTTATTGAAAAATATTCTGAGTGAATGGCACAGGGTGACTGTACCGCTTGAAATCTGTGCAAGTATCCCAAATTTCTGAGTATGTATGTGTCCCAGGTATTGGAGTTACTGGAGGTTAGGCAGCACTTTATGTCGCAGTGGTTGAACAGAAAACTTAGTTTTTAACTGGTCCATTTTTCTGAAATACTACAGGATATGACTGTCTCCACTCCCCGTTAATAACATTTTGAGAATTGCGAGACAGATGCCATTCTTGTCACCCATGCAGGCTTCAGCAGTGTGAAATTGCTGATCGACTGTCATTTTGTTTACGTTCCAGTATTTAGAAATGTATTTACTGCACTGTCTACCTGGTGATTATGGTTAAGAGTTGCTTGTGTAAAGACAGTGATTATGTTTACTTATTTAGATTGACATATAAGTGTTATTTTGACATTTATTTCTTGTTTGGAGTTTGGATGTATGAATTATCACAGATAATGTAAGCAAATTTATATTTACAGGTATATGATTTCTTGTTTAAGCTTGCGGTGTAATATTTGTGTCAGTATGTACACTGTATGTGTTTGGTTATTTAGATCGTCAGATAGGTGTTATTTTGACGCTGATTTCTTGTTTAAGAGTTTTGACGTATGAATTATCGCAGACAATGCAAGCAAATTTATATTTGCAGATAAGTGTTATTATGACATTGATTTCTTGTTTGAATTTTTGTTTCTCGCAGATGATTTTTGCATCGATATGTACACCATGTGTGCGAATGAAATAAATGACTTCTGTGGTTTGACTGTCTTTGTTTTAGTACACTAAAGTCTTGTTTAACATTGTGTGGGAAATACTGGCAATTCAGCTGTGTGTCTATGAGAAAACAATATCGTCCTGTGCAGCTGTCCGCCTAGAGCTGCATTACCTTGACCCCAACCCTGATCTACACTGTGTTCTAAATTTAGCGACCCCGTTACAGATAAGTTAGCGTAAAATCATTAATACCTGATAGATTTTTTACAAAATTTAAAACAATCATTCTGAACTAGTATTTAAAGTCTGAGCTCAAAGTGGCCACCTTTGGCCCTGATGCAAACTCCTAGTCTTAGGTAGGTACGCTACTGCTCGATCCCTTTGTCAACAGCAATGTATTGAACATAACCTTAATGCAAACAAACTCTTGACGTGATAATGACGCTACACCAAGCACACTGTAGGATGCAGACGTCATAATAGGCGTGATGATAAATTATGTTAAGATAGTGCAGTGTACAATATTTCGTTGAAATAAATAAAGTACAAACTGAATTAGGTGCATTTGAATCAAGGGGGTCGCCAATTTTTGAACACAGAGTATTGAACTGAAAATTGGAAACACTAGTCACACCTGCCCTGGGGAACATTTGCACCAGTTTTGATTTTTTGCTTCTATCAAAGTATGTTGAAATTGTTTATTTTTTGCAGCTGATGCGTTAGAAAAACGACGTGTTAGCATTACCTCGTAGTGCACTAGCCGCATATCTATGGTCTCATGGTGCAAAACTGGTGTCTGGCTGAGGGCTAAAGAAACGAAGATCAGCGCCAACCAACAGGCCTTACGATGTGTTAGCATGGCAGCTACTGCATAAATTCAACTTTACTTGGAATAACTGCTTCAGAAAAATATATTTAATGCCCATTGGCCAGAGAGTGCCAAACCACTTCCATATTACAGCAATTCTGCCTACCTTACTACTAATTGACCAAAGCAAAACATTTTCCCCTGGCCTGTATATGTGACCTTGCGCTTATACGCGACCCGGCTTTAATTTCAAGTTTTACAGTAAATTAGTTAGCTGACTGTCACAGTGAATGAATGTCGTCTTTATTGTGTGTTGCAGCCAATAGCTGGATTAAAACAAAAATACCACTAACGCAAAAGAGTACGTGCAAATAAGTATAATTGCATGAACAATATGGCAAAAAGGTTTATTTCGGGTAATAAATTGTTTTGACAGTTATACAGACGAGTATGGTGCAAATAGTTGGAAAAATCATGTTTCAGTGGCATCTAATGTGAGATGACAGCTTACAAAGCGACTAGCTCGGATAACACCAAGAGCACTGCGTTAAGGAATAAGGAATGCTTTTCACCAAAACTGACCAAGCTTTAGGTACTGTCCATACTCTATACCATAAGAAAAGAGAGAAATATGCAAGCTGCTTAGTTGTTTAGTTTGTGGCTCATAAAATTCAGGAAAATAATGTTCACAACTTCGCAGACAGCAGCCACTACTGTAAACAACAGATAAATAAAAAATTGTGGATGCTGAGCTATTTATGACAACAGTGCAAAATGTCAATGGCAGACATTTCATTCAGTTAAAAGACGTCTCTTTCTTGCAACAGTATCTGAACATTCCAACTATCAGCGCCCAGGTCTTTTCAGCTTCACTTGCAGAACTTATCAGACTTCATCTTTTCTCGTCTAAACACAGTCACAAAACATAGACTAAAACACTGTGGACCTTAAAATGTCCTTCACAGTCGGACAGATCAGCTACCATGAACGACAAAAATGAGATTTGTTTTCACTGCAGTTATAGAGCTACCGTGCAACCATCACTAAAAGAACTATTGCTACACCACCAAGAATTCATTACAGAGGTGAGAAATTGGGGCAAAATAGGGAAAGGATTCATTAGATTAATATTAAAATCTAATCGTCTTGATATCACCTGCGGCTAAACTTTGTGCTCTGATTCAGTAAAAATGTGACGCAGTGCAGCAGTGTGAAAGACATTCTGTTCACAAGAAATATACACACAATGTACACACAAAGAAATATGGACAGATAGAAGGCAGGGAAGTGATAACGAAATACAGGGTTCAGACACCCGGCCATATGCTCCAAAACACAGGTAAACCAATCCAGAAACACTCCAAACTCAATACAATTTTTGTTTCTTGTTTCACTAATAATGAATACCATACTACGAATGATTTCTACAAAATTTTAAATAAACAAAATTGTAGCATTTTTCGATATTTATATGTGGACAGTATATAGTAGTACTTAATAACTTGAGACCCATGAAAACCCAAAAACCCATCAAGATGGGCCTTTTCAAAAAAATCTGGGTTTATCCCAAAACCAAATAAAACCCACTGAGTGCCCCGGTTTGATAAACACTCCAACTGAACAACAGCAACAGCCACACACACCAGAGAGCACATTAGAGGTTTTTTAACGAGAATGCACTATAGAAATTCATTTTTGACACTAACTTTTTGAGAATGAGAGGCTAGAACAAAATGCTGAGAACAATAAACACTTGTACCTGTCAAGAAGAACTTCGTGCAGATTTCCTTCAACTTTTGCCTTCTTCACTTCACTCCTATCTTCAGCACTTAATTTGATCTTGCGGTCTTGAAAACTCTGAAACTTTTTCCTACAACAACCAAGAAGCTCCACATATTCACATGTGGCATACAATTTGCAAGGGGCATTCAAGAAGTTTTGCACTGACTATAAAATGCAATAGCAGTAATAAATAGCCTACTCAGCAGTACCCCAGCACATCATGGGTCGAACAGCACAAATTACAATTCTGTTAAGCCTGTTACCCGGATAATTGATATAATTAATTGTTAACTTTTCAATCAAATTTTGCTGACAACATCAAATTCCGACACCATTGCTCAAATGTTCTTATTTATTACCGGCACACATTTAGGCTCCCGGGCCCCATGATGGTAAATCTGGCTATAAACTGGAGAGACGATGTGCAACAGCAAACCTAATTCTATGTTCTAAAATGCTGTAAGTCACAAAATAGTTAAAATTAGAGTAATGTCATATTCCAAGAAACTCATGTTTACAATAGCAATCACAATAAAATTATCTATAGCACTTTCTACAAAACCTAAATGGCAGAAATGGCAGTGCTTAGCAATCAAAAACAAGGCTTAAATGCACAGTGAATCAATAATAAAACCTATAGTCCTATACAAAACACAAATACGAAATTTGAAAGTCTACAGGCAAAGTAAATGATGAACACGTTATGGATGAAAAAACCAGTAAAAATTTTTCAGTCTACTGTAGAGTTGGATAACTTTTTTAACAGCACCCTATAACAACACAATAATGCTAATGAATTTCACTTACTACAATCAACTCTTTTACATATTTATACGCATAAAATACAGACAGCACATTCATAAAATACGTACACATAGCTCAGTTCAAGATCTTTAGCTTTTCCTTTCTTGTCTTCGTCAGCTTCATGCTGCAGCTTTTCGTGTTTTGCACAAGATCGAACCTGAATTAGTGGAGACACATAGACCAAAACAAAACTGGTTCTAACTGAAGCAATGTAACACAAAGATATCAGACAAACTATTTGCTGCTAAAGTCACTATTCAAAGACAAATGCACACAGATAACTTGATTTAACTAGCCTATTTCTCCACACTTACTCCAGACTATGCTGGCTAGAATTGTTATAGCACAAGAGGCCAGTTGCCTTTCTTGTTATTCAACAGATGACAATGTTCTCACTGAAAGGTAACACTGTCAAAACTTGCATGGCTGGTAGTCCACAAAAAGGGTAGGTTATATTAGGACCAAAAATTTTGGTAAACAGGCTAGGCTAGACCACACACAAAGTTCAATGGACTGGGCCTAATAATTTTGATATTCTGCATACCTTGCCTGTTAAACAACAATATGGGTAACCAAACCATCTCTATTTCATGACCTACTTAGTCATACAGCCCATAATCATACTCCAGTCAAATGTGACAACTGAAATGCATCTCAGGTCTGTTTATAACATGCATGTCCCAGGCAGAATATACCACTGATCACAGTCAACAAATATGTACATAGCAACAAGATTTAGAGTTTATTGTGCCTCATTATACTCACATAATATATACTCTAGATCGTGCCAAATCGTACATACAATATGCTCATGCAACAGCCTATAACCACAGTGTGATGCTCAAATTATTTTAAAAACCGACAAATGTTTGTAAATCATCTGACCTGTATCATTTCACGCTCGCCGGCTTTTTCACTCAAACAGTAAACTCGTCCGCCATCCTCTGGTGCCGAGATGAAACGTTCATTCCAAGCCAGCAGTGCAACTTTGTCCTACAGTCATACAAATGGTTCACTCACAGCAGACATCTATGACTTAATTTATGAAAATCCCTAAGTTCTTCCCTTAAGTTCTTCCCAAGTGAGCAAAGCAAACTTCATAAGTTCACAAAGTTAACAGTCACAGGTATGATAAAAACAGTGTTTCAGTAAAAGGCAACCTTTTTCTTTCAGAGCCGACAAATCAAAATAGTTAAACATGCATGTCCAAAGTTTTCCTATGCCACCAAATATGCTTTCTAAGTTTATGGAAGTTATGCAAAAGTTTGTCATCTTAATACTTCCAATGATACGTTGAAAATCACTTTTCTTGTTCAGTTATGTGCAATTTAAATTTCTTCCTAAAACGTATTCAAATTAGGGTTCTAACAGTTGTATGAAAATCACACTCATCATCACAGCATAACAGCCACTAACAAAGAAATTAGAATAAACACTGCATACACTTGAACTGATATAATTCACTGACTGCTGCATTTAGCAAGTAACAGTCAAGTGATCTTCACAGAGAAGTGCAGTAAAAGCTTGCAAAATCAACAGCAGTAGAAACTTGTCTCTGATTAATGCAAAATGTACTTCTAGAAAGTAAAGAATATGTCACTGGACAACTGATGATCTTACATCTTGAAACACAGGTTCCCACTGCTCACGACCACTGATAGCATCAGATCGACCGACAACTCTACCGTCAGTCTGCACACTCAGGTACTTATCATATCCCGACTTCAATGCAATCACACTGCCACTGACTCGAACCGCTGTCAATATCTCTTCAGGACTGGGGCCTTCACCTGTGACCAACCATGACAATTTGAACCATACAGGCAACATAATGCATGCAGTAAATGTCATAAAAAATGTTGTACATCTAACAACCAGTTATGACAGACATTGTACACAATAAGGTGGTGGTGTGGCATAGCGGTAACACGATTCATTCGATCAACAAAGTTACTCTACGCCAAGCCGGGTTAGTACTTGGATGGGTGACTGCCTTCGGGCAAGTAAACCATTTCAGTATGTAACCAGCCACCTAGGTCAACTCAGCCTTCCATCCCTCAGAGGTAGGTAAATCACGTACCAGTTTATCTGGCTGAAATTAAGGTGGGGCACGGCACGTTCACCTGTGTTGGGTGGCATGTAACATTGTGTGTTCATCCCATATGGCAGATGATGCTCTGTAGCTTTGTGACGGGTTAATTCCTATAAAGAGCTATAACACCACCTTTAACCTTTTAAACACTAACAGTCAAACAAGATGCCTACTCCACGTGCTAAACTAGAAAGAGCTCGTGAGAGTGCATATCTATGCCAAGTGAAATAATTTAAACATTACTACTACTAGTTAACTATTACTACTAACTATTACGTAAAAATCTCAGAGATATCTCTTGTACAAGCCAAGTTATAGCCCAGTTTGTCCCAAATTTCATTGCCATGGCAACAGGGGTCAGTCAAGAGTAAATACAAGGAAAGAGGAGGGCCACTTTGCGATGGGAGAAAAGGAAAGAGAAGTAATAACAGTAGATGCCAGCGTTGCTGCTTGCGCTGTAGAATGACGTCATTGCTATTATGATGTCATGCAGGCACCACTGCATTATCAGTCATTAAATGCACAAACGAACAGACAGACACATGGCAGACAAAAAAGCGATTACTTAATCTCCACCAATGTTCATTACGTTCACCTTCATGGAGATAATTAAGCAGTCACTACATAATGTTGTTAAAAATGATGACACCATCACATTTTTTAACAACCACAACAAATGTATCTTCAATACAACTTATATTTTGCATTGGCACAAAGGGTTAAACGTTGACATTGGGATAGAACAAGAAGTGAGAAAATGCAAAAAGAGAAAAGGAAATGTAAGGAAAAGCAGAATAATGTATGCCATTAAGACTTCTTGCAGTTACAGTATAGATGTACATGTATCATGGGCATGAGCGCAAGTACCAATGTCATGTTGTGGTCCAACAATAAACAATCCATTGTCTTGAGCCTGCAAGTACTGCATGGAACCAATTTCAATTGATATAGCACCAGTGATGTCATCAAATTTCTCCACCGGCCACCAGCCGCCTGTCACAAAAATACAAGAACAAAAATTAGTGACAACACTGAGCAACTTGCTTTGCCAAATAAAACAAAAACAGCATTCAATTACCGTACATGCAGTTGGTAGACAAAACTGCCAGTGATGGGTGCAAGAAGTTGTAATTTTCAAATAGACAGCTGCAAATAAACAGCCGCAAATTTTCAACAGAGGAGATAATGATGCTAAAATTTTAATATTTGTCCCTAAATACCTCCAAAATAGGACATTTTTAGCACCTAATGTTGCATTATTAAAAAAATTTTAACAAAAAAATTTTTAACAGGCTAAAATTTTGGGGCAACCCAAATAAAAAATGAAACTGCAGGAGTTTCATATTACACAGTGTCCCAATAAGAAGTGGACCCCCAGAATGTCATCAATAACTGTGTTAAACTAAAACTATTATCAATGTAAGTTAGTGTTCAGTACTTTGCAGTTAACTTGGAAAAAGTTAATAAAATGTCACTTAAAACTATGAATCAGTGTTTTTCAACCTTTTTGCTGCCGCGAAACCCTACGTAAGTGTGAAGAGCACTCACGGAACCCATGCAATAATCTGCAATTGCAGTGGGGTAGGTGAAGTGAAAGTTTCAAAATTTAGAGTATCTGGGGACCAATGTCCTCAGCAGAGTCAAGAGGCAGAGAACCCATGGGTGTCTTGAGCAAAGCCTCCAAAAGCTGAAAATAAAGTACCAGGCAAAATATTTGTTAAATTTGACTGTAATAGATAATATTATTTAGCAATTTGTTTTCATCCAAAGACAGCAGTACGTTATTGTATTTAACCAGAAACACTTGCAAGGTGGTCACCAACAGCCATTTATAGCTTCTTTCCACTAACCTAAAAATATCACGAGATTTTTACGTTTTACGTAAACTCCCACAGGCAGCTTAGAAGGTCTGAACCCCCAGCTAGCTACGCTGCAGTGTGAGGCTTGTTATACCTTTTAAACAATATGTTTCTGAAATTGAAATTCTTTCAATAAATGGACAAACAATTTCTTAACACTAACACTAATTACGTTAGTGTTCATTGTTCAATGCAAATATTTAAGACTGTTAAGAAAAAAAATATTCAACATTGTATACAAAAGTAGACGTCTTTAAATGCTAATTCAAAACTAAGTATTTGGTGCTTAGTACTTCTGTGGCCTGGTCTGATGTAATTTCGCATGCTAAGTTATTCTTTTCATCTTTTTTACCGATCAGCCGCAAAACCCCTGTTGAAAATCACTGCTATGAATCATACGGGAAAAATCAAATTTTGAAAGTGTTATTTTTTAGATATCATAACAAACAACTTTTCACAGATGCTTGATATTGATGTCATCGCCACATCACTATTGCCAAAATAATAATGAATATGCCCTGGCACTCACTAAACTATTTTAGATTCAGGAGTCAGGAACTTCCAAAACGTCAGCACACAAGACTGAAGCTTCAAAGTTATAAATGTCATATCTTGTTCTAAACTGATACGTCATTCTTCTTGACTTGATTTACAGTTAATATGACTAAAATTTCAGATGAATGTGATACGTATTTGATAAGTTAAAGCTGTCTATTTTGGGGTCCATTTTTTACTAAGACACAGCGTAGATACGAATAATAAATTAACTTGCAAATCTGAAGCAGTGCAACAACTTTCAACCACTGGAAGCAATGAACAAAAATGGCTATAATTTAGAAATAAAAGCTATCAATCTAAAGAAAATGTAGGTATCTCTAACAAGGTACAAAACAGGCTGCATACCATGACGAAGTGAATCTTCATCTGTTACGCCAGCATCAGCCACATCTTCCGTATTACCTTTTCTATGATGTTTGTGTTTATGTCTGCAACAAAAAACCATTCACACATGCTGAACTTCAATCTTTCAGCATCCTGAATACCTGGTCCTAATTTCAGCAATGTTTTCTTCACATTTCTTGGCAAAGTTTTACAATTCCAAACAGCTATGATTCTAACAATGTTAGGGTCTAGGTATCGTAGCCTATTATGATACACTGTATGGACTGTATTAGCCTAGTGAATCTTCTAAACAGCAACCTTTCAGACAAGTATAATAGTATATGCATCTCAATGCATTATGTAAGATGATATTTGGCTTAAAAAACAAAAATTTAAAAAAAAAGTTTTTAGGTTTTTAACTGTTAGGGTACAAAGAAAACAGGGCACATATCTTAAGATACAGATCGCCATGTCATGTCGTTTTTGTTAAGTGTATGACAAGATCTAAGAACTCAGAAATCACAATTAGAAATAAAATAAAATTTTACTTGTCATAAATTAAACAAATAAAATACCTGAAAACCTAAAAATCTGGACTTTTGAGGTTAACGATAGACTAGTAATAAGCCGTGTTCATGGTTCAAGTTTTGTTTGGAACTAAGTGGGCGTGTTGGCAGTAAATGCAGTGTATCACTGTGCATTGTAAAATGACGTTCTTTACAGTACCGTTAACGCAATCAGCACGATCTTACTTGTGTTTAGAACCCTTAAGCTTCAACTTTCCTCTCTTAACTAAATCATAATCGGCCATTATTGCGGTAAGTTACTACTGTTCATCTTTTATTTCTTCTGTTTGTAAACAACGACAACAAAGAATATGTAAATGTCGAAGTTGTTGCAGGTGCTTCTGAGATTTTAATAAGCAACTGTTGACAACTAAAATTAGCTTTGCATGAAAAAATTTAGTGGGGGTAACCATCAGTGGGGGTAACCAAATACTGTATAAGCGTCCGCAGAGTTGGGGTAACATTACGACGTGCCAATGTTATTTCTAGCCCCATTTTTATACACACTTATCATAAGCCAAACTTAAAATGCATTGCTTATGTTTGTTTGTTTCTTTGTTGACTGCAATACGTCCCAAATGTCTTATTCACTATCATCAACACCGATACAATCACAAAAATCTCTGTTGTCCAGAACCTCTTCGATCGTCACAATGAAATCAACTTTCTCAGCTGTGTCACACTCAGTCGTTCATCACGTCGGTCCTCCACTGTTTATAATAACGTACTATAATATAGAAATTAATAACGTGCGCTGTCAGCGAGCTCATTCTGTAAATGCAAACGGAACGGAAGCAACCAGAAACATGGGTGAGGTCGTTTCACTGAAACTTTCATCTGGTTGCTGTACTCAGGACTAGTCCGACCTCACATATTCTCAATACCGGATTCTGTGAAATGTGCAAATTCAGGTCTACAGTACTTTATCGTAATCTATATTTTAAAACTAGTTTCACTTTCATTCTTACATCATTTGAAGAACTATTATAGTCACAATACCTTAAAATAATCCAATAAAATCTGAAAGTTAGCGGAATTCCACGTGGACTTGTTGTAAAATAAGCTGACAAGAGATATGAATCAAAAAATGCAAAAGGCACAATTATATCAACTAAGAGTGTCATGGGGATGAAGTAACATCCCCATCC
>Ga0209671_1001881_pt1 | contig 18440 bp, 4 predicted proteins | sample WorMetHERISLAND2_2_FD_187401 | JGI IMG/M metagenome (GOLD analysis project Ga0209671, IMG submission 187401) | Marine gutless worms symbiont microbial communities from Max Planck institute for Marine Microbiology, Germany - Olavius geniculatus... | ecosystem: Host-associated > Annelida >...
GACACACAGTCAGTGTGATGCGGGCAATATCACCTTTTGTAATTTTTGCTGTTTTCGATGTCCAAGTCCTTAAATGTTGCCGTTAACAAGTGTATAAACTGATGTTTTGTACATTTATTATTATTAATGCCACATGGCGCAAGTTCTTGCGCCATCTCTAAGCTTATCCGAAAAAACGGGATCCCGAGATTGAGAATTCGATCCCGGGATTGCAATCACTAGTGGACTTCCATGGTGCGGTGCGTACAATTTGCCTGGCAGCAGTATGGACGTTGAATTCACTCCAACAGTCAGTGCCGTCTGAACTGCGCCGTGTACAGAGTGGTGATTATTAGTAGCCTAGGGCTGGCTAGCTGGATAACTGCGTATTTATGGTTTTGTTGTTACGGCGGCTCAATATATGGCTGATTCGATGAATCTCTGCGGCCGGGTCAGTCGTCAGAGTGCATGATTGTTCATCAGCAGCGTAGCTTTATTAGCTCATCCAATGACCTTCGACCTGTACTGTGTTCAGTGCGAGAAACTTAAGAACTAAATGCCATCAGACTGCTAATAGTTTGCAGCCTTGATATTTTCACAAATTGCAGCAATAAACTTCGTTTACTATCATACCGAAACACCACGCGACTGCTCGTGATTGGAGTAAAAATCGGTACTTGATCGTCTGAGTTGATAACGTAATAATACTGCTATTGACAATAAATAATGTCCTTATTAACAATTCCTTAACATCCAGTGTTTGAAATGTGAAAAATTAGCTGGGGTTGAACGTTTCGACGGTCGGAGCCTGACCAAAATTGTGATGTATATCGTATGTCTATAGCATATATAGCTGACCCCTCCAGTACATAATTTGATAATGTTAGCGGGGTTGAGAAAACACGTGGGTTGTTCAATCCCTGCCCCTACCCCTCCCCAGCAATTCAAACACTGCTGCCAGTGCCATCTACATGTAAGTGTAGGTCGGCTCCAACTACGCTGTACTCGTATAACAATAATTATAACTTTTTTGCCTATTTGCTGTGTGCGGAACAGATAAAATCGTGTAAAGGAGACAATAAACATAACAAAGCAGCGAAATCATTTTATCGTAATAAACAGAAAATACCACAACAGACGTAGGAGTATATTCGCACATACACAATCAGGTACCACTATGTATTAATAAGTTAGATGAGTTTAGCCATGAAACACAATTTATTAATATCAAGACCAATAACGGAGCAAACTATAAATATTAACCCAACAGGCTACCTATGCATAGGCCTTTTAAGTTAATGCATTTGTTACTAATCAACTTATTAACCTTAAATTTTGCCAAAAAAGCATATAGTGCCAACAACAAAGCTCACGCCAATTTTGAATTTATGCTAATTTTCTGTTTTTTGACAGACGGACGGACGGACGGGCGAAGACGCGTATTGCGGCCTATTATGATGGCCACACAAAAATGACAGATATCACGTGAATAATGACAATCATTCAATCAATCAATCATCAAATGTCATCCTAATAAAAACGCACTAAATTACATAGAAATTCAATATTTAAACATTCGCAAGAGTTCTCATCGGCTGACCGCAGCCGGTGTCGCAAAAACAGCCGCTGAACTGTCTGAGTCTGTTGACTAGCGTCCTCTTGCGAACGCGATCCAAATAACGTTCCGAGCGTCGTTTGGCGACTGCGGGTTTATTTCCCGCCGACTCGCTAGGGAGCAGCACAGGAAGCCGTGTGTCCGTTCGCAGATCAACAAAGTTGACTAAGTTCTGTCGTTCTACTGTGCCACAGCGGCATCGACTACGTCTTGAACGTCGTGGTCTCTGGTGGACACGCGTAGGCCTACACTGCCCGTTGTCTACGGCTCGGCTGTGATGTGATCGGTAGACCCTGAACACTTCTCGACTAGTTAACGATCGCGACTGGCGTCTGTCATCTCGCGGCGGTGGCGGAGATCCACTGAACGTGTGTCGCAAGTCGCCGCGTCCTGTTTCCCGCGCCATCCGACTCGTCGTCGTTCCTCTGCCGCCAGACTTCGACGTACACTGGGCAACGCAACGACCTGCTCGCCGGTAATCGGTGGTCCGATGAGCTGGCCGACTGATGGTCCGCACGTCCACATGACATCGCCTAGAGCTGGGTGTCAGCCGACTGACAACGTCGAGTCCTGCGGGATCGTGATGGTTACTGCCACACGGAGAGCCTCGCACAGCTTCCAGAGATGAATCTACGTGCCGTATTCTGCGACGACATTCGGTATCAAGTACATTTACAGTCTGCAAAACATCATCATTAGCAGCAGCAGCATCAGCAGCGGCAGCATCCTCGAGTGGCACGTTGACGTTGAATGCCTTAGCTGCTGAGGTCGACGACGCGTCCGCGGTCGTAGTGGACAGAGGCGGGAAGTACAGCATCAGACGACTGCTCGCTCGTTTACCTAGCTCACCGGGTTTGCCGCTGGCTTCACCGTAGCACGACGACCTCAACGTCATCGGTCTCGCATTCTGTTCTCCACCGCTCTGGGAAGAAGCGTTCGTTCTGATGTGATCGGTTTCAGCGGTGGTGACGTGATGGTTGTACAGAAAATTGCCGGACGTTGGTGGGCAAACTTTGCGAGCAGCAACAGCGTCGGCGTCCGGCGGTGCAGCGTCACTGACGGTGGACGTCGACCTCTGTGGGCTGGTTGGTGCTGGATCAGCGGCAGCAGCACTCGGCTCGAGGTCCTGTCCGGCGGCGTCGGCCTCTGCCACGGAGGACAGATCTACGGTAGTGACGGCGGCGGTGATGAGCGTGCTGTGAAGTGGATAGCTGAATGTGCTATGAAACGCGCCCGTCAGGTCACCACTCGACGTCTGCTCGCGAAGCTCCTCTTGATCTTCGCTGCTAATCCGACTCAGTTCCGGCGGACTGACGACGCACAGACTGTCGACCGTGGTAGAACGTGGATGTTGTCGATCGTCGTCGTGGTGGTGGTGGCTGACCGCCGACCACACCGACGTGTCGTCTGGCCGTGCGTCTAGAACGCGAGGTCGATGAATTTCTGCCGTGCGACTGTCCGCTGGCTGCGTCAACGTCGGACTTGCGCTATCAACACCACGGCTCGCCAGCCTGCAGCGACCTGACAGAGGCACATCGCCAAAAAACTTGACAAACTGCACTGAACGTCGTGATGGACCTCTGGAGTAGGTCACTGCAGGGTAGAACTCAGCAGAGGACGGGAGAGCGTCACGTCGACGCGCTGTAGCAGCGGACTGAGCAGAATGTTGCGTGTAGCAAACGTTCTCCTTGTTCTCGACGTCCGTCTTCTCAGCAGTCTTACGACAACGTCGCAACTTCCTCGCCAGACGCCGAGCTTCCCGACTGCACTTCACGTATCTCAGCGCCTCATCCTGGTTTGTGGCCCACTGTGCCGGGCTGACATGTTGGCGGTTAGTCCTGTACACGACGTTCATTAGCGCGTCTCGTGACGTAAACTGATCACGGCGCTGAGCGTCTGGAAACAAATGCTTCTTCATATCCATGACGTCGTCTCCTAACTGTCTGCCTTCCTTCAGTAGATTTTCCTATACATTCACAGTACACATAACAGTACTGTTTACGCAACGTTACCAAAGTTTAAATTCTACAAATACTGCACGATATTTACATGTTTGTGTCGTCTGGTCTTTAACCCCTTTGACGCCCTTAGATTGTCTTTAAAACTATAACGTTTATTTTTAAGAAAAAAAAACATAATTTATCCTAGCAAAGAAACTGCAGCTTTCCGCTAATATCTACACGCAGCAATGCCAACCCAATGACTAAGGAACATTCGATAATGTTCTTAAACTGTTTTACGTTTAATAATTAAAAGACGGCGGTAAACGGTTCCACACATTGATTATTCTTTCTGCTAAAAATCTTTAACGAGTGCTATGATATGCAGTTTTTTCGCGTGACCTGAAACACTGAATTCATGACGCAGCTAGTGACAAAGAACTCTTTAAATTGCTGCGGTTACAATCGCGGCAAGCTACACATGCGATGTCGCTGTAGGCCTACTTCAGTGCGAAATCTAAGTATTCCTTCACTACGAGTACAACATAAACGTAAATCGTGTACGTATTACTAGTGCCGATGAGTCTGAGCTCAGACAAGAGCTAATAGCTTCCGCTTGATCACCAGCGCACAAAGAGCAAATTAATGTCGCGGCGACGAAGGCTTAAGCTTGGATAAACTGTCCTTGCGTCCACTGTATACAAAGCAAGGCAACCAAGAACAATCGCTCAAGGGCAAAAGGTCGCCGTCTAAATGAACCGGACTATATTACGCTGACCCAGTGCAAGAACAGCATCTGCTGCTTGTTACACAGGGCTCTAGTTGCGGTTTGGAGTGGACAGCGAAAGTCGGACAGTCGAAGAATGCCACCAATTAGACGATTTGTCGCACAATTTACGACGCATCGAAGCGGATGCGGTGTAGAGCTGCGGGTACCTGCTGTCGTGAGTCGGCCAGCACTCGCCAGAGGGCCAGTCAGCAACGACGTCGTGACGCAATCGTGCCAACCAACGAACGTTCGTGACTCGCGGGCGCCTAGCACCAACGTTCACCTGCGTGAGTGAGTGCGTGGTCAATCAACCACGATACCGTGCTGCTAGCTAGCGAATACTACGTACTACCTTGACCGACTGCAGACCGACTGAAGAAAGCTTTCAGCAGCTTTCTAGTCTCTATTCTCGGCTAAAACAAACTCTGCATCTAATGATGATGGCATGATGATAATAGTCAGCGTGTGAACTGTCAAGTGTTCCTGATGAACATCAGGCAGTCAAGCGTATTAACGCTGCTTTGCACATAGTCACGAAGAACGGAAAGAATCGTTCAGAAAATAAACCGTCGATAAACGGTCGTTGTGACTCGTGACGTTCAGTCAACTGTGAAAGATTTTCTTCGGATTTTCACGCCGAAAAGATATACTCTATCTCTGACCTGCAGGAATTCATTTAACTAAGAATAATATCGTCAGCGTTAAAAAATCTGGGGTTCCCCAAACGAGATCTCTTGCGGTATATGGGCTTTATTTTGTGAAGAAATATTGCCTAACAGAATTATGAAATGCTTTGATTAAGTTCAAACATTATACGAAACTTTGGACAAAGCAATGCGTCTTGAACACTGGCAATTAATATAATCATACTGTAATTAATTATAGCCAGACCAGACGCAAGTCTTTGCTGACAAGCTGATCTGCAGTCTAATCTTGCAGCCTGCGGCTTGTAGACTCGCAAACTAGACGTGACGGCGTTCAAACAAAAGTAACAATGGCAAAAAGTAGGAAAGCACGTGAGGACAATCCGGTCGGTCGTTGGTCGTTATGACCTGATTGCCATTCAACGGGCGGAATAAACCGTGCGCCGGCTGCGGGACACCACATTGCTCGGCCGCCAGACAGCAGTCGGTGCCCGCTTCGACCTCCAGCGACGCCCTGTCTTTATGACGAGCTTTGATCCTGTCGCCCGCCCGCCCGCCGGGAATTTTTCTGCTGCTTCGTCGAGCGAATTATTCGACTGACGTGACGTCATCTTTGAGCCGCGGCCTGTCAATCATTATGACATGCGCAATGATGCTTCACTGCGTGACGCCAAGCAGCTAGTTGCACCGTTGCACGACAAGCGGATAACACGACAACTGCAGCAGGTTTTCGTTTCTAAACATTCTCCATCCATCTAGCCTCAATATATGGTCTGCCATCGCATGTGATCATAGTTATTGCAATGGGAAAAGACCTGGCCAATATGTGGACAAACCGCTCTTTTTGCTGTTTGCAGATGCGATTCATACGAAGAAAAGAAAGTTGACTTAAGGTTTAATTATTTTGGTTTTCTGTGTCATTTGTCTGTTGGTGTGCTGCTGAGTGCTGGATTTTCATTCCCATTTCTGACAGATGAAAGACCGTGCGTTTTTGGTGTCCCATAATCTTCAAGTTACCTGTTGCTAAAGGGAAGGAAAAGCAGTGCTAAAGCGAAAATCATAACCAAAAAGACGTAGGGGCCTATATCTGTTGAGTCTATCGATGAACAGCTGCATTCTGTTAATTTTAGTTGAGGAGAATTGCGACGTGGAAAAAATCGCCACATAATGATATCAGACAGATGTTATGCATTTGATATTGGTAAAAAGTTAACAACAAAAAGAAAGAACAGGCTGCGCGCATATTTACACAGTTCGCATCAACAAGTCCGGTCTTTACTGTCCAACTGCTTTCAGCCAACTCCATCCGGTGTTCTGTCTTCTACAATCATTCAGCAACTCGGCGTTTTGTCTTCCTGTTATTTTTCAAACTTCATCACATCGACTCTTCTGTTGGTCTTCATCTTTCATATTGATCTTTTAATACTTGGGCGCCACTGAATAGCATTTTTGCATAAAACTGGAATTAGAACCCTGCAATTTTCGGCCGCGTGTCAGACGTCATCGAAGACGGCGAAATTACAGCCGCGTGTACAACGAGCACTGAGCGTGAGCAATGCACTGGAGTAAACCCAACCGAACACGTCGTAAAGGCTGCAATTAAATGACGCAAGGCTAATCGACCGACCGGCAAACAGCTCAAATGAATTGCAATAGATTTCTGCAAGCCGCTAATTTTCACGTCTGCCGATTTACGACGACGACGAGCTGCGTGTCTTGACAAAGGCAGTTACTGGACGGCCGCCTGGCAAATAGGTCGGTAGTTAGGTCACACAGGGCGACTGAATCAGGACGTCAACACGCCACTGTCGATCTGTCAACATCATAGCATCTGATCCCATTGTATACGGCGCCCGTGACGTCATCGGTAAGCCGCTGAAATCGCGTCGTTTTTCGCCGCAAACAGCACCTCGGGGCGACTTCAAGTCACTGGCCGTAGTGCCCGTTACTTTTCACACCGGACCTCACACCGCGGGCGTCGGCCGCACACCCCACGAATAACGTCTATAACGAACGATTTCACGAATCAGCACGTCTTCTCAAGTCTCAACGGTCACGATTGATTTCTATTAGTGGCCCGCACAGCTATTTCGTTACAGTTTTGAGTCAGAATTTTCAAGTCGCAGTATGACGCAAATAAAGCGAACATACAGCCTACCGTGTAAAGCACACCCATGCAAAAAAAATCGTAAGCCTATGGACATTACTTATCCGACCAATCAAAAAGTGCTCAACGTGACCACACTTTACTGCAATAATCGAGGCTAATCGTTAAGCTGTGTTGAAAGCAACAGATATGAAATGAACGAAAATAAATCTGGGCATGTGTTTTCAGTTCCGTTCATTTCTGTCGCTTTGGACACTCTCTTGCAAATCGTTTTCCAACCACGTTTTCGTTCGCCACTGCAACAGCTATAGTTCACCAGTAGCCACAAAGCTGGCGAGCGCATAAACGTGGGTTGCGGCAGCGGCGGAGCAAGACATGTGGTTTCTCATGGACATCGCAAGTTGCGTGCGTGCGTGCGAAAGGTCAGTAAGAAATGTGTCAGGTCAGTTCACGAGGTCAACTAACATCAGAAGTCAGAACGACAGCGCCGGCCGGCCGGCCGACGACTCTAAATCTGCACTCAACTGACCGCAGCTTCCGGTCACATGACTTGATGACTGTGACGTCACTGAATACAGTGACATAACGGCGTGACTGACGACAATAAACAATAAATTGATCTGCCCTCTCCAGCTCTATTGTAGACTATTAACCATTTTAAGCGATTGACATATAGGCCTACCACACAGCAGTAAATGACGGAGAGCGCAATGGTTCACAGCCGTCACCGGCAACTCGTTCTAATGATGACGATGATGCCAGTGGCAACTATATTTCACGCCAGTAGAGTTAATCAATGAATGCCTGGTTCATCGAAAGTCTGGTATGCAGCTGGGCCTCTAAATCGTGACGTCGCAGCTGAAGTTGACGAAACTGAGCGTCAGGTTTAATCCAGCAGGACTATGTGTCAATTCCAGCAGCAGCAGCAGTAGCAACTGATGCAGCACATCAGTGAATCAATCAGTCGCTAATTATTATCCATCGGACCTCCGCAGCGAACTGCCGACCAAGCTTTACAGCGTCAGTAGTTATCATAACCCGAGGCTAAGGTTCAATTTTCAGCGGCGTCCTATAGCCAGAACCAATATAGCTATAGCTGCTCGAATGCCTACACCACAGCTGTTCACTTCAGAGTGTATCAGTGACGGAACTGTGACGGGCGAGATTTCGCGGCATTAAGTCGAGTTAAAGCACACGCAAACTGGACCGCAGGCTCATGCACGGCGTGACGGCAAAGTGCGCGAGTTAATTACATTTATAGCCGCGAGGCGTGCACAGTGCAGCAGGCAGGCAGGCACACTGATTAGTCGACGAATGCCGCAAGTTACTGCGTCCTTCTGACTGTCCGCCAGTCAGCTGTTGGTGCTGGGGCGACGCGACGTTGCTGCTCATTGTGACAACGCTAAGTCACCGTGATAAGACAATCTGCTACAGCTACTTAAACCACACCACACAGATGCACTCGCCTTTTCATCAGCGACGCATTTAGCACAAACACAGCGATCGTAAAGGACTGAGCACTTTACAGTTAACATCTAATGCAATCTCGTCATCGGTAAGCCGCTGAAATTCACATCATGCACAGTGATGCTGCTGCTATTGCTAGTCTAAATTGGGACTAAACTTTACTGCGACTGCGCGAAAGTAAATGAGTATATAAGTGACAAAAACTACATTGTCCAGAATAAGTCCAGGGTAAGCGTCACTGCGCGAGCACTGTACATCTACGACAGTCACAAGAGATGCGCAACAGATGAGTTTTCAAACGGCACACAATGACGTTCAAAGTAAAAGCTAAACACCAAGAAATTTATAGTTAAAGCGACACCTACGGTAGCTGCAGAGCAGATGCAGTGGTTACGGTGATTTAAGGCGTCACTGAGCGAAAGATAAAGCGACGCCCGGTTAGCACCCGGAGAGCCCGGAAACGTGGAGTCCGGTAGGATATAGTATTTCCGCGGCTGCATGCGTGTCGTTAGAGGACAGCAGTAAATAGCAGACGCAGCGCTGACGGCGATCACTCGACCTAAACACACCTAGGACTATATAAACTGTACGCTCGATGCTTTGAACTGATATGACACCTGCGTATAGGCGCAGCACAGTGCCAGGCCATAATGACCGAGGGAAGAAAGAACACAGTTGACTTCGTCAAGTACCAGTGTGGCGACTGTGAGGGGTTAAAAATCGTCGAGTTAAAACTTCGAGCTACTCGAAAATGTTATTTGATGGGTGATGCATCGTCGGTTGCGAACTTGCGACACTCGACGTTGCATCGGCCATCGAGTAAATGATACTCGATCATTTTGGCCAAAAATCATCGAGTTGCGGTTGCAGGGTTAGAGCTATAGGCTTAAGGTTAGAATAAAAGTTACAGTTAGTATTTGCGAATACGGTTAGGGTTAGTTTCGAGTTTTGAGTTAAAAATTAAAACTGGAAACTCGATTCGATGATGGTCGAAGCTCGCCGAGTATAGCTGATTATTTGCCGTTATCATGCGGACATCTTAATAGGCCGCATTATGCGTCTTGCCCGTCCGTCTGTCTCACTGTCTGTCTAGTACGTGCTCCAAAATTACGTCGAAAAAGAGTAGATAAACTAAAAATGATGTAAACGATGACCGGAGTAACCGGTGCGCATTATTTTTAGCTCAACAGGTCAAAGATCAAGAGCGACGGCCGAACTATATGTCAGGACTGGACCGACAAAATGTTCTAGTCGTGTGCGTCGTGCGTCAAGCTATCGCACAGCGCCATCCCTATCCAGTTCATCTGAAACGATCTGATTTTTAGTTCGAACAGTTTTTAAGCGGTTAGATGATGCAGTGAAAAATCGTTTCATAGGTTGGCATAATCTCAAAAGAAAGCCACGGCGTAACGAAGACCTCATGCCAGCCCAGCTACGTCAGCACTGTGACATTATCGCCAGTCCCCATTTCATCGCAATGCGCGGCAGATTCAACTGGTCACGATCGTTCAGAAGCAGACGCACAACAGAGGCTGCAGCGTAGTCAGTGACTGACGCCTGCCTGGTCCTACAGCTGGACGAGGCCTACTGACTGATGATGCGGAAACAACAGATGTGCGCTCAGCATCTCGGCTCAGTGGCTTGACATCCCACTGCGAACTAAATCATTACAGAACTACAACTGTATAGTCGTTATACAGCGCGACTTCAGAAATGCAACCGACACTGATGCGAAGTTTTCAGAGAGAAAAAAATCCTAAATAATGTGACAGTTTAACGTAGCACGTACAAAGTATCGTGTCAAGTAGACTGAAAATACAACTCAAACCAATATGTTTTTTCCACGCTAGCACAAACAGATGGCTGGCCGCTCGTATAAAAGCTGAGATTAACGAAACACTAAACATTCAAAACCGTGCTACTTTTTACGATTTTTTGTGTGACGGGGATTAGTTTGCTCAGTTTCCGTGCCTAATTACTTTTTATTTCACGCATGATCAGACCGGATATAACGGGGGCGGCGCCTGCCTGCTTGTACGGATGACCGCTATGTGGTTTGTCAATCAGTGGCGCGGAGTCAGTCAGTGCTTGTCTTGCTTGAGGGCGTGTTTGTCGCGCAATCTTTATGACACCCTTTCACCCGCAGCACCAGGCGACAGACAGGCGTCTCAGCGCCCCGGCGTCAGCGGCAAGCACCGCCTGGTCATGGGTGGGTTGGTTGTATCATCATTGTCACCGTCTTCCTTGTCGTTGTCGTCGTCGTGTCCTAGCTACCATACCACCCAGACACCCAGTCAGTCATTCAGTCTAAACACTTAACTCAACACCTGCTAAGACACTGCTACCGCCAGATTCACTAAGTATAAGGAACATAAAGATCTACAGATGCTAACCTTCGAACACTCGGCATATTGTGTTGAGTCAAACTCTAATACCCGTACTTCGTTGATGACTTGTTGCACAAAAAAGTTGTACAACAAAAGCATAGCGTCTTGAGACATCAAGAGGTCGTGAATTTGTGATTTTCTCGATTTTTGTAAACTTCTTTACAACTTGTGTTGATTTGCTGTACAGCGTATTGCACACATTTCAGATGCGCTAAAAATCACACTGGTAAAAAAATTACCGCACGACGGCACAAAAATAGCGTGCATTCGGTGTGCTCAAGCGTGGAGCCGTGACAAGCCCAGTCTAGTACGGACATGATCAGAAACAGACGATGACAAGTCTTAGATTGAAAAAATTCTGATCTGTGGCTCAATATCAAGCGGATCAAGAAGCTACCCCATGCAATGCACCGGAATGACACGACGCGCCCGACAGTCGCTAGAATCCGTCAGTCTGTTCACAGTGTCTGCTAAGCTCATTACATATCGCACGCACTGAAGTACGTCGCATCTATGACAGTCGTCAAATTGCACTTCCGACATTCACTTCGTTATTTTATATTTCGCGTGCGTTTCTAGCTAGATGATCGACACAGTCTAGTCTACTGCTATTTGAGTTCACTCATTCTCACGTTTGAATGAGATATCTTACACGCCGACTTCCTATTTCTCGGCGTCATCGTTGCAATCCCGCGAAGTAATCGCTGCTGCTGCTGCTGCTGATGATGATGATGGTGATGACATGACGGTGTTTATTAGCGGCGACAGTAGCACACGTAAGGGCATGTGACGCGGCTGCTGTTCGCAGCTGCATCAACACGCACTGCAGCAAGCGCACAGTTGCCGTCCAGTCAGTAGCAGTCACGGTAACATTGTATCAATAGCCAGACTGACCATACCGGTACCTATACTATCTGTCTATAGAAGATTTGATACTTAGCTTTCAGGTCGACGGAAAGATGCATGGATATCGCAGACTACTGAGTCATTTTCCACAGACTGTGCATGGATACAATATAATAATTAGCCTATTTCATCTACATCAATGTATCTTCGCGAACTCTTTATGCAGCGGCAATAGATAAACCACGAAATAGCTCACTGTTTTAACAACTTACCTCTTAATTTTATCTTAGAAATCACACATTTTCCGTAGACGTTTGCGCGTTATTTAAACACCTTCCTGTTCGCAAAGCTCACTTTTGTGGCTCGATTTACCTACCCTGGAAGGATGAAAGGCTGAGTTAAACTTGACGTTAGTGGTTGGTTATGTACAGCGAAATATTTTACCTGTCCGCACACAGAGTCGCCCATTCAAATACTAGCGTATATCAACTACCTTGCTCCTCGGACACAACGTGTTAGGCTAACCATGTCACCACCACTAAAAGTCAAGTCGTTTCCGTCACTCCTAGAACGCAGACTAGTACAGAGATGTAGCCCACAGCGTGTCACAGCATCTCAGTATCACAGCATCATCGGTTGATCAAAACGGGCTAAGGGCGTACGTGTACAAAGTGACAGAAATAAACTGGACTAAAATGGAATGAAATGCCAGCACAAAGCGTACGAATTGGCAGTTTAGTTCATCTCAGTTCACCACTTCGTTCGCTGTGTACGCGCCTTGATAATTCCAGTGATATGCTACTCACAAGGCGACGGTCCATGTAAGCATGATCATCAGCAGTCAGTCTCAGCAGCCGAAGGGACGTCTGCTACTTGCTGCAGTGTTTTATAGCTTCACTCACTGTTCACTAGGTGTCGTCACCTGCCAGCCCCTGCTGCATTCAACATTACATACATCAGCACGTCATCATCATACATCAGTCACTCACTTGCTTTCCTATTCACTGCACTTGACAGAATTATTATTGGGGTTCAATCTAAACAAACAGCTCACGTTTCGGTGAACTGTGGCCTGCACCTAGACACATTTTTGTGGCGGCCGTGCCCCAGTCTTTTGTAACGCCCCAGGAAATACAAGGTGTTATAATTACGTACTCATTATCACTCTCAGAAATTATGATGTCCAATCAATCAATCAGTCAATCAGAGTTGCCTTAATAGCTAAGCTACTTCAAGGTCAGACAGTAGCAACAAGTTTAAATAATGATGTCTTGGTATGATTTTCTAAAGAACCAGATGTTTGACATAGCCTAAAAGCAAACTTTTGAAAATTTTGAAAATGCCGTAAATTCGATTTCAGTCAGGGGGAACCTTAAATGTGGAAAAAGGACCAAAAATGCACCTTGGCCTAAATTTAAGATGTCATGCCCCAAATCTCTGTGCCCTTCACCAGAAAGGACAACGTCAGCGTCAATGGACAGTGCCGATAGGTTAAACGACAGCAACACTGACGATACTGATAGCAGCGATAGCACAGATGCTGGTGCAACATTGAGTTATTGACCATTCAGTTACCGGGGTTACAACGTCATAATTTTTTCACATTAACGGAATATGACTTTGACAGAATGTGTGCTTAATGAACTAACTAGACAGTGTCAGTAGTTTACCTCAGAGTCATTAGGCTTATTAATTATTTACTGCTAGGCCTAAGCCTATACCTCGTTCTTCGACACTAGATACTTAAGTTTAACTTTAAGTAAGCGACGGTAAACTGCGAAATAAAATGCTTGCGAAGAAGACACGTTAGTACCTGACTAAAGAAAGAGCCAAGTAGACGACGACGACGGCGAAGGTCAATACTGAATGATGATGACTTCTTGATCTTTATTCCACGTACGTGCGCGCAGGTACTGAGACGTGAAGAAAGCAAGACGACACAATGACAGTAACAATGCTGAGAGTCTTGAAGTCTGTCTGAGCGAGAGACGGCGACGATTGATGCGCGCGTCCGTGCTGCAGCGGCTTGCGACGACGACTGACTAGTCACCACTGACTGACGGACAGACTAAGGACACAGGACAGACTCTCGTCTCATCTAATGCTGGCGCGCCACCCACGACGCTCGCTGGTCGCCTGGCCACGACCACCCACCGCGCTGCCCCGCCCGACGGACGATTGTGTGACGTTCTGCCTATTCCATTCACACTGTGGGCGGATTGTGGGGATTGCAGACGTGCGGCGGACGCTGGATGTCGTCTAGCTACTTGACTTATAATGTAATGAAACTTTGCGGCTACGGAGAAAATGTCGTATTCGCTTGTGTGTGGTTCTTAAGCAATATTATGACAAATTTTAAAGTGTAATCGCTAGCGTTTAATACATTTTACGTAGTCGCTATTTAATAACACATAAAAAGTAACACAATATTTTACATTTTGTCTGTAGTGTTATACAAATTTCTGATTACACTTAAGCCTACAACAAATGAGTATGAATGAGCGAATAAATACAGATATAAAGCAAAATCAGCGTAATATGTCAGAATGTCAGTTGCAGCCCAATAGCAATATTTAGCTGAGGCGAGCGAGGCACAACTTTTAATGTCAGGCCGCACGCCCACAACCTTTACATAACTTTCCGTCCACAGCGTGAAGAGAGAAGACATAACGTCTCAATGCTCAGTCGACCGCCCAGCAGGCCGCATACAGCAGCAACCCAGCTGACAATTGTTCGTCCGGCCGAAGATGTCACGAATAGACAGACAGTTGTCGTCAACGGCCCGGCGGCGAACCGCACGGTCCGCGTCAAACCGTGATCACTGTAGCGAGCAGCACAATTCCTCCGACCGGCCAGTCGATCGTATTGTCTGACTGTCTGCTCAAAGACTCACTCTCTCAGTTAATCAACTGGTAATCAATTACCAGTAGGTGCGACGGGAAGAGATTTCGGTAAAATTTACTGCAGAGTAAAACACGCAGATGCATTGTATGTGAACAGTGAGCAGTAATACTCGAGGGACGCTGGAACAGTTTATCCAAAGCCAAACTAAAGGAATTCATGAAAGGACGCAAATTTGCTGACCAGTAATGGAATCGGAGCTTCGGAATTCAGAGAAAAACTGCATCCAGTGGGGACCCCCAAGTGCATTTCAGTTACAGAAGACTATGCTGAAAAGCGACCGTTCGCAAACGGACACTGTTTTGTTACTTTCTGTTAAACAAGCGGACAGGTTGCTACGCGGTCGCTACGCTTCCTGTCTGCTTGATCTTTGCCATACTATCGGCCGGCCGTCAACAGCTGTTTTGTCAAAATGTTTAATATTAGGTCGAAAGTTGTAATTGAAGAGTGTCAGCGTTATTTTAATTTTGTTTCAGTATCTGACATAATAGCTAAGCGGACACATAAATTTTTTACCAGTTATGACAACTCTGACAGTTTGTTGTGTTCTGTACGCCATGCATGGACTTGATTATTTTGTTAGTTAAGTTTACTTAAGTTGTGTTTTTTATTATTTGCATTTATCATTTGTTTCTACCATGTTTATGGTGAATAAAGCTTCGTGTATGTAATACCAAGTAATGTACGTAATAAACGGTTATCGACCCTTCGGACTTAAAACACTTCGAACTAAATTTTAACAGGCGGGATTTCAGGTGCTGCAGGTGTTAAGAGATGATAATCTGCAATTGCAGCTGTTACGCTATTTCCGGCGCGTCAATCATTGGATTGGCATAGCCCAGCAGGTAACTCTGTTATTGCCATGAATGAGTGTTCTAAAGCTCTGTACATTCCACCACGGCGACCGCGTAGGCTCTACGTCGCTGCAATTTCGTCACGAGGCGTGTGAACATCAAAGACAGCATCATCACGAGCAGCAGTTGTCTGTCCGTGCTCTCTCCGTCTGTCTGTCTGTTTCTATGGCTGATGCTAATTGCAGGCCGCTGCTCGCACGGCGTGAAATGCAAAAACGTGGTCACTGGTAGACTATTGCGGCGAAATTGCTGATGTTATCTAGCGTACAGACGAGAGTGACTGACCACAATGTGCTGTATACGTCGGTTGAACAGGTTGAAAGGGACAGCGTCGACAGGTGTTTGCGTGGTTGCAGGGCTCGATTCAGATATGTGGAGGCCCTAGACAGCTGCTAATAGTGGACGCTCCCTACCTTGAAATACTAAAAAGCGACAGGAAACGTATTTACAATCGTGCAGTAAAATAAATTCTGCAAGAAAAAGCATTTGAGTCGGGATAGAGAAACGAAAGCATCTTGATAGTCACCTAAATTATTTCACTGTGGAGGCCAATGCACAAGTTCTGCAACTAATCATTTTTAGCAATAAGAAATGTTCTTTGTAATTGTCATAATCGAAGAACAAGACAGATTGGGAGATTGTGGCTATTAACTGCGACCGAGGTCCGATAATGTAAAATGGAGAAATGATCAGGCGGGAAAGACATGTAATTGTCCGCTTTGACTATGCCTATTCATTTTATAGGCCTAGTCTAAAATGCTATCCAACGGTCCATCCATATTTAAGCACAACCCAGTTAGAACACACGTACAGATTGAAAGTAGCAGTACTACTGGCATGCAAAGCGGGTCGGTAAATCTTGTTAATGATGGGCTGTAGGCTACATAACGTTCCGTGTGGCCGCTATAGACGACATTCGCATTCCCGCTGTGACGACGCCACAAGCTTACAGAAGACAAGCGCAGCTAATAGCTGCCACGTTCACCGCGTGTGCACCTGATCGAAATGACCGGTTATCCGACAGAATAAAAAAAAATACCGGGTGCGGGTAGTTAGTTTGATTACCAAATTATTGGCGAAGTCTCTATAATAAACCGAAATACGCGATTATGTAACGCAGTGTTCGATTTGTAAAAGGTTTGAGCAATGCAGGTGCTCAGAAGATGATGATGACGACGATGACGACGATGATAATGATGATTTCAAGTTCACGTTGTGATTTACGTTATCGACAACTTTCTGTTGCAAGTTTGAACTTACGATATCCGTACTAACAATAAGCGTTATTTTAGGGCTCGATCAGTAAAAAGTCAGATAATCGAAAAGTTTGTACACTCTTTCTGGAAAGTGCACATCAAATAAATCTATCTGAATGGACTCAGTGTAAGCTACTGAGCAATTTACGACCCATGCACATTCATTATAAACGAATCAAAACTATAATCGCTACGCACCACAGAACGTTGTCTTGTGCGCTGCAACTAATGTATTAATTGTGAAGCATAAACGCAAAATGCCATACTGTAAACGTGACATTTAATTCTCCGCTGTGAACCTGAACTGCTTTCGCTATCTGTACGTTGTCAGAGAATTGGTCAGCGATTTGATTGCTGATGCAAATTGACATTGAAGCTGCAAGTTGTAAGCCTAAGCGGAAGCAATGTTCAACGAGCGCTGCAACACAAGTTGATAGCGAGTCATGACATCAATGGAATGGTCATCATCTCGCTGTTCAAATCGATTATCATTGAAGAGTACTGAGTAAGCGAGCGAGTGTACATGTTGCTTGTGATGCTTCTGCAGTTATTGTAGCGATCATCATTAGTCGGTGATTGCTTCGCATAGCTTCTGGTCGCACGTCCGCCGTACGTTTCTCCGTTGACTTCTGTCTCCATTACACGGCCGGTGTCACATTAAAATAACTCACCCATGAAAAATCCGCCCGGGTAGAAATAATCACTGATTTGATATGTCTCCTTTTATTAAAATATCGCGGGCCCCATAAAAAGTCTCCACATTATTGGATTGCCCCCCAGAAGTTTCATCCGGCCACAATTTAGGCCTACCGGTAATAATCCATCCTGCCTGGGCGGCCGCCGGGCGCGGAGGATTTTTGCGGGTAAATTGTCGGCCGAGAGAGACTTTTCTGCGGGGCGATCCTATAATAAGACACCGGCCAGCGCGCCGCTGAGCACTGGCCACATTGTCCACGTCGTCCGGACTAAGGACGACTTCCCATTACGACGTCACATAAAACAGAGGGTGGCCACTGGTCAGTGGCCTGGTCAGTTGAACGGACGTCGCATGACCCCCAGCTTCTATTTGATTTTATTGCGGTCTGATGTGCTTTCGCAGCGAACTTAAAGCACGCCTACACGCTCCATTTACGTTGCTCGTATGCGACCTTCATTGTACGGTCCAACAAATGAAAACAATATTTTGATGATTAGGTCTAATAACAAAGTCTGGGGCGGAACTTGTCCAATAGCCGTGTCCATACTAATTTACAGCGAAAACTCGTTATTTGCGTACATCAAGAAACACAACAAGAACAGAATTCTGTATGTGGAGTACTTATTTAAATACAAAAATTTGTAAGCCTATAACAACAAAAACAGCTCAAACAACGCGATACACTTTGACTTATTGACAAACCAGCAAAAATTGTTATTTGTCACCAGATGACTTTTTTATGCCAGTAAGAAATAGGCTATAGGCTAATAAAGTTGTAATAAACTCATTTTAATTTTTTTACCATATCGTACAGCAGTTTAAACTACATCATAGCACATTTTTAAGACAGTTTATTCCAGCGGCGTAACCAAAAATTCCAATTTTGAAGGCTTCTTCTCCTTTCCCCTGCCCTTTTCCCCCTTTTCGTTTCTCTCCTCCTTTTTCCTCCTTATTTTATCCCTTCCTTCCCTTCCGTCC
>Ga0209671_1001883_pt1 | contig 18437 bp, 5 predicted proteins | sample WorMetHERISLAND2_2_FD_187401 | JGI IMG/M metagenome (GOLD analysis project Ga0209671, IMG submission 187401) | Marine gutless worms symbiont microbial communities from Max Planck institute for Marine Microbiology, Germany - Olavius geniculatus... | ecosystem: Host-associated > Annelida >...
TATATATATATATATATATACACACACAAACAAGAAATCTGATTTCGGCACAATTTGCTCTTGAAATGTGCGTCGCAGCCCGAAATCGCCAAAAGTCAATAAAACTTCTATTTTGACGTTGAAAGTCACCCAAGGTCATTTATTTCAATGCCAATCGAAAGCCAGTGTATTCCTATTAGTGATTAATATAGTAACGTAGGCCCTATCTGGCACCGTTTTTGAGATACAGCGACTTAGTGGCTAAAAATAACAAATTTTTCCTACCCCCTCTTATTTAGCGTTCTCGGTCAAGTAACTCCTTTCGAATTTCTGGAAAAACTTCACGGATTCTAAAACTAGAGTCTTTCTGGCAACATATGGTGATCCTAGCTTGCACCGTTTTTCACTAGTCCATTCGTGGGACAGAGAGACAGACGGACGACGGACATTAACGTAGTACGGCAGGAACAGTAAGGCAGAATTGCGATGGCTAAGACGCTGTCGTGCAAGAAGCACCATCCGGTAAGCCAAAATTCGCTGTTTTCACAGACCCTCTTCCTGTCGTCCTACGTTAACCAAATTTTGCAAGGGGGTCGTATGCCGGATTTTTTTTTAATTTTGAGTTTTTAGTAAGATCGGCTGGACAATGTGTGAGCTGTGGGGTCGAATTTTTGGCCTCCAATCGATTTGGCAGTTGGTACATCGCTTATACAACAGCTTCCGTGATATCAGTATTGATCGAAACGTTTTACGAGGCATATCATCGCAAAATGTTATCTCCGCCAAGGTGAACGTATTGAACATTGGTGGAGATTAAGTACTCGCTTTTTCTGTCTGTTTGTCTGTCCGTGCACATAATGACTCATAGTGCAGAGACGCGTGAGTGACGTCACAATAGCAATGACGTCATTCTAAAGCACAAGTCGCAACGCTGGCATGTGCTGTTATTACTTTTCCTTCCCTTACTCCTTCTTTTCTCCCTCCCTTTTTATGTATTTACTCTTGACCGACCCCTGTTGCCATGGCAACGAAATTTGAGACAAAATTGGCTATAACGGCTTGTATACGAGCTATTTCAGAGATCTTTGCGTATTAGTTAGTAGTCGTAGTATAGTAATGTTTAAATTACTTCACTTAGCGAAGATATGCATTCTCACGAGCGCCTTTTAGTTTTGTTTGTGGTTTACTTCAGTTGAGCTGGAAGATTGGCTCAACACGACATCGATCACCACGGCGCTGAATGGGTCACTGGCTGACAGTGAGCAGATGCAGAACCAGACACGAGTAGACGAAAACGATGATGCTAACGATGCTGACGGTGACACTCTTTCAGCGGAAAGCCAGCTTGTCAACGATTCGTCGTCGTCTTCGCCGAAGTTTAAAAGACATCAAGATCAGCAGACATCATCATCATCATCATCTTCATCATCATCAGCAGCAGCATCAGCAGCTGACTTTCAACATACCAAGTTCGGCGTCACGGTCGGTAGCCTTTAAATAAAGATTTGCAAACAAATCGGTCCAAAACGTTCTTGCAATTTTGCGCTAAGGAAGGGTCACACTGGCGGTCCGAACGGCCGTCCTAATGGCCGTCCGAACAGTCGGTGTTTTTGACGACCGTTCGGATGGCCGCCCCCTTCTTTAGACGTTCGGTCGTTCATTGATCCGATTTTCACAGTAACGTTTATTTAACTTTATTCATTTTCATAGTATTTCGTATTGTGCTTAAATTCAAATATACGTATGTGCGCTGCGTTTTGGCGCAATGAATGATCGATCGATTGAAAGTGCATGGACGTTGTCTGTAACTGTGACAGGTGTCCCACCATGTGACGGTATTCATAACATGGCCCCGCGCTCCCGCTGATGCCAGCTGCTCCCAGGCCGCAGGCCGCAATGTCGTCGGCTACCAGGTAATAATATCCAAGTTCTTATACATTGTTGGTTGCGTCTTATTTTATAAACGTTAAACGATATAGGCTATTTTGCCGTATTTCATTTGAGTTTGCAAATGTGTAGGCATACACGCATAATCAAATCATGACTTTTGCTAACTGGTTTGCTGACGTTTCGGCAACCGCTGCTGACTTCTTCAGAACGACTGTCCGCCAGGTGTCGCTGCAGCGGTAATCATAGATGTGTGGATTAGCAGCTGGGACACCTCGTCTCGGTTCATCGACATGCCTTGTTCTTTTCTGATGTGTATCGCTTCCTATATACGAGTTAATTCAAAGAATGATGCTACTGCATTGTAGGTGCGTTACCGGCGTGTGGGCGACAGCGACTACGTCAGTCAGTACCTGAGTGATAATGTTCTACTGCTTAACGAACTGCTGCCCAATCAACGTTACCGCTACCAGTTACAGTACGTCACAGAGCCACCTGGCGAATCATTCTGGAGTCAGGAAGCCGAGCTCGACACGACGCCTTGAATCAACAACCTATCGTACCACAGTCGCGCTCGTACTGCCCGCCCATTATCAGCAGTTTTAGTACAATGTCTGCAGTGGTATAACTGGTTGGCCGTTAATGACTCTACGGGTGCCGTCAGGAGTGACCAACCCGTTAAAGTCTACTGTACCGATCGAGACTGCAGACATTTCTGCAGGCCTGTCGAGAGCCACAGTGGGGCCCGGGGAAACATTCTTGTGGGGCCCTTCTGGAAAGAAAATTTTTGATTTTTTTAAATTGCACATTTTAGTGTACTTTATATATTTGAACGACGGCAGGGCCCCAAACGTCGCGGGGCCCGGGGTAACTTACCCTCATTTCGCTTTCAAGGGGCTTGAATATCTGAGATAATTTAACTAGTATTTGTTGCAGATTTTTTGACGAAATGGTGTTATTTATTACGTGGTTTTCTATGTTTAGAACTGCTACAAAAATTCTCACTGTTCGAAAAATACCTAAGTCGACTGAGTGAGAAAACATACCAAAAGAGCGTTAAGAAATCGACGGTAAAAAGTTTTTCCACACGCAGGGCCGTATTACCACAAGCAGCAAATGCTGCACGCCCGGCGGATCATAGAGTTAGCATTCGTTTTTACGCGCGAAAGCAGCTACTGCTTTTAGCGCGTCTTAGCCATCGCAATTCTGTCTGTCTGTCTGTCTGTCAAACGGGTGGATAAGTCAAAAGCGGTGCAAGCTAGAATCACCAAATCTTCACCATCGGCTGCCTGGAAGACTCTAGTTTCAGGAACCGTAAAGCTTTTCCATAAATTCGAAGGAGGTCACCCGAATGAGGGCCCTAAATGAGAGGGAGGTGGGCAAAATTTGCGATTTCTGGCCAATAAGTCGCTGTATCTCAGTAACGGTGCGAGATAGAGCCTAGGTTACTATTAATCACTAATAGGAAGTCATACACTGGCTTTCGATTGGAGCCAAATTCAATGACCTTGAATGACCTTCAACGCTAAAATAGAGGGTTTTATGGATTTTTTGGCGATTTTGGGCTGCGACACAAGTCCATATCCTTCACAAGGTTGCGCCACGCTACTATCGTTATGCGATTCAGATAGAGAATTCTGTATTTGTATATTAACTTAGCGTGAACCGAAACTACTATAGGCTTTCGCGCGTCTCGTGAGCATTAGCTCAATTTTTTGTCACGTCTTGATAAATGGTGAGCGGCGAGAGAGATGACACGTGCGAAGTTTAATCTGATTATTGGTTGCAGTTTTGTTGTGCGAGAACATGGTGCATGGGAACAGATTATATGCCTCTAGTTATTTCCTTTTGAATAGTATTAATAGTACTAGAAACTAAACAGCACTTAAAGAAAAGTATGTTTTTTATCGTCGAACGTTTGTAAGCATCACAGTAGCAAAAATTGATCTGAATTCGTCAAAAAGTCTCGTCCTGGCTTTAATAGCAAAAGCTACAGACCATAGATGTTAAAAACATTGATTTGCAAATAAAAAACATAAAAACATGTTTTGTACTTTAAAAAACATTATAAAACATGCAAAAAACATTAAACTGCAGATATTTCCAATCGCTACTTTTTTCGCCATTATACACGCAGAGAATATCTAACTCAAATAATTAAAAACAACGACCTACCATTTGCAAAGAATAAAAACCGAAATGTACTGAATGTACAGATCAAAAACAGCTGAACGCAATTTGCACATGAAAAATAAATCATATTTGTAATTTTGTACGTTTATGTTTTAACAAGAACAAAAAACACAAAAAAATCTAAAAAAATGAAAAAAAAAACAGTAAAAACGATGATAGCCTAAGATTTTTTGGCAGTCTGTTAGGGCTGGTTTTTTAATGCTGTATTTGTTTCTTAAAAAAATTTTTTTGTTCGTTTTAACCGATTTTCAAATTTCTGTGGATCGAAAATCCTCATTTATACCGTGTCCGTTGCGCAGACCAGAACTTATGTATTTGCTGCAGGTTCCGGTAATGTTTCCGTTCGTCTATTGACCAAATGGGATTATGGGACCAACAACGATTGTCGATATTATCACGCTCGTATCTTATACGGCAGTCACTGTCACAGCAACTCTCGTCCACGTCCGGATATATAGACCATTTGCAATATCGCTGCAGCTACTCCACATAACAAAAGTCTGCTAAAAATATACTAATCTTTCTGATCATCCTCACTGTAGTGAGGTACGTGAAAGGGTCTGGTCTGTCACAAGTCTGTTTGTACACCGTAGTCCATAAAAATGTGCCACTTTTATTTTTTGAATAGCTCCATGAAACATTGGCCAATTTTGATAATTTTTGGCAATCGACATTAAGAAGAAACTTGTCACAAATGACTTTAGTTTTTGCCACCCTACTTTAATACTGTCGCTACACTACTTTATGAAATGCAAAAGTTGTAGTTGGCCATGCACAACAATGAATTCATACTGGATAGCCCACGCGTCGGCTCAGAAAGGGTTAACTGAATAGCGACAAGCAGGATTGGCAACTATTGCATCTTAAGAAGTCACACGTGTCACATCACTTCATCTTTGTTGCAGCATGTGCTCAAAATGTTCTCCTCCAGCACGAATGCAAGCTGCAAACGTTGACATTACTCGCCAACAGCAGACTCAATAACCTGCATTTCACAAGGTATTGTAGCGACAGTATTAAGGTGAGGTCGCCAAAATTAGAGTTGTTTGCGTCAAGTTTCTAACTGATGTCGCACGCCAAAAATTATTAAAATCAGCCAATGCTGCACAGAGCTATTCAAAAAATAAAAGTGGCACGTTTTTATGGACCACGGTGTAATTTTGGCGACACATGGATAGCCTAACTACAGGTGAAAATGCGTGAGCTGGCGTCTAGAAGTAGACAGAATGCGGGCGCTGCTCATAGGAGAGTCTGGAAGAGCGAATAAGCCTGCCTATAGAGAAGAAACGTTGTTCACTGATGCAAGAAGCGAACTGCTACGAGCGCTAAAATTATTATCACTCCAGCGCTACCATAGCGCCAACGACTTCTGCTGAGAGTTGCTGGTATGGAAGAAGAAAGTTCTATCATCAGCCGGCGTCGGTTACTGGCGCGAATAATTCAGACTGCAGGTTTCGATTTCAATAGGCCTAACTTTTTATTTCTTGCGCACCACGTAGCAAATAACAACGTAGATAAGTATATGAATAAACCATAGCCAATTAATCTTGAGCAGCGACTCATCTTGCATATTCTGAATAATTTGAAGCGGCTAGTCTCAGCAACCGAATGTCTGATCCACTTCCTCTTTGGTTATGGATGAGGGTTTTGGTAATCGGCGGATGATACGCCAGAATTAAGTTACGTCAAATTAATCGCAATCTAACTCATTTCTTGTTTTGTTGTAGGACTACACTTTGGCTGCAAATTGTTTTAAAACAATATTTATTTTGAAACACACCAAACGTAGTGATAACTTTACGACCGCATTCACGATTTCCCTGCTTGTGGTTAAACTAGCAACAAAGAAGCTTAGCAGACAGCGGAGCCGTGACAACACTGCAGATCGAATGAGATGCGACCGATTAATTCTTGCTCTCTCACTGTTGCGAGACTGGAATTGTAATTAATAATTACTAGAATTTTGTTTCATTTTCGCACTTTTGACTACGACTAACCCTGAGATCTATATTCGTACATAGATTGTACACTGTGTCCCAAAAAGCATCCCTGACATTTTCGACTGTAACATAAAAACCAATTGTCGGATTTTAATAATTTTCAGTAAAAACATTCTTGATACACCTCGCCATCAAACAACAATTTTCCACCTCACTTAATGTTCGCTTTTGCACTAGCTAGGGAAAGCAGATTAAGCAAAATATGTGTTGAAATAAACAGAAAACCTGAAAAAACATCACCGACATTATCGATCGTAACTTGAAGAAACATCAGCAGATTTTAATAATATTTGACAGAAATATTTTCGACACAATTGGCTATTGAATAAGTGTTTTAGTTTGCATCTAACTCAACGCATGCTTTTGCACTACCTGGAGAAATCAGACCAAGCATAATACGTGTTGAAATGAATAAAACACGTCAATAAATTCCACCTATCTTAATCTGTGGGCCCCAACAGCAGGTCTATTACAAGGTTTAACTATCATGCAGCAGTGTGTCTATTAGATGAAGTTTAGAAATGTTTGTCAAGTCACAAAGCAACTGATACAGCCTGGATTGGTCTGAAGTAGAATATTATCGACATTGCTGTCAGTGAATGGAGAAAGCGTCTCCTTGCTTATGTTCGCATAGTGGGCTAACACTTCAAGCAATTTAACTGCAGGCAGTTGAAAAATAGACAACTGGATGAATTGTCAGCCAAAGCGTCAGAAATGTAAACAAAATGTGTTCTTACGTGTTATTTTAATTAAGCAATCATATAGCATTGGATAAAAAGTGATATTTCGCTGGTTGTGTTTTCCCGAGGTAGTGCAGAAACAAGCGTTGGGTGAGGTGGGAAACTAAGTGGTCGTTTGATGGCAAGTTGTGTTAGAAATATTCGTACCAAATATTATCAAAATCCGATGATTGATTTTTAAGTTACAGTCGAAAATGTCGGGGATGCTTTTTTGGGACACAGTGTAGTACCAAAACCGCGACGCCAAATAAGCCAACTAAAATACAGCGCCGGTAGCGACAAAAACTGTATGACAGTAGCGATTCAAGACGATAGGTCCGCAAGAATGATCTGGCTGGGGGTCAAAAGGCGATTACGTGATACGGAGGGCGCGGTGTTGATACGCAGTGAAGGTGAAAATGTGGATGAATGTAAAGCAATATTCCTACAGACAGATAAGTCGAGGATTGCATTTGTTCTTCTTCGTTAAACCCGAACTTCACTGACTTGCGATTTGTTGTCGATCTCAGTGAACTAGAGTGGTCTTACTAGCACAACTGCTTCAAGCTTGAGAGCAGATTAAGAAATAACAAAAACCAAAGTAATTTGGCCAAAAAAACGAAATTTCTGATCAATGCTGCCACCTGCTAAATAAAAATTTATTTTTTTACAAGTCGAAACCGATTGCATGTTCTGGCTGGGGGTTTGACCCCAGAATATTTCTTTTCCCTGAGGAGTCAAAGACCCAATTTAACACACTGTGTCATTGAAAGTTAGGCCTATGAGTGTACCTGCTGCCAAATGGTATCTGAATCCGTCGAACGGTTTAAACAGGGTGTACGAATGTGACAGACGACAGACAGACAGACCACGCTATACGAAAAAATGTCGCAATAGGCGGAATTGCTTACAGCGATTCTGCCTCATAACGGTTAGTTCATGTGATAATATCCGGAGTATAATAATTTTCTGACGATCTCAGATTTGCGGTACAACATTTGGTACAACTATTTTACAACAAATCGAAATAGTGTACGGCTTTAGCGGCTACTATTCCATCCATCTAGTGCGTACAATCAGAGAATTATATCATCAGTCTTGGAGAGATGCGAGACAGGCCATGGTCTGGATGGTTTCTATACGCAACGCTAGGCAGAGCTGTGTCGGCCTGAATACCTAACGACTATAGTTTCTACGCCATGGAAATTATGCGCTGTCTCTGAAAATGATATGCTACACGTCATCCATAACGTAGCAAAATTATCAAATTTTGATAAATATTAGGCCTATCTTAAAATACGAGTACAGTAGTACTCTAAGCGTGCGAATAATAATTTCTTAAATAATCTGATTTTGGTTCCTGCTCTATTGTAATTAGCCTAAAATATCTAGAAATGCGACAAGAGACAAAATAATGTCGATCTGTTAAAAGTTTTATTTCTAGAAATTTTGCATCTTATAGTTTTATAATAGTTTATGCAGCGGATGACGCTTTTTTAACCTGCAACATGCCGTTTTTAGTTGGCCTGGCCTGGGTCTATAATGAACGTCGAATTTTCAACACGTTCCAATGACTTAACGTCGATTTTTATTTTTTGCAAATGTTTTTTGTTGCTACACGTATTTACAGACCACACCAGTCACAGCTAGATGGCGCTAAATTTTCTGCTGCTGCTGCTGCAATTGCGTTGCGTCAGATAGAACCAACGCATTGTCATCATCGACCACATCGATAGCATAGGCTATATAGTCAATAAAATCGACCGACCTCCTCCAGCATGCAGCTGCGATATATGCTTGCCTTGTCCAAACACGGCCGACCGACGGCGTTCATTTGCAGCGTTCACGTGGCCTAGATCACTCATGATTATTGTCTCTCGCATCGCTTCACTGACTACTGCGAATTGCAGACAAAAACGCCGGCGCCACAGTAGCAAGCTGGATACTACATGAAGCTACTTTCTCGTTAGAATTTTCTTTAATTTTGAAAACAGTTATAAGTATAAATTGTTTAAGCAACCGTTATTCCTGTGCTTAACCGTTCGATGTTTATTAAAATAAAAAATTAAAGAAATTTTAGAAAACATTCTTTATAACAAATATTTAAAACAAACGTTTTATAAACTTTATTAAAACTGTGAGCTGCGATCTATCGGCCGGAATCGAGGCTTGTATGGGAGCGGAAATTCTAAGAATCCGCGCACCTCTTGCAGCTATTAGGCCATAGATACTCGTCAGCCCGGTAGCAGCGTGCAGCGGTGGTCGCGAGAAGACAGCGTTCGTTTTTTACTTGCGCTTCTCGGCTGCTCGTTCGCGCAGAGTTGCTATAGAATAGAGCTAGGCCTACTGTTCGCCCGGACACCAACCAGCTCAGCTGTTTACATCAGTCTGTTCATACGGTGTAGGCCTACCAGAAGTTCGCGGTGAAAATATGTACGAGCAACCTTCTGACATTCTGGCCGCTGAGTCCGAGTACTGCGACTAATTTGCCGGTAAGACACGCCGTAGTCTATGATTATTAATGATTGTTGACAATTCTAGGCCTATGTTCTAATGCAGTGAGCAAAGTATCAATTAATGAGTCAGGTTATCAAGCACTGTCGTCATTTTCCCACCATAACGTTAAGCCTATCTACACCGTGGTCCATAAAACGTGCCACTTTTATTTTTCAAATAGCTTTGTGAAACATTAGCCGATTTTGACAATTTTTGGCACCCGACATCAGGAAAGAACTTGACGCAAACGACTATAGTTTTGGCCATTTCACCTCAATACTGTCCCTACACTACCTTGTGAAATGCAGAAGTCGTATAACTATAGTCTGGCCATTTACAACAATGAGTTCATACTGGATAGCGCACGCGTCAGCTCAGAAATGATTAACTGAAAAGCGACAAACACGATTGGCAACTATTATAATCTCAAAAAGTTACACATATCACATCATATCCTCCTTATTACACCGTGTGCTCAGAATGTCCTCCTCCAGCGCGAATGCAAGCGGCAAACGTTGACACCAATTGCAAACAGCAGGCTCAACAACCTGCATTTCACAAGGTAGTGTAACGACAGTATTAAAGTGAGGTGGCCAAAAGTATAGTTATTTGCGTCGAGTTTCTTCCTGATGTCGCACGTCAAAAATTATCAAAATTGGCCAACGCTGCACGGAACTATTCAAACAATAAAAGTGGCACATTTTTATGGACCACGATGTATATGCGCTATGCACACGCACGCGTATATTTAACTCTTGAGAATAACATGTAGGTTTAGGCCTATCGATATGTTTTTGCAATGCATATTCGCAGCTTAACGCCCATCACAGTGATGTCGTGGCAGGGAACAATAAAGGATTTCTCTAGCTCCCTCTCACCCCCCCCCAAAAAAAAAAAAAATTAGCTGTCGAAAAATTGTCAAAAAATCTTTTTCTCGTTCGAAAATTTTCGTCAAAATGTGCAAAGTTTGCGGTTGAAAACCAACATTTTGGGTAATTTGAAGGCAAACTTGGAACTTCGCGCACCCAATTTTCCAGCTCTGTCGGAAATTTGCAACGCACCTTAAGGAGCCCGAAGATCGAGGCGCCAAAAACAAGAGTGACGCCACAGCGTTGAGTGGGGTGGGGGAATGGTCACTGGTTGACGCGTACGTGTGCGTAGTCACGTAGTCATCGACGCCGGTAGACGGTGCTTACTGTGATGCATTACTGCTTGTCCATTGGCCAGTTTGTTAAAAACTAAACCATGTCTCTTCAGTTCAGTTCAGTTCAGTTACGTCACTCTGTGCGCGCCTTTATAGTAAACAACGTAATGATATAATAATAAAGTCGCTATAAGCTTACTGTATAAATGGCATATCGTCTCGGCGTATGGAGGGGGAGTATGTCAGATAACTAGGTTACGTACGTCCCATTACATTACACTGAGTGACAGTGTCGCAACGCTGGCGTTGGTCCAGAATGCATTGCAAACGCTCATTGCCAATAAATCAGTTATTATTGCCTTGTCATAACGATGTTGTCGTGCGTTCGCATTCAACAATGATTATAACGCAATCAATAATCTAGCTGCTTTCAATTCACGCTGGTATTGTCCGCTACCTAGGCTACTGCATAATAATAGGGGCCTATCGGTTGGCACGCGAGAGTAATAATCACGTTTTGGTGTTCGAGTTAAAGCACGACATTACTCGACTCCAAGGATTTGTGCATTATTGGGAAAAAAGAAGGCCAATTGTTATAGGCGTAACTCGTAAGTAAAATTAACTGGTAAAGAATGACCTATTAAAATGCTTTCTCTAAGGTCGCGGTTACGCGTAAAACAAAAAGAGCATTTTTGACAATGTTAGCAAATGTTTTGTGTTTCATTTTGCACGACCTTGTAATTACGTTCAAAAGATTTGTAAAAATGCTTTTAAACATTTCGGTAGCACGATTGCGAAGACGATAGGCGAATAGACTGTGTATGTTATCACTAATTCCATATCAAAATATTACGTGTAAGACAAATTAAAACACAAACACGCTTGTGCAATATTTTCTTTTGAAAATGTGTTTTTCTTGTTTTACGTGGGCCCTTGCCTGTAACCACAGCCTGCCCGTTCTTTGCATAATGCCTACAGTTTAGGCTACGTAATTGCATTTGCTCTGATCGCGATGCCTTACAGGGTGTTTACACAATCCAGCAAACGTCTAGCATTAGCACGAGTATTTTGAATACATTTGCTGTAAGTTTGCTGGACGTTTGCCGGATCGTGTAAACACCCCATTACAGGCGCCGACGGTATTCGTTGTCAGTCTTTCATATCGTGTAAAAAATAACAGTAACCCATGGGCGTATACAGTGTACACTGTACGGTAACGGTGTTCCGGAGCGTTCTGCACGGCGCTAAGAGCAATGTTCAGGCCTATACGTGTTGAGCGAAGCTGTTACTATAACAGACTTCTGCATGCAGTAGTATCATCATCACACGTACTGCTTCGTGCGTTACACCCAAACGGACAGACAGACCCACGTTCAGTCGTTCACTCTTGTGACGAAGTCACAGTGACACCAACCACGCAGAAACTGAATACCGTGTTATATGCTACAGAACAACCATTAAAGTCCACACTCCATCTGCTTTGATTTGTTGTGGATTCGTTGTACAAACATTTTGTAGGCTACAAAACAATGCACAGCACAGCCGCAACAAATTTTCGACCGAAATCCGTCGCTAGTCGTCGGCTATCAAATACACGCCTGGGACGCCGACGCGACAGTTGAGTCGCTTCGGAGTCGCATGTATGAATTAGGCAATAGTGTATTGGTTTCACAACGTAGTCGTAGGTTCGTTATTAGCAGGTGACGTCCTTAAGTCGAGTGTTAGCAAAGCCGCACTTAGCCGTATAGGCGGCCTACGTGTGCTGTCACAATATAGCCACCTTGCAAAAGCTTCATCCTCACGCACGCACACGTGCGTTTGTTAATAAACTTTATAAAGCCTTAGTTACACGTATTATTTTAAAACTGTTCGATCAAAACTATTTCAGATGTAGGTTCCACGTCCGTAACATTTTCCAAAAAATGTCTTGAGCAAAAAAGTCGGGAAAATGTTTTAAAACCTTTTAGCGCACGGCTTGAAGACATTAAGTGGTCACGTGCTGCAACATGATTTGCAAAAAGGCAATAGGCCTAGTCGTAGTTGAGTGTCAAACATTTTCCATTCCGCCGCTGGAGGGCAGGAGGCTGAGTTGAACCGAGCACACCCTGGCTCTAAAAACTTGCTCAAGGTTGTTTGCGAAATGATCCGCGGTGTGTGAGATTCGAACCGCAGCCTGAAAGTCACGAGTCCGACGCTCTAACCGGTAGAACACTTGCACCCGAAGGTGAATAAGTCGGCGAAACTCTATCTATCGCTGGCGTGTCTTATAAACACTGCACAGTTTATAAATGTGTATACCTGTAGGGGCCTATATATGACGGCTAGCGGTTGCTGACAGGCCTGATGCAGTCTTGCGTCAGTAGTTCGCGATAACCTGTGTCTATGTGCCATGCAGTGCTTCCCCGTTCCTGGATCTGTTATATTAATAGCAGAGACGATGAGGCGAAAGATGCGATCTGGCAGTTAAGCTTAATTGCAAAACATTCATGCCTGTTTCTAGCCGTCAGCCACATTTCCAACGCGACGATTTACGTGCAAACGTTTCACATCGCGCCTTGGTAGAACGGCGATTGGTTATACGCAAAGCACAAAATAGCAAAAGAATGTAAAACATTATTGCAAATATTTTGTTTTACATGCAATCACGGCCAAATCACAAAGTTGTCACGACGCATACTTCGTGAAATACACAATGCACAAAGGTCAACAGACTAAATGTACCTAGCAAAGAGGCACCATACATACGCATCATATTGCATGACATTGTGGGTCTATTGTTGTTGCGGTTACGCTGCTGTCAAAGCGGCCTTGGCTTCTAAAGCGTCAGTCGGCGCGGTTCGCAAAGACGTAGGCTACAAAACCGATGAGAGACAAGAACGTTAACCGTCGACGTGGACCGGTTACTGTCAACGGCAACACTATCACACGCCCGTGACAGCTTTTGTTCAGTGTTTCACGTAAAGAGTAAGAAACGAAAGTCAACAAACAAAGACGCCGCTCCGCAAACAATAAAAAACCTCTGGAAAACCCATCGGCATAAGCGTCCAAAGGCGTTTCTGTTTTTTTTGCGTTTGTTATTAAGTACTCTTTTTCACTCACTTACATTTGTCGGAAAGCGACGACTAACTGCCAACAGCCTTCGACAACATCCGTCTCGAGACGGTAGCGTCGAAGGATGGCAGTCGCTGATTTCCGCTAACGAAAATGCTTTTCACAAGGGACAATTTTTCACTGACGCCGAGACCACGACGTCGTTGTCTGTCATCGGCTTGACGTGAAGGCTTAATGCTGATGCCGCTATAAGATAGTCGTCACTCGTCACGGTTAACAGATCACACAGTAGTAAACTGTGCTTTATTACGCGGTAGGACGCGCGGCAGCGTGCGGTGGTGACGGACGGTACATTGACACACACGCGGCAATGGTGACGCGGTCAACGAATATTCGGTTCCCGATTACCGGTACGAATAATTCCTCGTCTGTTGAGAGTCAACCGTCCACGACGGCACGTTACCGGTCCGAGATGTTTGTGCCAGTCGTTGACAGCAGCAGCAGCAGCAGCAGCAGCGGCGTCAACTCCGCGGGTCTGAGTTCACCGCCGTCATCATCGTCGACATCGTCGTCATCCTGGCAGACTATGCATCAACGACTTGACGAGCGACGCAAACAGTGGAACGACGAGGTTTCAATTTCAATTCTGATGTCAATGCGTTGCGTTTTCAAAAAATCTTATATATATTTCATACCGTCGCTAGTTTCAGTATAAACTGCTTGTAGCTACTCCCAGTGATGTTACTATGACTTCAATGCCAAGGATCAGCTAGGACCAGGATTTTTCTTCAAGGACTAGCACAAGGACTAACATCACTAACTGATTCTGTCCAACGTTTAAGCTGTGATATTTTAAAATGATGTTTGATTTGAGGCTTTACAACATTTTGACTGTTTTTGTCAAGATTAAGACCAGGAGTATTTTTTGTTTCCATAGCGACTTGGTATGTTTTAAAAGCGTTGTCTAAACAGTAGAATGCACGCCGCTCCATTTTTGCTTGTAGTGTTGTAACCTAGTTGTATCCATAGATGTGATAAACATTTACAACGTTTACAAAAAAAAATCTTTGTAAACGCGTTTATTATTTTGTCAACGTTTATCTCAATAAAAATCACATAAGCGAAACGAAGAAAAATTATGACAACGACGAAGATAATTAGTGGACAGGACAACTCAACTTAGTTTTCACGTAGCTATAAGATTAAAGTGAGTAAATTCTGAGCACTTTTGTAAAACGGTTGTCACAGAACTGGAGTAAGACATTCTTTGACAATGAAAAAACTTCTATTGGAATTTGGAATTATCCAAATAATAGGCCTAATATTTAAACTTACGCTCTGTATACGTTTACTTTTAGTTTACAAACGTTACAAACAATCTTTTTCCTAATAAACGCGTTTATTAACGTTTATTAGAAATTTTTGACGTTTATCACATCTATGGTCGTATCAAAAACTCGTCATTCATTCTATTGCACTGCTTTTTGACATAAGCTTTACGTTTTCAAAAAGCATCAAAGTTTATTATAGACCCCTTGATCCCGTGTTGTTATTTAGAGAAATGTCAAATATATGCCTAATAATTTTAAACGGTTGTATAGTTGTCGCATAGGCCTAGTAAAGTAAAAGGCTGACATATTGTAACGAAGTACGGCGAGCTATAACAGGCATAGTATGCCATATTTATTCATGCCAATCAGCTGCCACTTCCGATATTGTAAAGCGCTTCTGGTCACGAATCAGACATACAACGAGCGCTGAATCAAGTAGCTGACTTTTACATTGATTTTCTCTTTTTCTGATCACTCAACGCACGGCGCACAGTTTAGTGCAATTAGCACATAGTTATAGCGTCTGGACGCTGGAGAAAAAATTCGCACAGGAAAAATGTTATTCTGTAGATAAAAGCTTGTCAGAGGTTGTGACATAAGCTTAATTGGTTGCTCTCGTGCATTTACAGTGCATACTGCAAACGTAGCCTAACATTTTGATGCTAAAGGCTTATCGGGCACTAAAGATTGGTTTCCATTCACCAACAGCCATGAAAACGCAATGTCTATTCATGTGTCGCGTGTATAGGATTGGATGGAAACCATGCTTAAAGCTATCATAGTCATGCCATCGACTTCTCCATCGTACCGTATATGCCATCTGCACGTACATTCTTATACTATAAACACCACTAATTGTCGTTTTGCTTCAGCGATCCGTTGGGCGAAGTGATATAATTGATCCATTCAGCCGTCGGGCCGACACCTGCTGTCGATTACCGATACAACTTTTAGTTTGCACAATCCGCTACAATCGCGATGCAAGAATTTTTTGTAGGCCAGAGTATAAAATCACCTAAGTGTCCGTGCGTCCGTCCGTACAACTTTTCTTAAGCTCTCTTTCTTCCACCTTTCCTTTTTCTCTCCCTTCTTTTTTTCCTTTCCTTTCTCTTTTCCCTTCCCATTTCCCTTTTTGTTTTCCTTCCCCTTCCCCTTTTTCCTTGCCCTTTCTCTTCCATTTTCTTTTCCCTTTCCACGGACATATACTGTAAACTATCGAAATGCATTGGACAGACTCCGTGTTCGTATGAACATTATCTTGTTTTTGTTCAAATTTAGTTGAACAAAATGCTTTTCAAAATGTTAAATTTGACTTTTTGGCAATGAAAAATAACAGTTTGCAATCTTGAATGAAGCTGTTGTTTTGTCTGTGACGTGCGAAATGGTCTCGCCAATATAGGATAATCAAGTTGTGCATTTCAAGAGACAAGATGTTATGAACGTGTTGTACAGTTTGTTTTGTTGTACCGGTATTCGTGTTGTACAAACAATTTGTAACAAATTGACGTATATTAGAAATCGGACTTATAAACGTTTCAAATCTCTATCTGATGTACCGGTAGGCCTGTTGTAGTTTGCCGTATGCTCGTTACACTGTCACCCTTTCACTTTGGGTATGCGGCATTACTATGGACAACCAAGATAATAGTTTAGGCTTACATGATGTTTGTAGGGTTATGAACTTAAAACACTATTTCAGCAAGCGTTTTATATCTGATTTTTAAAAATTCGTACACTATCTTTAGGTTTTTCAATCGATCAATCAATCAAAAAATAACCACTTACAAAAGTGACCAGTGGTGTACAACACACCTAAAAACAAAAATAAAACCTAAGGATAATGTACAAAAAGTAAAAACTACTCAGAGATAAAAAGCTCCCTGAAACAGAAAAGTTTAAAGTTTCGTTTGAATGACGCAGTGTCAGCATAGTTCTTGAAGTGAAGGTGGCAGACTGTTCCACGCAGCTGGTACAGCGTAGGAAAACGCTCGTTGTCCGAACTTTAGTCGTGTGCGTGGTTGCTTGTAGCGGAGACTGTTGCCGGACCGAAGTCGTGTTCGTGATGTGACACTGGCTGTTTGTGTGACAATGTCAGTAAGATAAGACGGTGCTTGTGACGTGTGAATTAAATGCATCAGCGAACACAGTTTATAGATGATACGGTATTGCACCGGAAGCCAGTGTAATTGTTGCAGCATACTTGTACTTTTACCTTAGCTTTTAGGCACTGGTCATATTTGTAAGTGGTTATTTTCTGATTAATTCATTAACTGATTGTACTGTGCCTGTGTCCTACACGTGACAGGTATCGCGGATGCGGTCGGACTTTTTCCAGGCGAAGCCGACGGACGTGCGTAACGCCGGTGACAGGCTGGTGGAGAAACTGGACGTAAATAATATGTTCTATGACACGCCTGACGGCAGTAAAGTGTTCCGAGTCTGCTTCGACGTCGGGCAATTCAGTCCGGACGAGATCGAACTGCGAACGCAGGACCAGCGCCTTACCGTTCACGCCGTACACGACCACAAAGGTACAGCGGCAAGCTACTTTTTAGCCGACCGTACTTTAGTAACGGTCGAGCTGTTGTCATGGTTGTTGTCTGTCTGTCTGTCCGTCCGTCTGTCCGTCACGGATGTACTGTGGCTGAACGTTGCAAGATAGGGCCTAGGTTGCTATTGATCAGTAATAGGAAGTCACATACTGGCTTTCAAATGACATATAAATCGATGACCTTAGATGACCTAGAAGGGTCTTAGCGCGCTATGGAATGGAATGTTTCAAGCTATAAGTGGCCATATCTCGGAAACAATGAGCAATACGAACCAGGTTACTATTAATCACTAATAGGAATTGGCATACGCTCTGTCAGATTAAATAAAAATGATTGACTTTGGATGATCTTAAAAGGCGTTAGGCGCTATTGCGGCTAAACGGTGCGAGATAGAGCCTAGGTTGCTATTAATCATTGATGTAAAGTCGCATATTGGCTTTCAAATAAAATGAAAACCATCTACCTTGGATAAATTTGAAGGTCACTGACAACCAGTACTGAGTGCGGTCGGTTATCCTGACGACAGCTGGGCTTATTTTTATGTAGCCTAAGCTATATAAACTCATTAGATTACTACAATTATTACGAGAGGTTGCTACCTTCTTTGGAACGATTTCTTATCGTTGCTAGATATTGCCACGGACGCCAAAGAAGCTGCACAGGCCTATAAGTATGTTGGTAGGATACTTCGCCTCGGTTCGTCGACTTGTCTTGTCACTGTTTCAACCAAGAAGTCTATTCAAAGACAGATTTTTGAACTATATTATTTATTGTGATTGTATTCGTCATGTCACAGCAATGACTGGTACAATAATAAATGGTGAACGTACGAACAAACACTGTAAATAAGATGCGTGACACGTTTCGCATACTTGCACCAAGTGATAAAACACGCGAAGACATCGGCCCAGCGCTGACACAATATGCGGTCATCCGACTTATACACCGTGTCCGGAAAAAAGAGTCTACGGTATTTTTGACATCTTTGACAAACTGAAACCTATTTTCATAATTTTTGGCAAGAGTCGTCCTGAATATTCACTTTATTAAACTGTTGAGATATTTTCTCTTTATATTGTCGACAT
>Ga0209671_1001885_pt1 | contig 18434 bp, 15 predicted proteins | sample WorMetHERISLAND2_2_FD_187401 | JGI IMG/M metagenome (GOLD analysis project Ga0209671, IMG submission 187401) | Marine gutless worms symbiont microbial communities from Max Planck institute for Marine Microbiology, Germany - Olavius geniculatus... | ecosystem: Host-associated > Annelida >...
GTGCATAACCTTGTGCATAACCTGTGCGATAAAGAAATAATTTTTACGATAAGATATTGGTGAACCGCGATGTGCATTACTGCATTTTGCATAACGCCATCTTGGCCGCCATTTTCGGTTTCGGTTCGGTTAATAGAAAATCGGTTAACCAAAATTTTTTCGGTTAACCGGTTAACCGAGAACATCCCTAGAGGGAACGCTCGCCCAGATGGGTGTTGCGTAATAACGACTGCGATCGAATTCGCATCACCCCAGTCAACACACTCTTTGTGTATTCTACAGTCTTCGAATGTCACATAAAATATAAACATTATAAAACTAGCGATACGAACCTAAAAAATCATAACTTCAGACAAAATATAACTCCATTACGACATTCTGACATCACAAAAAAACAACAATGACAGTGCTCAACTAAGTGACAAAAAGGACCAAACATTTCTTCCATGCCTGCTTGCCAATCCTTGCCGTATCATCGTCTTCCAGTTCCAACAGTGATTCAATCATCATTCATACCTCGACGAGCAACATTGTATTTTTGGTCGACCGTTAGGTCGAGTTTTGCACACGATATGTTTGTCTCTCTCTGTGTGTAACGAATGTATTGTGGCTAAACCGTACGCCGTATAGGGGGTCGGCGATATGGTACCGTTGGATAAGGCAATGACGATTTCTTCTAAGCTGTCAATAGTAACCATGTCTAATGTCTATCTGTAGGGGTTTGGCCATAATGAATGCAAAGTTTCTGCCCGCAGCCATCACTCACGTGCGCCGAATTACCGTACCTTATCCGAGCGTTCATTGTAGCGTTCAGTATAGCAACGTCACCATAGCCTATATAAGACTAGTCACACAAAGAAAATGCGTTCTTTCAACAACCAAAAGTAGGATGCTGGCCTTTGGATATACGCAGTATGGTCGTTCCAGCCTAGCGATAGCTGGGCTTTTGGTGTTTGCACACGTCAGTACATGACGTCGCTGAACTTGTCACTAGTCAATATTGTCACTGCCCTACATGTAATTAAGTTTTGCAGTTTGCATTTTAGTTTTTTTGCTTTTTCAAAGTAATTAATAAAAATAGCCTTATATACTTATTTCACTTCTCCCTGTTTCGGTTTTTCGTAGGCCTATATTTGTGTTGGTTTTAGCCAGAGATGTTAAAAACATTAAGTTGCAAACAAAAAACACATTTTTTGACTGGTTTTTAAAAAAAAAACTGTAAAGAATTAAACTACAGAATTCATTCAAGTAAGAAGAACCGTCAATACGAATGAAATAAAAGTCAATAATACTGCTACAAAACCCCCTCTGTCCAGGGAATGGAGTTCGTCTAACTCTAACAAGGCCACAAGCCACACAAGGCAACCGTTTATTCAGTGTCCGCAACGTCACGGCCTGACTGATTCCCATTCCTACGTTTGTTTTAAAAACAACACTCTGCGTGATCGGAATCGAGGGAGGTAATGCCGAGCGCCAAGAATTTAGCAGAAGGGGTAAATTCCGAGCGCAGATAAGTGTTTTGCCTGTTACGAACCTGTTCCATGGTTTTGCCAAATGTGGCATTGGCCTGGAGCTTGGCCAAGTCGGAACACCAAAATTCGAAATTAGTGAACTAAAATGTCTCATATCTCGGAAACGGTTTGGAGTTTTGACGTAAAATCGTGCACACTTACTTGGCAGACCCAAAACTGTCTCCAGGCCAAATTTTGTGGGCCAAAGTTCAGAAACAAAAAAAGTTATTAAGTGACCAAATTTTGAATTTTGGTCCCGATTTTCTCAAAGCTTGTGAACTTTGGTCCGCATATTTTGGCATTGTTGGAAAACCCTCGAGAAGGAATACAAGACACCCAAATATTGTGGGCCAAAGTACAAAAACAAAAAAGTTATGAGGGGTCAAATTTTGACGATGATTCCGATTTTCTCGAAATTGGTGAACTTTGGTCCACATATTTCGATGTTTTTGCAAAGCCCTCGGGAAGGGCTACAAGCCAAAATTTTGTGGGCCTAAGTTCAGAAACAAAAAAGTTATTAAGCGATCAAATTTGAACTTTGGTCCCGATGTTCTCAAAATTGCTGAACTTTGGTCCACATATTTCGGAATTGTTGCAAAGTCCTCAAGAAGGACTACAAGGCCCCCGAATATTGTGGAACAAAGTTCAAAAACAACAAAGTTATGACGGGTCAAATTTTGACAATGATTCCGATTTTCTCGAAATTGTTGAACTTTGGTCCACATATTTTGATGTTTTTTGAAAGCCCTCGGGAAGGGCTACAAGCCACCAAAATTTTGTGAGCCTAAGTTCAGAAACAAAAAAGTTATTGAGCGATCAAATTTTGAAATTTGGTCTCAATTTTCTCAAAATTGCTGAACTTTGGTCCACATATTTCGGAATTGTTGCAAAGTCCTCAGGAAGGACTACAAGGCCCCCAAATATTGTGGGCCAAAGTTCAAAAACAAAAAAGTTATGAGGGGTCAAATTTTGACGATGATTCCGATTTTCTTGAAATTGTTGAACTTTGGTCCACATATTTTGATGTTTTTGGAAAGCCCTCGGGAAGGGCTACAAGCCACCAAAATTTTGTGGGCCTAAGTTCAGAAACAAAAAAGTTATTGAGTGATCAAATTTTGAAATTTGGTCTCGACATTCTCAAAATTGCTGAACTTTGGTCCACATATTTCGGAATTGTTGCAAAGTCCTGAAGAAGGACCACAAGGCCCCCAAATGTTGTGGGCCAAAGTTCAAAAACAAAAAAGTTATTAGATGATCAAATTTTGAACTTTGGTCCCGATTTTCTCAAAACCAGTGAACTTTGGTCCACATTTTTCGGCATTTGTGGAAAGATCTGTGAATGGAATACGACACGTCACAATTTTGTGGGTCAAAGTTCAAAAACAACGAAGTTATGAGCCAAAAATCCTAAATTTATGGGAGTGTGACACTTCGGGGGCCCCTAGTCCAAAAACGAGCCAGTTGACCCCCAATTTTTTTTCGCTTTTTAAGAACTACGGTGGACTAGTAATTCATAGGTAAAATAAAAAATGGGGGTCCTGACGCTCGTTTTCGAGTTTCCGGGGGTCGAAGTTGGAGAACCCCAAAATTCCGAAAAAAATTTCCCCAAAATTGGCGTTTGGGGTTGGGTCCCCCAATTTTGGAACTTAAGTAGGGACTAAGGCCCCCTATCGCCCGATGCCAAAATTGCCCCCCAAAACCCTCTGGCGGAGGAGATATCCGGGGTCGAAATTTGAACTTTGGTCCACTTTTGCCCGAAATCGGTGAACTTTGGCCCACTTTTTTCGTCTTTTTTGGAAAGCCCTCGGGCATGGCTATAAGCCCACCAAATTTCGTAAGCCTAAGTTCAAAAACAAAAATTTTGCTCCAAATTAACATGGGACCCCCCTCTGCCCATACAAGAAGAAATGAGCGGGCCCCAAAAGACTATATCGGAATCGAATAAGCTGACGGAATATTCCTCCACAAAAACATGACATTAAAAAATCACAAAACTAAAAACAATAAAAAACATATATCATTTAAACTTTTATTTTAAAAAACATTAAAGAACGTTTTTTCATCTATGGTTTTAGCATAGTATGTCTTTTTTCTTAGTGTTATTAGGAGCATCTGTTAATGAAAACACGCAGGCTTCACTTATTTGCTGTCAACATTGCTTTGTGTAATGTCTTCTGTAACCTAAACTGTCTGTGAGAAAATAAAAATCATTGATTCATAAAATATTTGCAAGAATTTAATGATTGTTTTACTTCAAAGTTTGAGAGAAAATGCCTGTTAAAGAAATGTAAAAATTACTATACATTTACCACATGTCAAAAATACAATGACATGCTTTAGCAGTAGTCACACAGTATTTTACCACTTTTATCACTATTCACTTTCAAGTAATAATAAAGCAAACATGCAACAACCACATCGTCAAAAATATGCAAATTTAAATTTGCTGGAACTCAAAACATTTCAAATGGAAGCCAGATGATGTTTCAATGCTGGAGCATTCTTGTTGTGTCTGCCTGTCAAAACTCACTGAACAAGACCAAAGCCTGCAGTTTTGGGGCCGACCGTTAAGCTGTAAGCTTAAAGGTCCGGCCTTTTGCTATGGTTGTCATTCGTCTGTCTGTCCATCTGGAATGGATGCACTGTGACTGTGGCTAACGGGTAAGGCGTAGGGGAAAAACTTTTTACACGAATAATTAGCTATGTGTCTTAAACTCGAGCGTGCAAAATTTCAGCCATCTATTCCAAGGGGAACATTTTCAAATTGTGGGTTGAATAGAGGTTAAAAAATGTGCATTTTTCAATGGAAAACTGGACATATCTCTTAAACAATGAGAGATACAGCCAAGGTTACTATTAATCACTAATATGAAATGAAAATCATTGACCTTGTATGACCTTCAAGGTCAGTGACAACCAGTACGGTCAGCCCCACCCTTGCGACAGCTAAGCTTCTTGTTCATATTTGACCTATCCTGCTCTTCAACTTAAAATTTGAAGCAATCGCCCTTGCTCCAAAAATGCACCAATGGTCAAAGTTTTGTGTCTTGTAATACTTGAGCAATAATGTTAACAACGTTCAAAATCACTCACAAATAATATTTGAACAAAATCAAACACTTTTAATGCAGTGTTATTTTAAAAACCATTTACGGAAACGATCAATTCACACACATATCAACAAATACATGTATTTTTAACAAACTGCTAGAAATTTAGACCATCAATTGAGCACAAATGAATACACAAAAAATGAAAGTTCTGTGCAGCAGAGAAAAAAACTACAATTATCTCTCAACTGCTAAAAATTTGATGTACTAACTATCCCAGTTAACACACAAAATCAGTGACTGCTTAACATGCATGTCCAGTTATCCTTTGTACTAAGACTCATTTGTCCGCAACCAATATCTCATCAATTTAGGAAGCTGTTACTACAAAATGTGGAGAAATAACAAAGATTTGAACGTATCATGTCTTAAAAAATCACTATGCACAACGAACTTTACACTTAATTAAAACTTCAAACTTTAAAATTCAAAACTGGCAAACATTCAGTAACAAACCTTGTAATTTGATACAAAATAATAAAAATTCCGACATCATGTAACACAGTTATCAAGCGTTTCTACTTGATTACAGTACGACGGCGTAAAACATGCTCCAGAACACGAAGCAATTCAGTGCAAATTATATGACAAAGATTTATCAAAACCACAATAAGATACTGCAGATTGTTTATTTATATTCCGACAGACGGAAAATAATACTTAAAAACTGCTAGCGTGATCCAGTTTTCATGACATCTGGTACTCGACAGAACCACTAAAGTACAACTACACGAGAGCATCACAGAAATGGCAACTGTCATTTGCTAGACACAGAGCTCTGGTTTGTCCAACGAGCTGAATCGTATGCTCAACCAGGAAGTTACCCATTTCACAACTGTAACAAGTAGCTACTAGCTAGGCATGCATGGACAGTGCCAGGGGGGGAGAAGAGAAGACAGCTGCCCCCGATGCCCTTGGCCTTGCCCCCCCTCCCAGGAAAAATTTTGATAGTGATAAAGTGCCCCGCCAGGGTGCGACTTATTAAACATCATTTTTGCACTACAACACAGACATATGTGAGTTTTCGTGTTTCCAAATAATAAAAAGCAGGCAAATTTGCAGCTTCCGTTGCACATCCAAAAGCTTAGTGTTTCAGCCTAAGGAGACTTTGCCCCCTTATCCCCTGACAAGGGCCTCTGCCCCTGGACCATGCTACATCTCTTTGATGCACACAACAACTGAATAAGGTCGGTATTGGGCTTATTGGCCCCTGAGCCTTGGACCTTCACCCCCTCCGCTGTTATCCCCCAGCTTCAGATTCCTAGCGCTGTCCATGTAGGCATGTACAAAACCGTTTGGCAGACGCTGACCACGTGGCAGTAGGGAGACTAGACTGTTCACAGGCACAGGAACATGAACACACACACAGACGATGGTGTCGAGTAGGCTTACTGACGACTGCACCGACGTCCAAGCATCGCTGTACAAGCAAAGAGTTATGGCCGACTGTTTTTGTTAACGCCGAGGCCTTGGTTGAGACTACTGACATAAGCCGTGTGTATTGCACTGAGAAAGCTCGGGTCATTCTGCACAGACATTCAACATATCACACGTATTCATTTCATGAAACCGGTACGTACTACCAGTATCCACATCCATGAAATAAAATTCTCACAATTATGCCCAGCCATTATTTTCCAGAGTTGTTGGAAGATATAAGTTCTGCTCTGTAAAACTTTCCGACGTCCGCCTGTCAGAGCTTTTACTGCTTTCCACTGTGGCTGCTGTGATGGATCACCTTATACCTTTCACTATCTCAATGCACGCTTTACATTCAGTAGTCACAACTAGGGATTGCAATCCCGGGATCCCGAATCCTGGGATCCCGGCCTTTTTTACCAATCCCGAATACCGGGATTGGTGGCGTCCCATCTCGGGATTTCAAGATTACAAAAATTAGTTGAAATCGTACTTTTTTCGTGTGTTAAATGATAGAAATAAGAATTTTAACCATCTGGTGAATGAAATATTTATGAGCGCTAGAGTCCCACTCTTTGCTGTGCACTGTAGGCCTAATAATTCGTATTCTGACAGTCATTATCACTCCCTGCAGTTCGGATATACCTTCCGTAGGGGCCCGACCTATACTACATCATATGCATGAAATAAGTCAATTAAGGATATCAAAATGACCACAAATCGGTAAGCCTAATCCCGAAACGGGATCCCAGGATTACAAATTTCTCAATCCCGGATCCCAAATTCAATCCCAAGATCCCGGGATTGCAATCACTAGTCACAACCAATTTTACGACGTCTGCTCTTGCTGCCTTTCTTACTTCAATGTGTTTTGTTTTTAGCTGCTCACTCACAACACTAGCGATGCTGGACATTGTGTACGCTGTATTTACGCACCATGCTAGAGGAGTTGGATGAAATTAAACGACAGACGGCAAGAAACTTGAACCAGGCAAACAACTGACAACACACACTCATTCACTCACAAAGATTCAACTATCGTTTAACAGGTAATGCCTACGGCACTGGGTTGGAGGTGCCATAGCAGTAACGCGTTGTATCCGATCAACGAAGTTACTCTACACCGGGCCGGGTTAGTACTTGGATGGGTGACTGTCTGCGGGCAGGCAAACCATCTCGGTATCTAACCAGCCGCCTAGATCAACTCAGTCTTCCATCCCTCCGAGGTAGGTAAATCGAGTACCAGCCTGTCTGGCTTGGGTTAAGGCAGGGCGCGTTCACCTGTGTCGGATGGCAGGTAACACTGTGTGATCCCATATGGCAGGCGATGCTCCAAAGCTCTGAAATGGCTTCCATTAAGAACTATAACACCACCTTTAACCTTTACTGACTCCAGCTAGGCAAGCTAACTGAGCGAGCACTTCTTGTAATTGCTGCAGCGACAAATGAGTCTGAAAATTAAAATTAAATTAGGATCATTAAAATAAGCAGCCACAGGACCTGAAGCAAATGGATGAATGCTTGCTGTAGTTGCTCTTTGGTTAGGGGATTGACACAATGTGCTGCTGGGGTTACACTGACTGCTTCAGCCGGGGTTCTCGATACATCGTTGTTGCCAACTATTACAACAACACGTGCAAGCAGTAATGAATGACGACACTAGTGCATTTTATATGAGTTAAAGAATCAAATTCAACCTTAATTAGCAACTTCACCGATGTGAAGAAATACTCATGATCACTGTCAAACAAAACTGGCAGCACTCAGGTATATCTAAAGTAGCCAACTACAGTCCAAGTAATAAAAAGATAATAAGAATAAAACACCTGGAGATTATCTTGAAATGCTGTGAGGTAGGAGGGTTGTTCGATAAATAATGGCGCCATTCCACCATTCTTAAAACAGGAAAAATCCAAAATATACGTTTTGTAGGGAATTTAATTCTGAATACAAGTTTCAAGTTTTATGAAGATGATGTCACTGTGATGTCATTTATAGACATTAAATACGGCGATATTCGCACTAAAATTGTCCCGTAACGAACAGCGTACCGTTATTGTTCATTTTTGTAGACAAAAAGACTTAATGCAAATCAGATTCAGTCTGCGATGCATCCAGTGTATGGCGACAAGTGTTTTCGAAGGCAGCAGTACAAATCTGGTGTAAAAAATACTAGTTGGGCAGAAATTTGCATCAGATACTCAGGTGCAATCAGTCATTCGTCAGTGGCTCGGAAAGTAGCCAGCAGCGTTCTTTGTGTAGGGCATTCAGAAACTTGTTGACAGATAGAACAAATGTTTGAACAAACTTGGACGAAATGTTGAAAATTGAAACACTGCTGTTTATCATTTGAGGCAGCGACATCAATTTATTAAGTGTATTCATTTTTCACTCTTAAGCTGGTTGTCATTTGTGAGTTAGGCTAGATTACTGATGGGGAAAATAATACACAAATAAACAGTGTTCTATTAACAGATGACTTACAATAATGACGTGTCAGCATGAAAAAAATTTCATGTATGTTCAGATTTAAAGTCTCTACAAAAAGTATATTTCAAATTTGTCCTATTGTAAAAATTTATGGAATGGCGCCATTTTGTAAACTTATTTGTCGAACAATTCTCGTAGAAAAACTTGAATGCATATCAATGTCGCTTGCGCAAAAGCGTAACACTGAAGAACGTGCCTATTTTGAACCAGACACAACTCTGCAGTCCAAATTCCAAATACTTCCAGTTCACTGTCGACAAGTATAGGTTCAGTCATTGATGTGAGTGACTTAAGTGGACAAAGTGGCTGACAATGAGGTAATGTTAACTCATTTTGTAACTACTGTGCATTCACAAGAATGTAAGAGCAGTGAGCTGTGTAATATAAGCAATGTGCAAAAAGAAATACTTAAGATTGTAAACAGTGTAATGTATACTCCATGCATATTAACCAGTACCATCGATACTAGTACTAATACTACTACAGTATTACTACTGCTACAACTGCAACTAAAGACCCCAAACATATCTCTTAGACAAGCCAAATTATAGCACATTTTGTCTCAAATGTTGTTGCCATGGCAATGAGGGTCGGTTGGGGTAAAATTTGGTTGGGAGAATTCGACGGCCCAACCCTAAAACCTCCCTATAGACACAAAGATCTCTCAGGTAACTCTTACAGAATCCGAGTAATAGCAAATTTTGTCCCATACTTCGTTGTCATGGCAACGGGGGTCGGTCAAGATTAAAATTTGGTTGGCAGCGTTCTACGGCCAAACCCCAAAAACCCCCTTATAGATGCAAAGACTTCGCACAGAAGTCAAGTTATAGCCCATGTTGTCCCAAATTTTGTTGCCATGGCAACGAGAATCAGTTGAGCATAAATATAAATGGCACTGTTAAATTGGCCAACACCGAAAACCCTATCCTAGAACGAAACCGAAAGTGGATCGGATGATTGGCAGCTGAAAGATGGCCGTTTAAATTTCTTTCAGGAAGGGTCTTCCAAAAATGGAAATCGGTCGTCAGTCAGTCCTTACTATTACACTGATCTCATACACTTTTTTCTTCGCTATGATAGGAACATAGCATGTGTGCAGTAAAAATAATGAAGTGACCAAGAGTTCAAAAAATGCATTGTGACGGAACCGGGAACACAGTTGTGCATATTTGAAAACAACTAACCTGAGATTCTAGCAGAAACACTGTTAGATGTCGAACCAACAGAACCAGCTGCCTGAAATTCCATCGGTGACATCAAGATGCTTGCAGCAGAAGCCAAATGCTGGCTGACAGCATCAGGCTGACAGACGACAAGAAAACATGTTACATAAAGTCATTTTCAATCACTCACATCACTGCATAACAACTGGCTTATAAACTAGCAAGGCCACATGCCTATAATATTCTGTGTGGAGCTTCAGCCGCATACGTACATTCACTTACGTGCTGAGGAATTTATATCAAAATCCCATCATCCAATGTGACTTCACAATAAAAAGCAGGCAAATTTGCAGCTTCCATTGCACATCCAAAAGCTAAGAGTGTTTCAGCCTAAGGAGGGGGGAGGTTTGCCCCCTGATCCTCTGACAAGGGCATCTGCCCCTGGACACCACTGCATCTTCTCGATGCACACAACAACTGAATAAGGTCAGCATTGGGCTCGCACAGAAAAAAATTGAAAAAAATTAAAAATTCGCATTAATTAAATGTATGACTCTACTAGTTTGTTACATTCCAAACATGCAAGTACAGAACAAACTTAGTAATTTCAATTGATTTTGGGATTCTTGTACTAAAATCTGTCAAAGATACTTTTCTTTTCAGTAACAAAAATCATCAAAAATACCAAGTTTACTAACATACAGTCATTCAGTATGCACTGCATACAGTTAAAAAGTGATTACCGGTAACTGAAGCCAAGATCAAAAGGCAGCAAGTAGTTTGCATTCAGCCAATAGAAAGAGCTATTTATACATTACCTGCATTCCAGCTATTGCTTTTTAGCCGAGACTAATGACTATTCATTATCAACTCACCTTTGCAGGGAAGTGTGTCTGCAGCAGTGCTTGAGGAGTGATGAGATTTGTCGGCGATAATGAACTTGCCACATCAGCATACGAGATCTCGGAACTGTCAACAGTGTTAGCAGTGCCACTCAAGACAGCCACCATGCTAGTATCAGACGGCTTCTGAGTCACGATAGCTGAATCTGGCGGAGCAGCGGGTTTGACTGTATGGAATGTATTAAGATGGTGGCTTCCAACAGGACTCGGCTGCTGTCCTGTGTCCGTCGGAGCTGGAGCCGCAATGTTGAGCGTACGTCGCAGCATGGTGTCCGGACTCTCCGGCTGAACATGAACATGACTCCCCGACATCTGGCGGAACAGAGGTTTGTCCGCTGGAGGACCAACGACAGCTTCACTGTGTCGTATCTGACTGCGCTCGATCTCCTCGAGGGTCGACGCCTTCTGGTGCCCGGCAATCTCTTGAATTCCCGTACCTGCAGGCCTGGTACAACCACACCCATGGCAGCACATATTAACACCGGTTACTTACACACTGTGGAAAATATTTAACATCATGTATGCAGCATACAGGGTGTGGCAAAAAAGTGGACCCCTAAAGTTTTTTGCCGTTTTCTCAGCAACCGTTTGGGATTTTAATATCAAATTTTACAGCTTAATTTAGAGAAATCTTCTACATTTAATCGCCAAGTAAAATGTGATTCCGTTGAAAAACGACGAAGTTATATTTTCTAACATGACCACCTACCCATTTTACAGCATAAAAAATGTTCAAGCTGAAAATGCTATTTAATTTTCAAAAACTGATTACATAAGTGCCGATGACGCCACAGTGACGTTTTGATAAACAGTAATTTATATTGTTTATAAATTATTACTAAATTATCGTTAATTTAAAGCAATCGTCGGCTGCCCACTGGATTCATCTTCCAGCAGAATGGCACGTCAGCACACACAGCGCGCAACGCCACGCAGCACATAGAACTGGCTGCGGGCCAGCTGTCCAGATATCATCACAAAAACCCAATGGCCTCCAAATTCATTGAATATAAACCCAATGGACTATCACGTATGGGGTGCAATGTTGGAGGCTTACTGCAAGCTTATAACAAAGCCGAAAACAAGTGCCGAACTCAAGTAAGCGCTTCAGGTTATCTGGGGCAACCTGCCACAGGGACCGATCGACAAGGCTGTGAAAGATTTCTCAAATAAGGCGACTGGAGACTGGTGTTGTACCTTGAAGCTGGCGGTGAACACTTCGAACATATGCAGTGACAATGGAATTCTGGCATCGGATCATTATTTAACTGCGTTGTTTCAACGATGTTATTAAACTGGTGTTGTAGCTGGAACATTTTTGAATGCTGAAAAATTGGTAGGCTGTCATGTTAAAAAGTCTGTAACTTCGTCGTTTTTCAACAGAATCACATTTTACTGAGCAGATAAATATAAAAGATTTTTAGGAAATAAACGTAAAATTTCACAAATTAAAATTCCAAACGGTTACTGAGAAAACAGAGAAAAACTTAAGAGGTCCACTTTTTTTGCCACACCCTGTACATGCTGCATATATGTTGTAAGACATTGCATAGTCTTGTATGCAGCAAAAATAACAAACAAAATGCAAAAACCACTACTGGAAACGGACTATAATGCTGCAAAAAATGCACTAAAATGTTAAAAATTTCAATTATGCATGTAAAAATGTGCAAATTTTCACATATTTCCCAAGCTGGGCAGTGCCACTATTATCAGGAAAAATATGCAACATCATTGCCACGAAATATATGTGACCTATGATGTGATATCGCATTTTTGCATATAACTAGTATCCGTAATACGAGGGTGGTTTGATAGATAAGTCTACAAAATGGTGCCATTCCATCAATTCTTGAAATACAGAAATTCCGAAATATACATTTTGTAGAGAATTTACAAAATAACAAATGCCGATATGCCACACCGGCCCATACTGTCCCACATCACAGTTTGATGCAAGGGCAGTACCGTACCGGAACAAGTTGCTTTTGCTGTCACTGCAATGTCTGCTGGCGCCTTTGAACAGCGTGTCCAAGCTAATCTGTGTCGAGGAATGTGGCGTGCTGCCGCTGGCACAGATGCCATTGTTCAATGACGTCGAGACTGGTTTGCCAGCAGCATCACTGGTGCCAGTGCTGTGATCAGCGGAACTCATCTGTCTGACCACACACTCGACTGATGCGGATACCACGGCACCACCGCCACCTACACGACACATACAGGGTGGGCCAATAAAAAACGTGGCACTCTACTTTTGCCCATATCTTTGCCAATTGTTGACCAATTTTCAAAATTCTTTCACCAGCACACCCTGCAGACAAATTGCAATAATGTGATTATTATATACCCACCAATCCATAAATGCGTCTCTACACTACCTTGTGAAATATAAGTGAATTATGCATATATAACGATTATAACAAACAAACTCTTTGGTAAATGAAAAAAAATCACTTCAGATTAACATTGCGGTTAATGATCAGTATGACTGTATGACACTGGACTGTGAGGGTCTAACACAGTCTAGTGTGTTATACGGATCATTCACTGCAATGTTGGTTTGAAGTGTTTTTGTCATTTGCCTAAATGTTTGTTATTATCATTAGTTTTTTTCTCACATTTATATTTCACCATGTAGTGTAAAGACACATTTACAATGTGGTGGGATAAATAATAATCAAATTATTGCATATCGTTTGCAGAGTGTGTCAGTGAAAGAATTTTTAAAATCGGTCAATAACTGGTGAAGATATGGACAAAAGTATAGTGTCACTTTTTTATGGCCCATGGTGTACAACATTAGTACCACAGTCTCCAAAGTGTCCACTGTCCATGTTGATTCCTCCAATAGACAGCATTATGAGACTGATGATTGTCTGGAGAAAAACAGAGAAGATTATTAGAACTGCCATTACTTTTACATATGCACAATTGTAATGGTGAGTTCTTACGATTGTAGGTTTAAATCGTTTCTGTGTTTTACATTTGATATTAGGTTTTTCTGTAAAGTTTAAACTTTCTGTTCCGTTGTTGTAAAGGTTAAACGTACAGTTCCATTACTATGTGTATGTATGTGCAACGCCTGGAAAGGCCACCCCAGAAATGACCTATACTGTGTCGGGTGGGACGTTAAACCCTACTCACTCACTCACCCCATGTTAATTCTACTCTGCACGATCGTGCTTTTATACAGTGACACATCATGTGCCCACAATTGTAGCTCGGTGGTGTAACGGAAGAGTGTCAAACATACGATGGAGAGGTTGTAGGTTACGATCAACTGTTTACTACTTGGATGGGTGACTGTCTGTGGACAGGTAAACCATCTAGGTATATATAACCAACGCCTAGGTCAACTCAGCCTTCCATCCTTCTGGGGTAGGTAAATCGAGCACCGACCTGTCTGGCAAGGTTTAAGGCAAGGCGCATTCACCTGTGTCGGGTGGCAGCTAACACTGTGTGATCCCATATGGCAGGTGATGCTCCATAGATCTGTGATGGGTTTCCTATTAAGAGCTATACACCAACTTCCTTCACCTTCACTTGCAATTAATTTATTCACAGTAGTGCAATTCTCCACTACTGTGAGTAAATTAGCACGTGCATTAACCATGCGATTATAATAATAAGAATAACGAGGAGCTGACAATTGAATATTTCCTTCTGTATGCCCAAAATATGTGGTATACAAGAAAGCCGAGCTAATGCAAAAAAGAACATGCGACAGCGGTGCTTGTTTGAAGGCCCACTGGGAACAAAATCTAAGCTCACCAATTCCAGCAACTGACATTAAGTATGATGCATTTGCATACACCAGATGGCGCCACCGTCTCGCGTGGTGCTGCCGTTTGAGTGGCCGAATGCGAGTATTTTGAAGAAAGTACCCAAGTTCGACAGCCCCTTATGGAGAATTCCTTGAACGCAGGGGGGGGCAAAATTTGAACAAGTAAAAACTACGTTTAATGCTGAAAGTTTCATATACATTCTGTCCTGGTCTATCTCTAGCGATCTTGGCGCAATTTGCTCTTAAAATGTGTGTCGCAGAAAAAAATTGACAAAAAATTCATAAAAACCTTTATTTTGGTACTCAAGGTCATCCAAGGTCATTGCTTCCAGTGCCAATCAAAAGCCAGTGTATGACTTCCTATTAGTGATTAATAGTAACCTAGGCCCTATCTCGCACCATTTCTGAGATACAGCAACTTATTGACTGCAAATCGCAAATTTTTCCCACCCCCTCATTTAGCGACCTTGCTGGGGCTGAAAAAGCTTTACGGATCGTGAAAATAGAGTCTGCCAAGCAGCCGATGGTGAAAATTTGGTGATCCTAGCTTACACGGTTTTTGACTGATCCACTCGTGTGACAGACAGATGGACGGGCAGAATTGCAATGGCAAAGATGTGCTACAGCAGTGGCTGCTGTCGCACATAAAAATGAGCCAACTTGACATGACGTGCAAAAATGCTCACGCTCACCATCTACAAATTTGACATAAATGACTATTTCAGCTTAGTAGTCTAAATGTTGCCAAACGTCAAAATCAAACAACCTGCATGCACTAAGTTGACGGGAGATGAGCCAGCTTTCACAGCAGTGGGTCGTACAATTGGCAGCTGTTTTGTCTGAGCTGATGCAGGCGGATTAAACTTTGGCATCCTTGGTCGGCTCTCAACCTAGTACATCCAGCTAACTTACTTAACAAGTCTAACACTAATAACACTAATGGTGATTCTTATGTTTGGCCAAAAATAAATATTTGACTCTTTCCTGTAGCCAAGTACAAACTATCAGTAAGTTATCGAAAATCCATTGCTAATACAAAAATAAATGCAATGACACGCTCAAAAACCGAAGATCATCAAATAAAAACCAAGACATGAGTCTAAAGACATGACATCAGTTCAAAAGCTATAGCAATGGCAGCAACTTTAGTTGCAACTCTGTTAACAGTACATGCAAGAATGAGAAATATTCCTACACAATTATGAAAATTTGCATACAACAAATATTCTAATTACAGCTACTTTTATGACACATACTTTATTCACTGAATTTATTTATTTATTGAATGCATATTTACTGAACATTAAGTCCGTGTTTAATGTTCAGTAAATATGCATTCAATAAATAAATAAATTTATTTATTGAACACAACACAAGGTAATATTTTTGCAAACTCTTACCTGGTAATATCTCCTGCAATGTCACTAATTTTGAATCATATCTACATGCCAGCAATTACTCACTACATTTATTCCGTAACTGTTTAACTGAAGGTTAGTTCAGAAAAGGAGAAAACTTCCGGGAACTGCTCGATACTGTCCAAAGTCTACTGCCATAAAAATGACTGCATGTGAAACAATTGAGAGAAACGACCTTCAATGGCATGGCTGCAGGATTCCGTTGAACTCCATTAGATACAGCAGGACCACTTGGTGTACTGGTCTGACCCTTTGACTGCAGCACACCCAAACAAAGTACCAACACATCCATTAAGTTGACGACACATTGACCATTTTCTGGCGCCTGTTACCAGCGCTGGTTTCTGGTGCCGGAAACTGGCGCAAGTCGTCTGGTGCCAGATACTTTCACACACTTTGCCAGCAAATGATAAATGGCAGGAAAAACAAGTAATCTGAGCAGAGCTCACGTGACGTGCGATAGCACCTGCCACTTTAGCAATCAGTGTAAGCCTACAGCAATAAGATACTAATGCTTCTTGAAAAAGTACTTAAATTTGAGGCCTCCGTATGGAAGACTCCTTGAATTTAAGAGATCAAAACTTAGATTCTTAAAAATGTACGTTCTATAATAAAAATGTCATACGCAGGTTGTCCAGGTCCATCTCCAGCCATTTCAATACAATTCACTGTTAAAATGTGTGTCGCAGTGATAAATCGCCAAAAAATTCACTAGAAGCCCCCATTTTGAGGGTTCAAGGTCATTCAAGGTTATCAACATTGACACCAATAAAAAGCTTGTTATCAGTACTTGTTATGATAAGCAGCATGTCTGTACCTATCTGCAACCGTTTTCACGCTACATGAAATAATTGCGAAAAAATAACCACTTTTTAGGGGAGTAGCCATCTTTCACGCCTGCCTGCGCGAGCCTCGTTGAGCCTAGGGGGTCGGGACTTGGATTGCTAAAATCTACATTTAGTGCTGAAAATTTCATATGCAGGTTGTCTACGTCTATCTCCAGCCATTTCATCGCAATTCAGTGTTGACATGTGCGCTGCGTCTAAAAATGGCCAAAAGTTCAATAAAAAACCCTTCTTGGAGGGTTCAAGGTTGTTCAAAGTCATCGATGTTAATAAATCTAAACAAGAAATTTGAGCTAATGCTCACGAGATGCGCGAAAGAATATAGCAGTGCCTGCTCAGTAGTTTAGTAGAAAATTGGAGTGTTCACGCTAAGTTAATATACAAATACCAAATTCTCTATCTGGACTGCATAACGATAGTTCCGTGGCACCACCTTGTGAATGATATAGACTTGTGTCACAGCCCAAAATCGCCAAAAAATCCATAAAACCCCCTATTTTGGCATTCAAGGTCATCGATCTCGGCGGCAATCGAAAGCCAGTGTACGACTTCCTATTAGTGATTAACAGTAACCTAAGCCCTATCTCGCACCGTTACTGAAATACAGCTTTTGCGCGTAAAAACTGTCACCAGTGCTCGTTATGATAAGCAACATGCGTGTACCTATCTGCAACCATTTTTACACTAAAAGAGCCAATAGGGTCAAAATAATGTTTTTTTAAAGGGGAGTACCTCTCTTTGACGCCCTCGTTTGAGGGGAACCCCTGCACCAGGGGCACATAATTTTGTCGCGAAGAACTAGAGATCTTGAGGCAGCCCATGGTGAAGATTTTGTGATCTTAGCTTGCACCGTTTTGATACAGCTCACGAGTGTGACAGACAGACAGACAGATGCCTAGACAATGGCTAAGACGTGCGAAGCATTCTGCTATCGCGCATAAAAACAAAGATGGATTCCGATTTTAAGAATTTTGAAAATGATGATGTTATAGCTGTTATTTTAGCATTCACGTTACTGAACAGTCCAAAAGAAAAAGCAACTTTATCTGTCATTTTTGTTAAAAAAAGCGAGCAGTGCTATTGTCTGCTCAGACTGACCAATCACAGTTCAGCTTTCCAGCTGGTTTCCAGCATGAAACTGAACATTCTCTATCTGGCGCCGGTTTCTGGCACCAGAAAAGTATGACAGACTGACCAGTTTCTGGTACCAGCCAACTGGTACCAGAAACAGGCCCTGAAACTGGCTAGTGTCATCACTATTAGGCTGCAATGTCATGATTAACGATGGCTGAGTCCCACTAATCAACCCAATCACATCAGTACCAGTCACATGTTTCAATGTGGCATGCACATAAGTGACAAAAATAACGAGTGAAATGCCTAGCTAAGATTTAAACAGAATCTGCTTGGCAGATTTCCTGGTCCCAAGGCAGTGCACTTAGTCAAAAACAACACACATAGTTCTACAGCCTCACTAATGCTCACCCTCTATGACCCAAGAGTGAGAAAAAGACGCCACTTCAACCACTAAGGGCGAGTTGCACCAACGTCGTTCATGATCTTGGTTCAGCTGAACCTAGATCAAGAGTTGAACCGAGTTCACGCTGAATTATGTTGCACCAAGTTGAACTTAGATCAGCTGATCCCGTTCAGTTGAACGGCCGTGGTTATACCGTGGATGACGCTGATTGGTCAAGCCGCGCTCAGCCCGTAGGCCAACTACAGTGACGTCACAGTCACATACGCTAATGCTAATGCTTACGAAACAGTCAAGCACCGATTGGCAGTAATT
>Ga0209671_1001888_pt1 | contig 18424 bp, 16 predicted proteins | sample WorMetHERISLAND2_2_FD_187401 | JGI IMG/M metagenome (GOLD analysis project Ga0209671, IMG submission 187401) | Marine gutless worms symbiont microbial communities from Max Planck institute for Marine Microbiology, Germany - Olavius geniculatus... | ecosystem: Host-associated > Annelida >...
CCCTTGTACAGTGTAGGCCAACAAAAAAACATGGCACTTTACTTTTGTCCATAGTTTCACCAATTATTGGCCGATTTTCAAAATTTTTTCACCGGCACACTCTGCGGTCAATTTGCAATAATGCGATTATTATACATCTCAACATACCATAAATGCATCTTTACACTACCTTGTGAAATATAAGTAAAATATACGCATATAACAATAATAACGAACAAACATTTTTTAAAATCAACAAAAAAACACTACAGACCAACATTGCGGTGAATCATCTGTATGACACTAGATTGTGTGGGTCTTACACAGTCTAGTGTCATACAGATCATTCCCTGCAATGTTGGTCTGAAGTGTTTTTTTTCACTTACGTAAATGCTTGTTACTATCCTAAGTTTTCTCTTACGAATCACGCTGCAAATTGTCCACAGAGTGTGCCAGTGAAAAAATTTTGAAAATAAATCAATAATTGGCAAAAATATGGACAAAAGTAAAGTGCCACGTTTTTATGGCCCATGGTGTATAGTAACAATTCTAGCAAGTGCAGCAGTTTAGCCAGAATCTGCAACGTAAATCTGCAATGTAAATTTTGGCTGGAAATCCCAACCCCAAATTGCTTCTTTGCATGGGGATGGAGCTCCTGTCTAAAGCAATGTTACTTGGGGGTCACACGAGTGTCCTTCCCAAATGACAGAATCTCACTCCATCCAACAGCATTAGCATAATGCACAAGTGTGAAAGACAGAAAGACAAATCAACGGCTGGTTAACAATTGTCGCAATTCAGCAGTGCTGACTAGAAAGGCAAGCATAGATATATAGCTGACTATAGAACTTATCAACAGTTCAACACGCATCATACCTGAGCACCGGCACAGCTAATTTTACATATTTCACAGTAGTGAAGTTGAGATGGTTTCGGGGGTGATCTTGGTCGATGGCCTGCATAGTTTGGTGGCTTCCTTGACCACGAACCATAGCTAACTCCCTCGTTGTTTGTTGGACGTCGACGCTGGCCAGAGTCATTTCTATACGAAGGCATACCTACAAAAGCCCAATACAAGCACTTTAACTTTAATTACAAAAATATATATGCTACATCTGCAACATGTGTAAACAGATGTATTCAGGCCTATTTCTTTATTAGCTCCAGGCACTAGGCAGCAAACAATGCTAACTGGTATCAGAATTACTGTGACAAAACTTAACATGAACACCAAAAAAATTTCTTAGAGGAAATCCACAAAGTTTCACTGATGAGACTGTATCCATAATCTGTGACAATGGAGAAGAGATGGCAGAGCATTTACTTCTGTCGTGCACAAAAAAAGAAACAGAATACCCTAAATTACTTTACCAGATATCAAAAGTATGTCTCAAGATAGCAGCAATCTGTCGAAATGAGTAATCCTTTTGGAGCATCTGCATCACCATTCCCCATTATCTTCAAACTAGCAAAATTCCCACCTAAGGGTGGGTCCACTTCGTTACCCAGCAGCTCAACCCCCCTTCAGGTGGGGGCAAGGTGGGAGCGGACATACCTAGAGCCCAAGGACTCAAACGCCGCGATCGAGGTCTGCAACCGTGCCACACAGAAAGCGCCACAGGGGTGTGACAGACAGACTATCCGCGCATTATAGTAATAATTCTGGTAAGCTTCTCACAACAGTAACACTGTGGACAGTGGACACTGCTAATAAGGCATTAACATGAATATATCTCCATAAGAACCCATCAGATACGTTACATGTAGCATAAAAACCACTAGAAAACTATCAGCCCAGCTCAGACATATTGTGTGGCACGATCTTTCACCACTGAGATGAAAACTGGCACATTGATTATTTCTCCCCTGGAAAACAATCTCACCAATTTTGGCTTTTCTGCTTCAGATCAGCAATGTTGGATGCTGGCAACACTTAAGATAATGTGAACAGTCATGTTATGTATTACTGGTAGCAACACCTTTTCCTTTCTCAGTTAGAAGCCCATATGCGATGGACGAACAGAGAAACCGACAGAAAGACAATAATTAGCTGCTTTTACTTGTTTAGTTAGCAATTACACCTTGGAATGAATGGAAAGCAGGATAAAACTTGAGCCAAGGTGACGGCTGTGATAGAACCAGATAGACATTATGACAAAAAGCTTTTCAACAGATGTACAACGTTAACATATTGTGAAATGCAAGCATCATCTTACCATAGCTTCCAGATGGAGGACCATGACTAACATCACTAGGAGCAAGTGCCTTTGAACCACCACCTACACCCAATGTCAGCAGTCAATTTAACCGACTATCAACTAGCTCTGATCAACTAGCACAAATACTCATTTAAACCACTAAACATTATTACATTATGTAAAACTTAAAAGGCACTCAGCTTAGATCTGTCCAGTTTAGTGTATATCTAAAACCACCTCCAAGCAAAGACTATGCCAAAGTCAGAGAACTGACTTTTTATGCATGAAAGCAGCCACTGCTTTAGCGAATCTTAGCCATCGCAATACTGTCTGTCCATCTGTCCGTCCATCCATCTGTCTGTCAGTCACAGTGAAACAGTCAAAAACGGTGCAAGTTAGGATCATCAAATCTTCACCGTCGGCTGCCTGGAAGACTCTAGTTTCAGGAATTGTAAAGCTGTTCCATAAATTCAAAGAATGTCACCCCAAACGAGGGTGACAAATGAGAGGGGGTAGGAAAAATTTGTGACTTTTAGCCAATAAGAAGCTGTATCTCCATAACAGTGCGAGATAGGGCCTATGTTACTATTAATCACTAATAGAAAGTCATACACTGGCTCTCGATTGCCACCGAAATCAATGACCTTGGATGACACTGAATGCCAAAACAGGGGTTTTATGAATTTTGGGGCAATTTCGGGCTGCAAGACACATTTAAAGAGCGAATTGCACCGAAATCAATTGAGACAGACATGGAGAAGCTGTATACGAAACTTTCAGCATTGAGCGTAGATTTCGACAGTCCAAGTCTCGATTTTCTACGTTCAAGAAAACCTGCGCACGAAGAGTGGTACCGCTGTAAAAGTTGTTATTTTACCATTGTCGACCAGTCTTTCGTGAAAACGATTGCAAATAGACATGGGCATGCTGCCTATCACAACAAGCACTAGTGATGAGCTTTTCATTTGTATCGACATCGATGACTATGAAAGACCCTGAATTTCCAAAATGAGGGGTTTTTATTTATTTTTGCGATCTTCAGTTGCAGCGCATACTCCAAGAATGAACTGCAATAAAACGACTGGAGATAGACTGATTGTTTGCAAACAAGAACTGCTATAGGTTTTCGCGCATCTCGTGAGCATTAGCTCAAATTTCTTCTTTAATACTAGTAACAAGTAAGCACTAAAAAGTTGGAGCATAAAATAGTTTTAGTTGCTATTTACAGCACAATGTAAACTGCAAAATAGCACACAAATTTTTCTAATGCATTCTTCAGCTCACTGAATTTAATTTTTAACGAGTACGAAATAGCTCATTCACCCTGTCGATCATCAGCTGAACTTAAGAGCGATGTCTGGATATTCAACTGCTGGTGACTGGTGCCTGAACGTCCTTCGACAGTAGCATGCTGCTGCTGCTGCTGCTGCTGCTGGTGCTGCTGCTGCACTAATGGTGTCAGAGTGTCAGCCTGCGCCGATGTGTAGTAGACATCACGGCTGTCATACAATCCAGCTGTTGGAGAAAATGTCTGTGCAAAAAAACATAACAAATAAAATATCAAACATCTTCAGCTCAGAACACGCTGAGCACTAACCTATCCTAGTTACATAATAAAAAATTTGAACAGTGTAAGTAGCTGTTGAAGACATTTCTGTCCCAGCATTGATTGTGACGCATCACGCCTACCAGAAGCTGTTAAATTAGTGCCTTTCAAGTTTTTTTACTCACATACAAATTTGTCATTAGATCAACAGCTAGAAACAGCAAAAACAAAAAAAGAGCAAACTGCTTCGATATGCAGTTAATATACATTCAACTGAATGATACCAAGCCTTTAATATCAAAACCAGTATTTATGAGAAGCAGATGGGAACAAAGAAGCCAACCTGTGTACGAGTGCCATACAAATCATGATATCCAGATGGTCTAGCTGAGCTGGCAGAAGCATAGCTTGACTGTCCTGAACTATAGACAGATTGTGGACTTGTATATGTACCACCAATGTAGCCAGTGCCACTACTTACACCACCCGGTCCAAGTCCACTTCCACCAATTGATGATATTCCCCTGAACAGAATACCATAAAGTATATAACAGATAATTGCAAGCAAATAGTTTGCTGGCAGAACAATAGAATCACGATCAGCATCCGCTTCCGCTGAATTCTCCTTTCTATTTTATGCAGTTATGTGGTGCAGATAATGGTCTGTTGCAGTCTCCTTTAAAACAGTAGCAGGCTAACAGTATCTATTTTACAAGTAGTTGTAACTTGTACAGCTACAACTCCTTGTAAAATAGTTAATCAGTATCTGGACAATCAACCTGTCTCATTAGTAAAAGTACGATGATATGATCATTGAAGAAATGGTTGATCTGCTTTTCAATTTAATAGCATAACGTACTTTCAGCCACTCAAGTTGTTTCAACTGAAACAAAATGTGTCATCTCTCTTTAAAATGTGTCACATATGACACATCTCTCTTTAGCCTAAAATTTAACTGCAGGTGTACACCATAAAGCAATATTTACATCATTTCCTCCTGCAGTCACCTCCCAGGTATACACTTGCTGTACTGACTGAAACTAGTGGATGAAATACATCTGTCAGTGTTACAGTATATCCACTATGCTTACTGAATGAGTGCAAAGCATGTGTACATTTCTGTCCAGTCACACTAAAACATGCCAGGATGCTGGGACACTCTAGCCTACCAAGATACCATGCCAGACGTAGGGACAATAATAAAAGCATAAACAATAACTGCAATACTGGCAAGCATCTAGTACACAAGAATAAAATTTTAAAACAAAAATTATGTCCACACACAGCACAAAATTATGATTAGTTGGCCCAAACAGTTCCCTGTCAAAACCTGGACTGACAAAACTAACCCACTAAATGAATGCTAACCTTAACCCTAACCCTAACCCTATCTCTATCACTAACCTGATTTCCTAAACCTAAGCCTGTATCACTGTTTCCAGGTTTTGTCGGGAAACCAGCTCAAACAGACATAAAAATGCTGAATCAAACAGATTCAATTAAAGCATCCCTGCCACAGCATCAGAACATGCTGTCTCCGAATGCTAGCACAGTGTGATCAGTGCATGATCAGTTGGATGATGGGTAGCAAATACGAGGCATAAGAAAAACAAACACCAATCATGCACCAGCAAATTGTTGTTGTCAGTAGTATAATGATACACAACTGCTTATAATCAGTCATGTATGACACTAATCAACACCATTTCCAGACTGTTAAGTAATAATTAGGCCTAACATATGCAAAGTGGCCTGACATGGCACCAGTGGCAACATTTGTAAGTAACAATCGTTTGCACTGTCCACATTTGGTTTATCACAATTCCCATAATGCATCAGTCAGTGCAGGGTGTTCCAGTTCCGTTTCAGATGCATCATGGGCAATGGCAGGAATTATGATATGGGGATCCCTTTGAGATCGTCATATAATAACTCCCATCACATGTGCATCTGAAAGGAACTGGAACACCTGCGCTGGCCGATGCATCACGGGAATTGTGATGAACTGAATTGGGTCCATCGCACTGCAAGCACTGTTTAGCATAACTACAATTACTACATGTTCCGGTGTTAATCCCGGCAGGTTAAACTGTGTCAGGCAAGTGGCCGAGTGTCCAGCATTGTCCTGGCCACGTCGTGGTGCACTAAAAACGTCGCCACAGATCATCCCTGCAAGACTACGACTGTCCCGATGCATGTTCAGTAGCCAAGCTGCTTGGTACCGCTTGCCAAGCTGCCTACTGAATGGGCCACTTGGCTTGCTCATGGACGCCATCAGTATTCATGAAATCTATGGGCATGTTGCCTGAAAACATAATGACGATTAAGTGACTATAATTATTTATTTCCTGTGCAATCCATCAGTAACAAAACAACGTGATGCTAGCGACACTACTCAAAAGATGCCGCACTGACAAGACGAAAATATACAGCAATTTGCATTATTGTCATATTGCGTCATGTTGTAAACAAACGGCAGCATGCGCAAGCAAGTATGTACGCGAGGTGCTTGCTGTGCTTGCCAAGCAACGGTACAAAGCTGCTTGGCTACTGAACACGTCCCCGGTGTCCGTACCGGCATGTTTCAGGGAGACCCTTTTGCAGTAAATTAGACATGAATAATCAAACTCATTCGCTCTAAAATATGTTGCTGCCAAAACGACATATAGTGTCTGTTTACAGCACGCATTAATATAAAAATTAGCGTGTACCCGTACTGTGCTCCTGCATGCGAAAAACCGTAATAATTATTAGCCGCCATGTTTGTTTGCCTGCTTCGAACCATAAAGTCGCCAACCATAGAAAAAAAATACGCCCCAGGAATGCCAAGATTTGATCAGTGAGCGCTGAGCACAGGCGTTGGGTTGCTTTTCCAAGGTGACTTGGCTTCTCTTCCAAGCGTTCGCTCTTCTGGGCCTGCTTTTTGTATAATTATTGTACAGTAAAATTTTTAACTACAACATATTGTGTCTGGCATTTTAAAACGCTAACTAAGTCCAATTTAAAATTTTCAAAAAAGGCTTCTTGTCTCTCGAGTCTCGACTCGAGTATAAGGCCCCTACTGCAGAGGTGTAGCCTATGGCATTTTTTGCTCATTTGAACATTTTGTTGCACAGAATAAAGCATTATTGTAGACAGCAATATACGCGAAACGACAACAAAGTGCAACGGACAGTCGCAGATGAAACGTACGTGCAGCGTTGAACTTGAGCCATTAATTACACCTGGTTGAAAGTGATTAATTACTGCAAGATCAGACCCATTTGTGCCAATTCACCACAACCACAACTCAACAACAAGTCGAACTTGTGAAGTTTTTAGAACTCATGCATGACGGGATATTGTGTCGTACGTGCGACAAATCTGCTCGTTGATCGAATCACTCGAGTATCGTGACTGATCGACAGGTTGCCGTGGAGCCTAATACCCCGTTTACACGATCCAGCAAACGTCGAGCAATTAGCACGTGTATTTTAAATGCATTTGCTGGAAGTTTGCTGGACGTTTGCTGGATCGTGTAAACGGGGTAGCCTATAATAGTTAGGCTCCTATTACGTGCAGTCAGAGTTAATCACAATCTACAGCCTAACGATCGACTTGCCATCACCATCCGTCAAACACCCTATAGCTGTCAATTTGGCGTGTCACTTTCGTCTCAGCTAGACGTCGCACGTGTCAATTCAACTTTGATTGTTCACTCATACAGTCGGATCCCGTTTACACGAGGAAGTTACACGAGGAAGACAAGCGCAGTTCCGACGTTGTGCACGCGACGAGCGCACCTGAGATCAGCTCTGCGCTAAGCCTACAATTGAGCCAGTGGGTCCCAAAAACATACCTGCTTGATGAGAGCTTGATGTGTGAACGACGCTAAATCTATTCTAGCTCGTCGTCCGCTCGTAAAGGCAGTCGTAAAGCCGTGTAAACGGGGTATAAGGTGAGCTACATGTACATTATGCTGTTTATTCTATTTAATCTGAGTTTGTAATTTGTGGACTATTTGCACTAATCGTTTCAGTTTTCCGTTTAACAGTCTGTTGTAGGCCCTAGGCCTATAGTTCATCCCTGTCTAATAGTCTATTCTCGGTGTTTTCAGGTTTGCGCATGTTTTTATGTTTTCGGCGCTTTCGCGTCATTGTTCTCGTCTGTTTGTCTGTCTGTATGTCTGTCTGTTTAAACAGTCTTGATATAACACTTGTGTGTGTTTGAAGCCAGCAGCGTCATGAAGTGCCTTATCGGCTTTCAAGTCATTTTAAAATGCTTTGAATGACAATAAGATGCCATTTTAATGATTTTATGCTAAAATATGTTTTCATCGTCGGTTTCACTATATATCTCTGTTTGCTTTCGGAGACAACTATGTGAAAACTAATGAAGATATATTCCCATACTGTCAGCGACAAAAGTGTTGGCTATAGACTAGAGAGTTATCATGTTTCTAGCAATATCGGCCTAAGGTTTATGCGGATATTCTCGAGCTACGGACTCGGTTTTCGCGTTAAGATCTAGACTGAAATGTCATTAGTACATTGCGATAAAGTGTCATCACGTGCGTTTTACGCGCGACAGCAAAAACTGCTATATAGCGCGTGTTAGCTATCGCAATTCTGTCTGTCCGTCCGTATGTCCGTGACACGGGTGGATCAGTCAAAAACGGTGCAAGCTAGGCTCACCAAATCTTTACCGTCATCTGCCTGGAAGACTCTAGTTTAAGAAACCGTAAAGCTTTTCCATCAATTCGATGGGGGTCACCCCGAACAGAGATGCTAAATGAGAGGGGGTGGAAAAAATTTGCGATTTTTAGCCAATAAGTCGCTGTATCTCAATAATGGTGCGAGATAGGGCCTAGGTTACTATTAATCACTAATAGGAAGTCGTACACTGGCTCTCGATTGTCACCAAATTCAATGACCTTGGATGACCTTGAAGGCAAAAACAGGGGGTTTATGGATTTTTTTGAGATTTTGGGCTGCGAGGCACATTTCAAGAGTGAATTGCGCCGAAATCAATAAAGACAGACAAGGACAGACTGCCTAAGAAATTTTCAGCATTGAACGCAGATTTCGATGGTCCATGTCTCGATTTTCTAGGTTTAAGGGAACCTGCGCACGATGGCATCAAAGAGGTGTACTCCTTCAAAACGCGCGCTTTCGGCCTCTCAAACGGTAGCTGATGCGCGATACTGGTGTTACGTTACGGCCTCAGCGAATGTCTATGCAAAACTATAAATAGGCCCCTACTATTTTTCATTATCATCGTCGTGTCAAATGTCGATTGCTAGGATCGGTGAGCTTGGATTGGTTCGTGGTGGGTCTTTACCGCTGCCGCGCGTCACCTTTGCGTTAGCTGGGTTTTCTTGCATTTTTGGCTTTCTCTCCTGTCTGAAGGAATCGCAATTAACTCTAAACGTTCATATCTATGTCGACCGTCACGTGTTCGATCTTGCAATGACAGCCAGCCGCAACGATTTCACCCACATACTGTATTTTGCGACTATGCATTCCAGTTAGCAGTACCAAAACACGTGGCATGTCAAGTTATGACACAGATCATAATGAGCAATGACAATTTAACAATACAAACAAATTCAACGAAACATTTTAAAAGTCTTCAAAGATAATTTCAACAACATGACTAAGACGCCCTATTATAAAATTTGTTATTTGTGCACTGTAGGCCTAGCCCAAGGCCTAACGATGTGTATCACGGTCCAAACGTATCTTAGACAAAGTGAAGACTGTAAGAGATTGTACACGCAGCACAATTGTTGTAAATACTGGATGCATTACGCAAATTTACTCTTTCTCATCCTTGGGCAAAACATGCAAACAAAATGCGGCCGTTTACCTATATATAGATATTTTTGTTATAGTTTCAAATTTTAGTTTAAGTCCACATCGCTATATTAGAGTAGTATAAGGCATATAAGAAATTTTGCCTAAGAAGATAAGCGTTTGCAATAGAATGGTTCAAATCATGTAACACGAGATGAAGTAGACTTGACTCCAGATAACTTTAGTTTTTGGCAAAAGAACTGAAATACAGAGGTTATACTCTGTTGTTGAGGAAAGTTTACACTAGTTTTGACTTTTCTACTCTTTTTATGTTGCAATTAAGCAGTGCAGGGGTGTAGTGACAAGTTTTTGTTCGGGGAACGTCTGTTTCCCTCCTCTCCCCTTAAAACACGGAAAAGTAGGCCCCACCTGGGAGTCTGGGGCAGCGCTGTAAGCTCCTCAGCGGGGTTCAGGGCAGAACTCCGACCACAAACGTATTTTAGAGCAATTTTGCACTCCTGAAACTGCACGTTTGTATTATTTTTTTATTTTTAAATTAAATATCCAGAGTTAACGGCCATACTTTTTATTTTTTGCAGGCCTGTTTGGGAAAACGTTACTATATCACCATTCCGCCTTGTCTTGATATTATTTGGGGAACGGTTTTCTATCCCAAAACTTTTAAGGGGAACGGCGTTTTCCACGTTCCATTTGACTACAGCACTGGTTATAAGCCCGAACGGGAGAAACAGGCAGAGAGACGGACGAGCAAGACATGCAATACGGCCGCACAGTAACGGACACCTGCACGGCGCCGAGTGCTGGTGCTGCTTGGGTTGTAGATTTTCTGCTACGTAACTATAGTTCTGCTGAAACTCAGACGGATGGCACTCAACCGAAATCAACGACTCGATTTGGCGGCATATTGTGAACTAATATATTTGGTTCATAGCGCGCTGAGACTGTGATGATTGTGCACGCGTAGGAGTGTCTGGTCTATCTGCTGCGGATACTGATGCATGCTGGACCGCTCGTCGTCAGTTGGTGATCAAGGTTGTTGACATCGGTCAATGATTCGCTGCGGTATACATCGCTCCTTGACACACTGATTCTGCGCACGAACAAATCACATTCAACGCGTGCGACTGCGCTCAGAGTTACTCTTAACTATCACTTATATTCCGCAATGTTGGAGTGGATAAGCGAGTACGTAGTACACACATCATTCCAGAGTGTGGTGTCGTACTTAACCCACGCTCCGTTGTTTGCGCCTCACGACGCACGACTGCAGCCGAAAATTAACTGTGAAAACAGCACCAACCAATGCAAGCTAAGTGTGGTTGAAACGTAAATATAGACCTATACCAGTGCAGCTCAGTGGATATAAAGTTGTCTTATAGAAAAGCGCCACAAATGAAGGAGAAAACGTGCAGTTAAGAATCGACGTATCCAGTACGAGTAGGTAGCCTACCTTCATGCAGAGCCACTGGTTATACTCATGGGTGTATGCCGTGTACGCGTTGCACCAGTTCATCAGTTCTTGCTTCCACGTCTCGTCGCGATCCAGATGAAGACGACAAGCTGACCAACAACACACATTCGGCGCCAGTAAGCCCCACAGGTCGTCTAGAAACTGATAAACAATAAACTGAACAAGCAGAAATATTGCTATGCCTTGTGCCGATATGCACGCGACCGTCCGTAGGCCTACTTACAGCAATTCCTGGTGTGCAGTGGGCAAAGCCAGCCAACGGGTGATCCATCAGGCGTAAGTGAACAAATGTGCGAGATAATTATGAGTCATCTCAGAAAGGTTTTTGAGGTCAGCGGACCTTGACCTTTTGCCCTTAAAAAACTGACACCGCGGTTACCCTGGAGGACGATCACGCCAATCTTCTTGTTTTCGAGTTGCGAGCCCGCACGGAACACACAGGCAGACAAACGGGTAAGATCTTTAATGCGGCCTTAGTGCAGGACGACTTTGTGTCAATACAGCAATTGCATGACTGCATTTATGTACATGTGGACACTGCTAAAATGCATGGAATCAGTTTCAACAGATTATCACTATCAATGCGATGACTGCACATCTTCAAACCCTCAAGTCCAGACTCCACGTCGATTTGTCGTACAACATGCTGTACAGCAAATCCGCGACCTGTTTTACAACAAGTCCGCAAAAAAACGAAAAGCTTAGGCTATTAGCAAATCCTCAAGTCTCAATAACAACAACTCGTGAAACAAATCGAAAGTAAACAAGGGATAATACTATTTCAACAGCAGCATTGTGATTTTTGTAATAAATATTTTCATTTATCTTATCACCACTGAACATTGAACGTTTATTGAAACATCGGACAAATAAAAAATGAAACCTTTGTAAACGTGTACTGCAACTACGACGAATAATGAGGAAAAGAGAATAGAAAGGCTACTGACGCAGGACGTGTACTTGATGGTGTGAGATGGTGTGACCGCCGAGCATACAAACGAACGTTCCGTTGTGCCGCAGACCGACGTCCATAATGACCAGTCCGTTGTCGCGAGTCAGCAGCACGTCGACGCCGTCAGCGACTAGTGGCCGCGGCGCCGTCCTTCCGTCCTCCACCAAGTACCACGACACCCCGCGCCGACCGCCACTAGCAGCCTCGTGGGTGGGCGCTGACACACAGCCGGTCGGCAGGTCGGTGCAGTTCAGGTGCAGAGGCGCACCTTGCAGTACCTCGCTGCGTGTACTGCGCCGGTGATTCTCTGAACCCACAAACAGCGTCGTTTGTTCTAATTTTTTAAAAATCGTTCCTTTATTACTCTGGTGCTACCGTCTTCTTACTTGTTACTGTTTTATGCGTGTTTCTATGCGGTATGCCTAGTCCATGAGATCGTGACCCTGGCTACTGACAAGACGTTAGATTAAACTGGCAGTTCTCATGTAATTCAATATTTTATTGCATTTTTTATCACCGGACGACGTCTTGCATAATTTAACTGTTCCCATAAAGCGATCAACTGCCGCATGTACACTACAAGAAGCATATAGCAAGCATCTCTGCTGTATTATATCCTACTAAACACAGGCTTTTAATCAATGAACACGTTTATTTGCCATAAAGACAAAAACAGACAGCAAGAAAAGACATATATGTACAGATAAAAAAACACCGTCTATCTAATAAAATCGCCCATCATAAAAACAGCCTACGAATTAACATAACACTCAAAATGCTCAGATACAAGTTTCATGGCGGATGACCTGTTAATAACTGGGAGTGCATTCTTGGGCTGTGCGGGTGCTTTCAAATCGTGAAGGTAAAAAGTACGTGACTTGGCAATCTAAATACATAATCTGGTATTAAGAGTTAGATAGGGATCAGGAAAGAAGCTGGGGTGGGCCCGGGGTTCAACGCCGAACTCAATTCAAAGTTGAAACAGTGCATAAAGTAGCAATGAAGTCGAACTGACTGTTAGCTGTTTGGATACACAGTTGATTGCATACGTCGTCGGCCAACGTCGCTGACACCCGCTGTATCAACCTGCCGTCACCAATACATCAGCATAACTTGTCTTTCAGTAAATGTATAACAAGAAATCTGAGGTGATGTTCATGAGACGCGCGAGGGCCTATGGCAGTTCCTGTTCGCAGGTAATCTTGGTCTATTTTTATCCATTTCATCGCCATTTACTCTTTTGCAGCCAAAAATTGCCAAAAAAACCACTCAAAATCAATATGTTTAGGGTTCAGAGTCATTTAAGGTCATCGATGTTGACATTCCTAAAAAGCTCGTCGTTAGTGCTTGATAAGCAGCATATATGTGCCTATCTGCAACCATTTTCACGCTAGATAAGACAACAGCGAAAATAATCACTTTTGGAAGGGTACTCCTTTTTGACATCCGCGTGCGCAGGCCTCTTTGAATCTATAGGGTCCGTACTTGGACTGCTAAAATATACATTAAATGCTAAAAATTTCGTACGCAGGTTGTCTTGGTCTATCTCCAGCCATTTCGGCGAAATTCACTCTTGAAATGCGTGTCGCAGCGCAAAATTGTAAAAAAAAATTCACTAAAACCTTCTATTGGGAAGTCAAGGTCATTCAAGGTCATCCATGTTGACATTTCTAAAAAAACTCGTAGCCAGTGCTTGTTATAATAAGCAGCATGTTTGTGCCTATCTGCAACCTTTTTTACGCGCGAAAGCAGCTACTGCTTTCAGCGCGTCTTAGCCATCGCAATTCTGTTTGTCTGTCCGTCCGTCCGTCCGTCTGTCTGTCTGTCTGTCATACGGGTGGATCAGTCAAAAACGGTGCAAGCTGGGATCACTAAATCTTCATCGTCGGCTGCCAGGAAAACTCTAGTTTCAGGAACCGTAAAGCTTTTTCATAAATTCGAAGGGGGTCACCCCGAATGAGGACGCTAAATGACAGGGGGTGGGCAAAATTTGCGATTTTCGGCCAATAAGTCGCTGTTTCTCAGTAACGGTGCGAGATGGGGCCTAGGTTACTATTAATCACTAATAAGAAGTTGTACACTGGCTCTCGATTGGCGCCAAATTCAATGACCTAATGACCTTGAACGCCAAAATAGGGGGTTTATGGATTTTTTGACGATTTCGGGCTGCGACACAAGTCTATATCATTCACAAAATGGCGCCACGCTACTATCGTAATGCGATCTAAATAGAAAATTTGGTATTTGTATATTAACTTAGCGTGAACACCCCAATTTTCAGCTAAACTACTGAATTGAAACTGCTAGTGGCTTTCGCGCGTCTCGTGAGCATTAGCTCAAATTTCTTGTCACGTTAGACGAGCCAACAGCGGTAGAATAACGTCTTTTAGGAACAGTGCCCTTTTTCGCCCCCTCGTTCATGGGGACCCCTTTCACCCAGTGGCATGAAATTTTGTCACGAAATACTAGAGACACTAAGCTATCATCTGGTGAAAACCCGAAGTCTCTATCTCAACTGGTCTTGAAACGGTATCGGGTCGTGACGGAGACGGACGGACTGACGGACAGAATTACCATAGCGAATATGCGCTATAGCTAGCTAGCTAGCTCTCGCGCGTAAAAACACTCTACACATAATATATAGGCGTCTGCAGCCATAAGCAAACAAAGCGGCTTCTGCTCCATCCTGAAAAAGGCCAAACTATAAGTAAGTAACTATAAGTAGGCTAAGTAGGTCTACGCTAATGCTTCGAGGCTTTCTAATAAGATATATAAACCACATATAAAATCATGCAAACAGTGGTTATCCGCAAACCCAGTTAGACTAAAAATTAAATGTGAAATATGCCATGTGGACATGCAGTTGCTTTAAACACGCAGGTTTACTCGCTTTCGTTGAAAGCTCACAGAGATGTTTATTGGGGAAAAAAATTCTGTGGGCACCATCGTCGTTAAAAAACGCCAAAACGACGAAAAATGACAGAAATCACCGCAGCCACGGACAGCTTTAAGACCGCACAATGCGCATATGCCATCTTACTGATTGTAATTTTATCATACTTAGTCTATTCTGTTTTGCCAAAGCTAACGATTGAATTGTTTTATACATCGTGCTACTTATTTCACATTCACTATACTGTGAAATTGCGTTTTGTTAGATGTTTTATTACAGAAACGAACATTGCACTTTGCACGTAAGCCAGCTGGGCAATTACCCGTCGGCGTTGCGGTAGGGCAGACAAGCGTGTAGGGAGACGTCCCAGCCGCAGTACGGATCGCGAACACAGACAAGGCACAACTTGTATCTGTAGCACTCAGCTACAGGTAACTGAACGACCGCTTCGTCTGTACCCAAGTACAGGTACGGAGCCTGCGCACGACAACGCGTACCCTGCGATCACGGGATGTAATTGACTACAATGATATTTTGTGGTATTTTTGTCACAAATTCTTTTGGTTCGTATGCTGGTTTTTATTATTCGAACGTCCTAATAGGCTGCATTATAGGTCTTGCCTCGCGTCTGTCTGTCCGTCCGTTGCAAACTGTAGCCTATAGCGACTCTGGCGACAGCTGTTCTAACTTTCGCCTGCTATCGACAGTCTCCGGACAGACAGACACCGTCGCAGAGTCGGCCACAAACACGCTGTGCAATAATAAGGCTCTACTCTAATTGCTCGTTTATTTTACAGCTTTAACAATAGTGACACATGAAAAGCGAAATTATTGGCTACATCTAGCACAAACTCGACAGAGAAGATTAAGACAGACGTACAGTAAGCGGCGGCGGAGAATGCAGAATTATCCGCCATATTGGTTGAGTGAGGCGACGGAAAGGCTTCAAGATGGCGACGGTAAGGAACTGAACATTGCCGACGTCATCGCGCCATTGCGCCACCTTGTGAATGTACCCACGACCTTACCACATCATGAACACGACGCACTCATTACCCGGTCTTTCTGGTAGGCCGCATTAATGGCTTTACCTGTCCGTCTGCCTGTCCCGTACAGATAATTAACTCGAATGCCAAAAGCCCAACATCAGCGTTGTCCAGAGCAGAAGTAACCAGAATGCCAATTTTCTTTTCAGAAAACCAAAAGTTAGGAGATCAATAAGTTAGAGTTGCGCATATTTAAACGGATGGCCGCATAACATGTCAGCACTTGGCCGAGCTATCAACCACATACAACTGCAGAGACATGTAGTGCTGGATATAGGCAGTGCGTGTGCGGCCGTGAGTCTAATTTGCTGGCTCTATCTCCTCTCTTGTTTTATTATAATGCATCTATTGGCTGTGTTTAAAAAATCCTCACTGCAAAGCCATGTCACCTGCGAAACTTAGCTGACCATTTCTGACAAGCAAACCAACCCCTGCAATAAACGAACATAACTTTCATAGCTGGAAATGATATGAACTGCAGACCATGGTAGTATCAACTAGAGGGGGCAGAGAGGACGAGTTTCCCTAGATTTCGGTAAGTGGGGGCCGGGTACCATAAAAACGTGGGGGGACCAAATGTTGTATAAGACGACTCACAAATCAGTAACAGGTGCACAGCCTTACTGGAAGCGAGATAGAAGACGGTGAAGCGAGCGACATAGTCGACGGCGAGTCGCGTAAAAGCTTCATCGTGCTTGGTGAAGTAGAGCGGACGACGGTCGAGTGTGTCGATACAGTCGTGCATCAGCGGATGAGACTTTATGAACGCCAGAGCGCTGGTCGACAGCTTCAGAGAACTGTGCCGACACTGCAAGCAGCACAGTATGATCCCTCCGAGAAATAACGATAACGATAACGAAAAGAAAACGATAGTTTAAGTAGAATTAAACGAAAAGCAGGACTCAAACACAAAAGCAAGCAGGGAACTAAACACTGGCTGTAATGCCGCAAAAGATAAACACAAAAAAATAAAAGTGCATGGTTTTTTTTGAATAAATATCACTCAACAAAAGATATTTAGGAAAACTGGTACTTGCACAAGCATGGATTTGCAATATATCAAGCAATATATCAGACAAACATTTCAGCTCACAAAAAAACATCAAATTTGGCTATTAAGTCATTGATAAAAAAATCCACACCGCAGACAAACGATAGATAACACGGGACATAAGAATAGCACAAAACAAAACATTAAGCTGCTTGGCAGAAAGATCTTGCCCTTTTAAACATTTCGCCAAGTAACAACGTTGTGAAGAGATAGTCAAAATGTTTTTAACATTGCAGATAAGAGAACGTGACTAACCTGTCCTGGTCGCGGTACGGGCACGTCGTCTTCGGGCACCGAGAACCAGCCGGTCTCGAAGCTCTGCTGACCCTTAAACGGCCCCAAGTCAAACACTCGGTTGATTGCATCCAGCGAGAACGAACAGATCGCAGAACCCCAGAAACCAGCTCTGGACACAATCGCAGCAGACTTACTGTTTAATTGTATGTAGGGGCGTTTGCTTCCTATATGGGTCTTCTTCAGGAATGAATGTCTCAAATATCATTCAGCAATGAACAGCGTAGTAGGTGCTCTGACAGCATAACGGCAAAACGATCAACACGTCGTGGGCTCAACTCCCGATTGGGTCGCTGTCTACGTGGCTGAATGACCGTTGGCGGACCGATAAATCATCTTGGTATGTTACCAAGCAGCCAGATCTCTCGAGTCGTGTGATCTCAAATATGGCAGGTGACGCTTTCTAATTTTGTAATAAGTTTCCACGAAGAGCTATACAAACAGTTTACTTCTATTTGTTGGCAACTTCACTGCTATTTCACCTGCATTAGACATAGCTCGTGTAGGCTATCATTCAGTTAACTTATAGCAACAGCTTAAGTACTATTTTTCCGTACATTACAAATAAGATAGTTTTTGCTCTTCTGTTACACAGTTTTCAAACTTCACAAGATTTGAGACTCGATTGGTTTCGTGTGTAGTTCTACGTCAAAACAGAAGAATGCAACGAATTACTGTATGAACGGATACTGACTGAATCGTTCTGAATAGACCAGTGAATATTCTGTCTGTTGCATTGTACTGTACGTCATCTGAAATGCGAAATGCAATTACATTCAAACAAAAACAATCAACAATTAGCAGCTTTGAAATAAAAAAATATGAAGAATACATTAATTAATTAAGTGATTAGCATAAATTGTATGTAATTAATATCAATTAACTCGCTAGTTTATTCAGTAGTTCGTTAATACTTAGTTTATGATTCACTCAAAATATGTTATTTATTAATTTCGTTTTATTTTGTCTTATTTCACATAATTCATTCATTCATTCATTCATTTATTTATTCATCATTTGTTTGTTTACTTCGGACGAGCACAACAATACTAACATTATTATGAAACGATACGTGAACCATTATACTCTTTATAAATGTAAAAAACTTACCAGTTTAAAACTCAGTGTAAGGACGACGTGACGATATATCAGTCCACTAAAACAGCAAAAATCTTTTGATTAACTACATGGTGCTATAC
>Ga0209671_1001891_pt1 | contig 18415 bp, 4 predicted proteins | sample WorMetHERISLAND2_2_FD_187401 | JGI IMG/M metagenome (GOLD analysis project Ga0209671, IMG submission 187401) | Marine gutless worms symbiont microbial communities from Max Planck institute for Marine Microbiology, Germany - Olavius geniculatus... | ecosystem: Host-associated > Annelida >...
GCACAACTACCCCCGACCACAAGACTACTCTCTATACTATAGGGTTTAACAAAGGATTTCACAGCCCCCACAGGAAACCACCCAGCACGCGACCCAACCCAACAGCAGACCAGCCACATGAGCAGTGCAGCCACCCACCCCCACCATGCCTCCGAGCCAAATGGAGCAAACAAGAGCTCCCCAGGGTTTCTAAGCCAGACAGGAAAACCATAGTCCCAAACTGTAAAGCAAAGTTTGGTATCTACTGGAATCCCAATCTGACCCATCATCCCCGCAAGAGCCTCTCCAATGCTCCACCCAAAACAAAGACATGGCAGGAACAGCGAAGCCACCCAGCGCACATGACCAGACCACAGACCAGGCAGGCACCAACCAAGCAATGACCCATAAAGTGAAAGTGTATTCGCCAAATGGCATGTGAATCCATCGAATGGTTTAAGCTGAGTGCATGAAAAATAGACGATAAACAGACCACGGTACACAGTAATGTGTAGCAATAGGTGAATTCACTTGTGCTATAGCGATTCTGCCTAATAACAACAATAGCAATGGCAATTTTTATTTTCAAAGTTGCCATAAGAAACGCTGCTACATAAACAGTACACTACAAATAAAACATATGGTAGAACATATAACTGATACCAAAATATAATAAATACATATATTTATTATATTTATTATATTTTGGTATCAGTTATATGTCCTACCATATGTTTTATTTGTAGTGTACTGTTTATGTAGCAGTGTTTCTTATGGCAACTTTGAAAATAAAAATATACACAATATACAATAAAATAAGAATCTGCACTTGATAAATGACAGACAAGTTGTCAGTTTTAATCTAGCAAACAAACAAAAATAAGAAAAACAGAGCTAATGCGAAAAGGAATGTGCAACAGTGGTGCATGTTTGAAAGACTGGTGCGAACAAAATCTAAGCTCACCCATCCTAGCAACTATGTTTCTTTTACACTCACCAGAGGGCGCCTGATGGCATGACCAGTTTTGCTCAGCCGTATTGGCTTAAAATTGCAAATTTTCCCCACCCCCTCATTTAGTGGTTGGTGGCATGGCGCAGTTGGTAACGCGTTTCGGATGAAACGAAGTTACTCTACGCCGGGCCCAGTTAGTACTTAGATGGGTGACTGTCTATAGTACGGAGCCAGCCAACTAGGTCGACTCAGTCTTCTACCCTCTGTGGGATGGTAAAATGAGTCCTGGCGGTGGTCAAGGCCATCGCTAGGGAAGAAACGGCGAGTTCTGCGCAACAGTAGGCCCTGCGGCCAGGACTGCAAGTATACCGATCCAGTGGGTTAATCCGGCCGACTTGGGCTGTATGCTGGCTATAACTGGGCTCTGCCTTCGCCGGCTCAAAGTGCGTCATGGGGATGAGCTCCCATGCAATGGGTCTAGTTCAGCTTTGCTGCCTAGTGCCTATGCAAAATCTTCTTCTTCTTCTCATTTAGTGCCCTTGCTTGGGGTAACCCCTTGCAAATTTGTGAAATTTAAGCTTTACGAATCCTGAAACTAAAGTCCTCCAGGCAGCCAACGATGAAGATTTGGTGATCCTAGCTTGCACCATTTTTGACTGATCCACCCGTGTGACCGATGGACAAACAGAATTGCAATGGCTAAGACACACTACAGCAGTAGTTGCTGTTGCGCGTAAAAACTAAAATGTTATAAACGAAAAAAAGAAAGAAAATGAAATAGAAGTATAGTGATAATTTAAAATATAAAAAAATCAAGTAACTGTCCGAGAACAAAAAAACTAAAATAGAAAATAAATAACAATAACTACAAACCAAAAAAAAACTGAAAATAAGAAAAAACTGTCAGCAAGTCCAGATATCTGTAAAAATCTGTGCATAAATGTTTGAGATAGCACTGACCTCCAGTATGTAGTCGACAGCATCATGAACACAGAGAACCAGGGTTCCAACACGTATCATGTTAGCGGACCAAGACATTGCCATCAGCGTGATGGTTGTGATGTGGTGTATGATCATTTCTACGAAATCCTGTGCAGTTCCAACCAGACCACACACTGTGTAGATTGTTTACTGCACTCATTTCTGCATGTGCTCCTTTGTTTTAGTCTTTTTATGGTCATTTTGTTTGAATTAAAGAACTGACCAAGCGACTGATCAGTGGCTGAATGACCATTAATAACATGACATCGCTGCTGGACAGGCATTGTGCACATAAGCCAGGCAACCCACACCCAATGCCAAATGCCAAGACTAAATATCAACAAGTCTAAATGGCTGAAGTGGGGTGGCCAAGCCAAAAATTGGGATGTTAATGAGACTCGACTTGATCAAGACTTGAAAAAAATTCTCGATCTCGAGAATTACATTTCTCGCCCGTCGAGAATTCTGAGAATCTGAATAAGACACAGTAGAGCTTCTCGTTCAGCAGTGAGTCGCAGTTGCGGTTGACGGTTTATGACAGTTCACCAGTCAGTCGACCGTAACTGAGTTAAGCAAGAGGAGGTGGGTGGCCCCCCACCCTCAGCGCAGTGTGAAGTGTTTCATGGACTGAGCACGTGGCTCGTTTTCAAAGCCGCCAGCATTCCCGATTGATTTGAACTTAGATAAGCGGCCACCAGTGCTTGCTGTAGAGACTTCTCACTGAGAGCACCACCTTCATCAGCCTACAATAGCTGTTCATGTTTCTCAGTCACAGTATCTTGATTTGCACCACAGGTCTACGCTGACACTGCCTAGTGCCTGTAAGTTGCATGCTGTTGTCACTGTAGTATGCGGTGTCTTTCTATTAAATATAGCATTTGCGTTTGACAGTCAATTAGTCTATAGACTGATGGCTCAAATTTATGTCTCAACCTTGTGTGGTGTTGCCTGCCAGATATTTGCGGACACGGGATGCATCTGCTTGTGGATGCTGATCCGCAGGATTATTTTGCAGATGTGAACTGACGCAGATCGCATTCCATGACGATTGTATCATTTTTTCTAACAACTGTTAACAGAGTTGGGAAAGCATGTTTAATTTTTGTCGTGATAAGCAAAATACTGAAGCCCTTTGGCCTTTACTGCTGTTATTTTGTCAGTTACTAACTACTGGGTACAATACTTAGGAATGTGAGGAAGCCAGAAAATATTCGCATTCATCGAATGCAAATATTAAATTTACTATTCGTTGAATAACGAATACGAATGCGAATAGTTATTCAGTCTCAAGGAAACTTCACTACAGCTGTATTTGAATAAAGCGAAACATCCAAAGTAGTTGTTCAGTGTTAGTCAAAAAAAAAATCAGTATCTAAGGCAAACTTCAGTTAAATCAATCAAGTTCCATTAAGAAAATGAAACATCCAGAGTGTTCTGTGTTCTTGTGAGTCAGTATCTTTTATCTAAAGTTTAGTTAAACTCAGTCAAGTTGCATAAAACGAAATATTCTCATTCGACAGAAGTGACACCGACCATTCGTCAAATGCTCTGAAAAGTTGTCAATATTCGCATTTTGTCGAATGCGAATACGAAGTTCGTCACATCTCTAATAATACTACTATGCCTATTCAGTGCGGATGCAAACTGACAGCCAATCCAATATCTCTCCTGTTGTGGATGCGGATCCTTGGTCAAAATCTGTGGACTGACGTGGATTCAAAATTTCAGGATCCGCACATCTCTGGTGCCTGCACATCAAGGGCATGCCTGCAAGCAGACGCCGACGATGCCATGCCTGGGACATTCACACAGCGCTGGTGGTGGCAAGCGTCATCTTCTCTGCATGTATTAAAGCACAGACCCCTTGATGATTAAGGTTGGTCATCGAGTTCTCGTCCAGTCCTGGGAATAGAAATTCTCGTATGGAGAAACAAAATTCTAGAAAATTAACATGCCTAGCCAAAACATCAATAGGCCATGCTGAGTGAGGGCGGTGGATCGATGCAAAGTTGCAGTCAGAATTCAAAATAAACACTCAAACTTGCCATCAAACACACCACCATCTGATGATTCTCATATGCCACTGCTTCTTTTCATAAGCCAAAGGTCACAAACTACTAACTGCATTTGTGGTCGATCAAACGAACCGGGATCGATGGGTCAAGCTCAGCCTGAATACCAAGACGCTTAAATGTGTCATGCATCAAACCAGCCTAACCTGAAGTAACCGCTTAAAATGCACCAGTTTCTATCATCAAAACTATAATGGTAACCACAAATTCTCTGAGCAGACATTCAACTCACATACATCAAGTGAAAAAATACTGCCACAATATAGAAACAAATGACGCAAAATCGACCTTTCGCTTATTGTCCATGAAGAGGGACAAAACGAGCGACCAGTAAAAACCGAGCTCCAACATGTAATACCACCAGACATCAGCTGAGACTTGCTACAAGAAACAGCAGGATCAGCTGAATAAATATCAGATTCAGTATCTCTAAGACAAGGCAGTAAACTGTAGTAAATATGCGCATCTGTTAAACAATATCGGACTCTTAACAACAGTTCGTTGATAGTATAACTCAGAAGCAGACACTACTCAAGAACAGTGTAAACTCTGCCATACAACAGTTATAAACACGAAATACAGAGTGCAAAGTATCAAGCAAGTAACTTCTGCCCAGAAAAAACCACTAATAGCATACAGGACATGCAACAAAAATGAGAACAGATGCAAAATGTTAATAACAAACGAATAATAAGCGTGAAGGGAATCTGTGTGCAATAGATGGATTTGCCACAAATCTGCTGATCGAGACTATCCGAACCTGGAAACAAAAAGTGATTTCCAACTGAGTGAAAGCAAGAATAAACATCTATCGTCACATACAAACAGTGAGACTACCAATAACAAACAGCAAAGATGCTGAAGGAACTCGTTACCTGCTTCGGATAATCAATCCAGCAATAGATCGTATCCCAGAAATATGGCTTCTATAACACAAAACATAGTACTACTGTTGCAAATCAGCATCTGGTATACATTATTTGCTGTTTCATCAGCATAAGTTATTCACACAACAATCATAAGCTACTCGAAGTATACTGGCTCAACTGCTAAAAGATACACTTCAAAATTCAATATATCTACCATTTTTAAAAAGCACGCTAAATTCCGTAATTTACTTATTTCCTTAATGTATCCGTCTTTCACTGCAGGCTTGAATTATAGTTTTCTGAAAGACTTTCCACTGTAGACTGTCAAACTGCCTTCAGAGATTAAGTAACTGCCCATCCGATTCTCATGCTCAATGGCATTCTGTTTTTATGCGCGAAAGCAGCTACTGCTTTCAGCACATCTTAGCCATCGCAATTCTGTCTGTCTGTCTGTCCATCCGTCTGTCACACGGGTGGATCAGTCACAAACGGTGCAAGCTAGAACTACCAAATTTTTACTGTTGGCTGCCCGGAAGACTCTAGTTTCAGGAACCGTAAACCTTTTTCATAAATTCAAAAGGGGTCACCCCAAACGAGGGTGCTAAATGAGAGGCGGGGGGCAAAATTTGCGATTTTTGGGCAATAAGTCGCTGTACCTCAGTAATGGTGCAAGATAGAGCCTAGGTTACTATTAATCACTAATAGGAAGTCGTACACTGGCTCTCGATTGCCACCGATTTCAATGACCTTGGATGACCCTGAACACTTAAATAGGGGTTTTATAAATTTTTGGTGGTTTTGGGCTGCGAGACACTTTTCAAGAGCGAATTGCGCTGAAACCAATTGAGATAGACATAGACAAGCTACATATGAAATTTTCAGCATTGAACGTAGATTTCGAAGATCTAAGTCTCGATTTTCTACGCTGAAGGAAACCTGCGCACAAGGGCATCAAAGAGCGGTACCCCCGTAAAAGTCGTTATTTTACCGCTGTTAGCCAGTCTTTCGTGAAAACAGCTGGAGATAAACTGACAGTTTGCAAACAGGAACTGCTATAAGCTTTCGCGCATCTTGTGAGCATTAGCTCAAATTTCTTATTAGTTCTTCTACTCAATAACTTTCTGTTCCAACAACCACTCAAGCACCATGGTGAGCTGAGCATATATTATATTTTCACATTCCTCTACATCAAAATTACTACATCTATGAGGTTGCACAGCAACTAATCACAAATTTTAAATTAAAAGCATATATCTATACAGCTATAAAAAAAACTAAAGGTGCCAAACTTATACTGACATCCATGACAATGTAGAGTCCGAGCCAGAAAGCAAAGAAATAGAAGACGAATCTCCAGGATGTCTCACGAAACCTCTGCATCTCACTCGGCTTGCCCTGCAGTCTACGATCCCTCCACCATCTCTCAATCTGACGCGGACTCCAGTCCAGCTGTTTCGACACTCCCTACACCACCATTCATGCACATCCAGCCATCCATCTTATGTAAACAAGTGTCCTGGTGATTTGGGTCCGCTATTCCAAAGGTCGGCTATTGCCTAACCCCAACCCTAACCTTTAGAATAGCAAGCCAGTACTGTCCCAATAGCTTAGTGCCTTAGGCCACAAAAATCAACTGGTACTGACTCACGCGAGTTGCAAAACACTGGCAGATACTAGCAATAATGTGAATGACTGTACAATAACACAATCATATCACAGACTTATAATAGTCATTCATTCAAACACAAAGTGCTAATATGTACATCAACAACTTAAAAACAATAAAAACTAATTAATAAATACATAACCAATGCACGCACAGAAAGAAGCTGATAAAAAACCATTACCAAAATGACACTATCACTGGGATAGATCTTTCGATGCTGCCTGAATAACTTCTCCAAGGTGTCATTGAGCTGCACGGGCTTTGTCACATTTTCACGCAGTTTGAAGTGTCGCCCAATCGGCAGAGCAACAAGTCTATGAATATACATAAATCAATCAATCACGTATTTACAAACAGCCTAAAAATTAAGTTGACTGCACTTATGTAACATCAACTAGTCTACTAACAACATTTAAATGTGGCAAATCCAGCAGCACACTATTCTGGCATCAGCTTGACATTAATTTTAGGGAAACGAGTGATTTTTTCAGCAAATGGTACTGTATAAAGTTTAGTACTTTTGTCAGTAAAATGCACGTGGTATTTTCAATGAGAGTTGGCAAGCCAATGATTCATGGGTGAATAAAACAATCCAAGGTAACTATACACTTCTATGCGCTGGTATCAAAATGTATCTTTAAGTCATTTAGAATTAAGACTGGAACTGGAACAGCGAAATTTGCATTTCAATGCAGAAAACAAAATGATCTCCTTACATCAGCAAACTGAAAAAAAATGACCAGAAGTAGTCATAATTCGATATCATGATTTCAATTTTGATACAATATTGATATTATATTTTGAAAATATCGTGATATTGATATCGATATTTTTAAAATGGTAAGTATGTAAATTTTATAGAAGCACAAGAACAAGACGTAAACGTTCAGCAAGGCAGTTTGTTTTACGTAGATATTAAAATGTGTCAGTGAACTTGAAAATTAATGATAGACTGTCATAAGTGTCGTTAAATTAATACACTATAGTTAGTTTGTTCGGTTAGTTTGTTATTTTCTCTGTTTATTCTCATTATTTTGGTAATGTAGTAATAAAAATATAAAGACTGAGGCTATGTTTACACCTATACTGCCGTAAACACTATTTTTGACTAATTAATGTCGCAATGGCTTCATAGACTCATGTTACGAGCCCACAAAGCCTACGGGCATACCGGATTCTATATGCAGGGACAGAAAATAGTGTTCACACAGATTTTTACTTTCTGTCTGAAAATGCCAGACGGAAAGCAGCATCAGGTTAGCTTATTTATCCGTCTGCACAGATGGAAAATAACATCAATGGTCTGAGACGCTGCACTGCAAAGTGTCTCAATGTCCGACTGTGCATACTGCCATAAGAGACTGTCTGGGGTGGTACAAGGGTACGCATGTGCTTGTACCACCACAAATGCATGCCCTCATGGCCGCCGGCAAACTGACGACCTCAGCCCTATAGCAGAATATCACGAGTGTGGCGGGTGTAAAGCCTGCCACGTTTGTAGTCAATTATAACCAGTGTATCACACTTAATACTTTCATAACTGATCATGTACATGACAACTGTTATCCGCACATCCATCTTTTACCCATACCCACACATCCGCATTTAGCATCTGCAGATTTCATCCGCCTTTAACCTGTTGCCACATCCGCACATCTGCTTATTACACATAGCCACCATGGAAAAACATAGGCCTAGACAACTTATAGATAAGAAAGTGTACATTCGCACTCATGTAAGTGCGAATACGGTACGTGACATTCGGGTGCCGCCATTTGGGAGCGAATTTCGGTGCCTGGACGTTTCGGCGCTGTGCTGCTTTAGTGCCGTCTCCATCTCTCTATCTTATCTTGACACAACATCGTCAGCCATAGTAAGAGTCGGTGAAAAATAATGAGGGTGGTAGGTCGATGGGTTTCATACTCCAATCTCATCTATACTGTACCTACGCTTAGTCTGTGTCTCAGTAGTCAGCCTGCTCTAATTGACGCGACTAGTCGCGCTTTAAAGTGACTCCTTGTTTCCAGGGATGTGTGACACTCCTCATTGTGTGGACATGCGGCTAGGCCTACATCAGACTGCACAGCACAGTAAGGCTACGCAGCTGCTACAGCAGATGACATGCCAATTTACGATATCCCGCATTGCTGCCTTCGTGTTTAAACTTTACAGCCTCTCTACACACACGTTTGATGTTAAGTTGTTAATTGGTGTGAACGTGCTGCATGCTGATTGCTAGTCATAAATCTACTATTCTGCAATCACATACTTGCATAGCTGTTTATGCACTTGCATTATTTTACGCAAAATGACTGTTCATATACACAACGTTTCCCATTTCCATACAGGCACAACACATACGTAATAAACTAATAAACTAGATCATTATACGTTAACGGCAATGACGCGACATAGCGCCAAAACGGCGGCGCCCAAACGTCCTCAGCGCCCAAACGTCCCAGCGCCCAAAGGGTGAGCGCCAAAACGATGGCACCCAAATGGCGGTGCCCAAATGTCCTGCTGCAGTGCGAATAGGCCACATGTTATCTGCACTTATAAATCAAAAAAATAGACCTAATGCTTGTAAGGGTCAGCAATGGTATCTTGGCCCTTATGGGTAGATTCTTGTCACTTTCCTATAGACCCAAAGCCAGCAGCGCCCTTGGTATGATCAGCAGAACAATTTCCTACTTAGGCTTAAGTCGTGATGTTAGGCTGAGCTTGTATAAGTCACTCATACAGCCTCACCTGGAGTTTGCTGTTTCTGCCTGGTCTCCTTATATTACAAGAACAAACTACTCTTTCAGTGTGTGCAACATCGTTTCACCAAAATGTTTCCAGCTCTCAGACAATCCTTCAGCCCACAGCATTAAATGCATGTTTGCAGGCAGACACGCGTGATGTTGTGCTTGGCATTCACAGCAGCAGCAGTGTCCGACCTCTCCTCTGCATGCATTAAGGTCACCAGTTCTTGTCAAGTTCCAGGAATAGAAAATCTTGTATCGAAAAAACAAAATTCTCTGTTTGAAACCTATTTCGCATTTGAAATGTGATATTTTCGTAGAGTTTAATTGTCAGATTTAAAACTACAGGAATAATCATACACTGTTAGAATTGATTGCATTCTATTTGAGAATTTACTTCAAAGTTTACACTGGGGAAGCAACTGGCTCGCTGTGGCCATAATAGAAACCAAGAAGAAGAAGTTAGAATGGTGACACAACATTTACATCTGTAAACTTGTAAAGTCTTATCCTAGAGTAGGATTAACTTAGTAAACTTACAGCACAATGACCTCTGACAACATGTGGCCTATTCTGTAAGTGCGAATATCATAAAACAAGGGGGTGCAGCCATTGAGAAACCACCCGCTATGGGGTCGTCCTCGCAGTTGAGTACGTGCGTGCTGTTTTGGGACTTTCTAGGTCTGTTTGTTCCTGCGGTAGAGGGCACAAAACCGAGGTCAAGTTTAGTAAGTAGTCAGGCGAATGCGATACTTAGTCGTAACAATGTGACATTACTGGCTTTGTTAGATATTTTTCGGTGCAAAGTAAAGCGACTGGTTGAGAATTTTTTGCAAACTGCGCAATTAGCTGCCATGACCTTGACCTTTGACCCTTTGACTTTGAAATTGGTCCACGGGGTGCTCATATCCCAGGGACCCTTCCTACCAAGTTCGGTCTTCCTAGGCCATTTCGTTTTCGCTCTAGGTGGAGGCACACGACGGACAAACAAACGGACAGACGGACGGAACGGCCGTTGCCATGGCAACGAGGTCACCCACTGCAAGGGATCCTTACGCCAACTGCCAAATATCAAGTTGATCGGACAACAGGCGGTGAAGTTATAGGGATTTTTCGCCAACAACGCAATTAGCCGCCGTGACCTTGACCTCTGACCCCCTGACCTTGAAATTGGTCCATGGGGTGCTGGTGTCCCAGGGACCCTTCCTACCAAGTTTGGTATTCATAGGCCTTTTCGTTTTCCCTCTAGGTGGAGGCACGGGACAGACAGACAGACAGACAGACGGACGGACAGCATCAACACATGATGGGGCCTCCTTCTAGTATGGGCGGCCCCATAATAATAGGCGCACTTACGTAAGTGTGGATTGTTATGCGCACCTACATAAGTGCGAATATCATCAGCCTATAGATAAATTGTTCACCACCGCATTAGTGTATTTTGCCGCATAGTGCGGCGACAAACTGCAATAGATTTAGCCATTTTCGATATATATCGAATCATCACTAATCAGAAGCAATCAAACTGTTATGCACGAGGAGTCAACTTACCTTTCCCATAGCAACCGAACAACAAGCAAGAAAAACGCCATTGGTATCGGAATTAACATATCGCTGGCATCTGGATAGAAAGCCGTCTGATTTCTCTGCAAATCTGCCCACGTCGCTGTGGGCGGTAGCCAGAAATATTCGCTCCAAAAATATTCCTTCAACCAAGAATAAATTTCCGCCATGTTGATATTTTCTTTTGTCGTCGAATATTTATTTTATTTTTCAGAGTCCAAATTAGTGAGGCGCTAAAAGACTCGAACGTTACTTATTTCATTTTCGGATAACAACCGCAATGAAGTTACGAGCAGCTACATGATGATGAGAGCTCGAGTTATTAGCCCGTTTTGTATTTTCAGCCGACCATACTTAACCGCACCTAAGTAACGGTCGAGCTTATGTAATAGTTACGGTTGTCATCCGTCTCGACGTTTGTGAACAGTTTGTCTGTCACGGATGTATTGTAGGCCGTACAGTACGGTCGGCTATCCGAGCAACAGCTGGCCTTATTGTTTGAATATGGACTGTCCGTCGACCTATATCTGTGTAGCCTATACTATCAAATACATGTATTTGGGTAAAACGATATCATAGTTGTGTTAACTTGCGGCTACGATCGAGCAGCTGCAGCTTTCATAATCCAATAGCAAACCAATGTTACAAGAGACTATACTACTTAGTTGCAGACGCGCGACAATACCTTGCTGTCCACATAATTATCAAATTAAATAAAAGAGGTTTTGCTTACTTCACTAGCAAGTAAAAATTCACGTCAAACAGGTATAACACAATCACTGTGTTTTTCAGCTAACAGTAATTCTCTCATCAAAATCCATAGTTACATGTCTCTAAATTTGCAAATTATAATATTAAATTAATATATTGTAATACATGCTTAAGAATCTCAAAGCTGACGGTTATGTCCGTTTTGTAACCAATGCACAAATATAATACAAATTCGCCATAAATAACAGACAATACACAACAATTTAGAATTAAATGTTTGGTGTTATGCAGAATATTAATTCATCATAATTCTGCAATCACTAAAATTAGCAAAACTATATGCTTGTGAATAAAAAAGTAGGCCCTACAATTAAATTATTAATATATAAGTGTACACAAAAATACAATCTATACATTGTGGCACCAAACACTGGCCAAAAATAAAACGCATTGCTAGAGCAATTACCTGCAAATCAATAAATTCACTAGGTGCATGTAAATGGCCCGTACTGACATGTTAAATGATATATAAAATTAGGCTTATGCTGACAATTTCTAAATATTTCAACATTTGTACAGCCACACACAGAAATTGAAAATGGCTATTTGAAAAGTTGCAGATCTTAACTGGCAACAAAAAATGGAATGATATCTAATCATGAATGTTATGCAAAGATTAATGGCACGTAAAATACACACACAGCAGTCAATTTTTTACATGAAAAACTTTAAAAAATTATCTGAAAAACTTTTTCATCTACTGAATGTCTAAAAATATGTACAGTCAGTGACGAACAAGTAAAGCCCTGCTAACGCAAACGGGAACGCGCAACAGCGGTGCACCGTCGTACGCTAGTGATCCGTTGACTTCATCCGTAGATATGATCCGTACGGCTTTGGCTAGTTTCACAGAAAGCCCAGTAAAACAAAATCATTCACCAGATGGCGCTAGACGACCTATGGCTAAATATGTAGGCCCTATACTGTTATATACTTGTACTCACCAGGTGGCGCCTCTATCTCGCTCTGGCAATGCCATATCAGCTGGATGTCGCAGATTTTCCCTACCCCATCTCATTTAGCGCCCTCATTCGGGGTGACTCCCTTCGAATTTATGGAAAAGCCTTACGGTTCCTGAAACTAGAGTCTTCCAGGCAGCCGATGGTGAAAATTTGGTAATCCTAGCTTGCACCATTTTTGACTGATCCACCCGTGTGACAGACGGACAGAGACAGGACTGCGATGGCTAAGATGCGCTACAGCAATGACTGCTGTTGCGCGTAAAATACACAATAATGCAACATTTGGCAAGACAAGATACAAAATACATTCACAACAGCTGCAAAAACTACTAAATAAAAGAATATTCTTTGACTCAGACACTGGGAACAAAGATCTGCAGTAAATGAGTAAATTTATACACCACACAGCACTGACGAGAAGCCCACCGAATCTGAGCAAGGCTGGAAAACTGATAAAAAAACCTAGGTTTCACATAAAACTTTAACAAACACAAAAGTCTTAGGCCTAATTTTAGGGTTTATAGTCTTTCGTTTCTTTGTTGAATTTATAATACAAATCAAATTCAATTTCATATATCTAAATGTGATTTTTTTTGAGTTCTGACTTCACGTCATTCACTCAACAAAAATGATGACACATGAAGAATAGTGTATAGAATGTTCCTATTAAGTCTAAAAATGTGTGTCACATCTAATTTGAATTAAAACTAAAAATGCTAAAAAATTTTTAAATAATTTCCCCATAAGTTCATTTTTTAGCCCTGAATCGGAAATGCAAAGTCTGGGGTAAGCAGTAAGAAATAAGTAGTGAGTAAGTAGGGTTTAACGTCACGCCCGACACATTTCGAAGACGGCCTTTGCAGGCAAAATTGCACATACACTGTACATATAATAATGGAACAAAAAGTTTAACCTTTACAAAAATTTTAACCTTCATGAAAGACAAAACACAAAAAACGACAGAAACCTAAAATTGTAAAAACTGCCGATTATAATTGTGCATATGTATCTAAAATAGCAGTTCTAATAATCTTCCCTGTTATCCTCCAGACAGTCATTAATGTCGTAATGCTGTCTATTGGAGGACAAGGGGCAAAAAGCAGTAAGAACATTGCAAAGCTAAGTTAGAGAAAAAGTTTAGAGTTGACAATAAACAAGGAAGCACACTTGTAAATGTCCAAATGTTGGAAGCAGTTACTACAACAACTGTAACAACCAAAATATGTAGTAGGCCTAGAAAGAGATACGGAACAAAAAAAAATAGATTAGCTAATTATGTCAACAAATAATGCAACTTACAAATTCTAATCATATGCGACAAAATAGAATTCTGTATTACAGTAGCTGTAACAGTTAAGCAAATTATCAATCATACCATGCAACAAACTAACGATAGTAAAGTCGTTAAACTAACCACTTGGTAATTATGCAAACGATGACTAGATTTTAATTATAGCCTAGTTTATCGTGCTGGCAATTAAAATCAATGCCAGAATATGATCTATGTTTTCGGCCAAAACAAAGAAATCTAGCAATATTAAGAATAAGAAACAGACAAAGTTGTAAACGACTGTCAAGACTCGAATGCGATCTAAAAGACAAAGGTTTTGTTTTATGCCCCTCACTAGTAGTACAAGAAATCTGAGCTAATGCTCATGAAACGCGCAAGAGCCAATAAGCGCAGTTCCTGTTTTGGTCTATGTCCATCCGTCTGGTCTCAATTCACTATTCAGCAGCCGAAAATCGCAAACATTCACTAAAAATGCGATATTTTGTGATTGAAGGTCATTCAAGGTCACTGACGTTAATAATACTAAAAAGCACGTTACCAGTGCTTGTTATGATAATTAGCACGTCTGTGCCTATCTGCAAGCGTTTTCACGCCAGACAAGCGAATAGCGCAAAAATTACCACTTTCTAAAGGATTACCCAAATTTGACACCCGCATGCACCGGCCTTGTTAAACATTGAAGATTGAGACCTAGACCGCTAAAATCTACGTTCAATAGTGAAAATTTCATATGCAGGCTGTCTTGGTCTATCTCCCGCTTTTTAGCGCAATTCAATCTTGAAATGTGCGTGGCAGTCCAAAATCGCCAAAAATTCACTAAAACTCCTTATTTTGGGGGTTCAAAGTCATTCAAGGTCATCGATCTTGACATTCCTAAGAAGCTCGTCACCAGTGCTTGTTATGATAAGCAACGTGTCTGCCTATCTGCAACCATTTTCACGGCAGACGCGTCAAGAGCGGCAAAATAACGTCGTTTTAGGGTGGGTGCCTCTATTTCACCTCCTCGTTCATGGGGACCCCCTAAACACAGCAGCGTGAAATTTTGTCGCAAAACACTAGATACCCTACGCTATCATACGGTAAAAACCAGAAGACTATCTCGCTTGTAATTGGAATGGTACCTCGATGTACCGGGACGTGACAGACACAAGACACAAGACAGACACCAAGACAGAATTACCATAGCTAATACGCGCTATGCTAGCTCTCGCGCGTAAAAAGCTATAACTTAGTCATTGCAGTGGGGTACTGAACAACACTGGAGTATTTCCGAGCTTGATAGCAGGCTACACACAGGCCTCCAGCATGTGGTAACACTGGGTGTTGGCAATTCACGGCACCCAAGCATTGCCTCGATGCAGCCCAGAATATGCTGTTGTGATTTCCGTCCGCATCCGAGGGTATCGGTTTCTCACAAACTTCGGCGCAAGGCTGTGAAACACAGGAAGACAACGTGGTAACGGCGTACGGTGTAATTTCACTGGCAGACTTGCTTTCTCGAAGATAACCAGCACCAGGTGTTAGTTCTGCAGCCATGTCTTGTAACCCACGGACAGCCGAGTCATCTGCTGCAATGGTACGATATCGGTTGGCAGTCGTCGACAGTTGGTCATCCATTGGGGATGGACTTCGACAGTGAACTTCATAACTCATTGTGTAAAACTTAGACTTGCCGGTCAACAGAAGCGTGTTCTTGCGCTCAAACGTAAGCTGCTGCTTCGGCGCTTGCAACGTTCCAGACGTTGAAGGACCTTCACATCAAGCAAACAAACCTGATATATACCTTATGCATTAAACAAATATTGTATTGCACCTATCTAGTGAAACAACTGAAAGACTGTATGCATTACTGCTAACCGTAACAGAGTACAAGAAATTTGAGCTAATGCTCACGAGACGCGCGAAAGCCTACAGCAGTTTCTGTTCACAAACTGTCAGCCTATCTCCAGCCATCTCGTCGCAGTTCATTCTTGGAGTGTGCGCCGCAGCCGAATATCACAAAGTCAACAGAAACCCTTTATTTCGGAAGTTTAGGGTCTTTCAAAGTCATCGATATTGATATGACTAAAAAGCTCGTCACTATAGTGCTTGTTGTGATAGGTAGCATGACCATGCCTATCTGCAACCGTTTTCACGAAAGACTGGCCAACAACGGTAAAATAACGACTTTGAGGGGGCTACCGCTATTTGATGCCCTCATGCACAGGTTTCCTTGAACTAGAAAAATGAGACTTTGTTTGTTGAAATCTACGTTCAATGTTAAAAATTTCATATGCAGCTTTTCTATGTTTTTCTCAATAGCTTTCGGTACTATTCGCTCTTGGAATGTGTCTCGTGGCCCGAAATCGCAAAAAAACCATAAACCTCCTATTTTAGCGTTCAAGATCATCCAAGGTTATTGAATTCGGTTGCAATCGAGAGCCAGTGTACGACTTCCTATTAATGATTAATAGTAACCTAGGCCCTATCTCACACCGTTATTGAGATACAGCGACTTATTGGCTAAAATCGCAAATTTTTCCCACCCCCTCTCATTTAGCACTTTTGTTTGGGTGACCCCCCTTCGAATTTATGGAAAAGCTTTACAGTTTCTGAAACTAGAGTCTTCCTGGCAGCCGACGATGAAGATTTAGTGATCCTAGTTTGCACCGTTTTTGACTGATCCACCCGTGTGACGGACGGACAGACGGACAGAATTGCGATGGCTAAGACGCGCTAAAAGTAGTAGCGGCTTTCGCACGTTAAAAGAGATAAGAACAATACAGTCAACAGTTGTGACAAAAACAACATACCTACTAAAAATTAAAGCCAGTGAGATGAAACATGCGACCTAGAAGCCACCTATTGTGTCTACTGAGTAAGTAACCAAGTAAGAACAAGTGCTAATTTAACATTTGCCATATTAACCATGAGCACCGATCTTAACACCAAACAAAAATGTCTTTTGCAGCCACTTGAAAATGTTCAGTCAACAAAGTCAATTTAACAAACAACTGATTATCACAGCAGTAATATGTACTGTAGTACCAAAGTCACTCAGCCTGGCCATCCCTTCATGGGTAGGTGTACTGAGTATCAGCAAAAACTGGGACGTGGACAAGAACATTACGCTAACCCCATATCCGTGGTCACTGCACAGTGTAAACAGGTGTCTGGCTGAAGGCTAAAAAATGAAGATCAGTGCCACCCTAGCAGAGGTGTACTGGGAGCACTAGGGTTTGCGGAGGGATGTCTCCTTCCCAACAGATCTGTTGTGCGAAAACGAAGTGTTCTGAAGCATCACAGGCTGAACGGTAGTTCAAGCCCTGTGTTAACGGCGACTTCTCTTTCTTATGGGAAATCCAAAAATTCGACCCCCCACAGAATCAAAACCCCTCAATCGATTCAGATAAAATTTGGCACGGTTGATTACGTCGGCGAGGGGACCCGTCACGCAAAATTTTATGCAAATTCTTCCAAGGGGGGCTTCTCGGCAAATGGGTGAAATATACGCAAAAATTTTTATTTATACATGCCTTTTTTTCCTTGACTCACCCACAGGTCAGACCTTTTAAGGGATTTTAACGCTTAATACGTCAAACGACGCGGTTCTGCACAAGGAAGTGCCTTTTTGGGATTAGAAAATTAAAATTTAATATTTAACGTATTTATTCGCAAAAATAAAAAAAATTACAATGGCGCCTATGGGGAAAATTAAACAATTCTTTAAACGGTCATAACTTTGGCTGTGTATAAGATAGAGTCGTAATTTTTGGTTCTAGGTATAGTTTTCGGGATGGCGAATCTAATGGTGTCATTTAATTTTACCTCGGACCCTCCCTGGTTGCCATGGCAACGAAATTTGGGACAAAAGTGGCTATAACTCGGCTTGCGTAAGAGATTTTTGTGAGATTTTTGCGCCTATAGGGGGGTTTTCGGAGATGGGCCATCGAATGCTGCCAATTGCATTTTTCCCCCACCGACCCCCGTTTCCATGGCAACGAAATTTGGGACAAAATTGGCTATAACTTGGCTTGCGTAAGAGATTTTTGCGAGATTTTTGCGCCTATAGGGGGGTTTTCAGAAATGGGCCATCAAATGCTGCCAATTGCATTTTTCCCCGACCGTCCCCCGTTGCTATGGCAACGAAATTTGGGACAAAATTAACTATAACTCGCCTTGTGTAAGAGATATCTGCAATATTTTTGCGCCTATAGAGGGGTTTTCGGGGATGGGTTATTGAATGCTGCAAATCGCATTTTCCCCGATCGACCCCGTTGCCATGGCAACGAAATTTGGGGAAAAAGAGCTATAACTCGGTCTGTGTAAGAGATATCTGCGAGATTTTTGCGTCTAAAGGGAGGTTTTGTGGATGGGCCGCCGAATGCTGCCAATCGAATTTTTCCCCGACTGACCCTTGTTGCAATGGGAACGAAATTTGGGACAAAATGGGCTATAACTCCACATATGTACGAGCTATCTCCGAGAAATGTATAATGTATTATGCCAATCCAGCCACTGGCTGCCATACACAATAAACCGTATTATTATTATCTAGGCCTAACAAGGGGTTTTGAGGGTGGAGC
>Ga0209671_1001892_pt1 | contig 18415 bp, 15 predicted proteins | sample WorMetHERISLAND2_2_FD_187401 | JGI IMG/M metagenome (GOLD analysis project Ga0209671, IMG submission 187401) | Marine gutless worms symbiont microbial communities from Max Planck institute for Marine Microbiology, Germany - Olavius geniculatus... | ecosystem: Host-associated > Annelida >...
AATTTTTGCTGTTTTCGATGTGCAAGTCCTTAAATGTTGCCGTTAACAAGTGTATAAACTGATGTTTTGTACATTTATTAGTAAGTAAGTAAGCAGCACTAGAATCACGACCTTGACTTTTTGCTGTCACATGATGCAACCTGTTATTGCTGGACTTGCTGTATATGGTTTCTTATATCTCATGTAGGTTGTCATTTTGAGAGTCATTTGTCTGTCTCACACACTGGTGGAGATATGCCATGTCAAAGATATTGAGGTCATGAGCTTGATTTGCGGGGTTACGTGACAGAAATTAATATTTGAAAGTAGCTAATGAGTATGCTAATGAGTATGTTGCAATACACCGTAGGTGACATAATGGCGACTCTGTACCTGGACAATCAGCTGGTCGGTCAAACTGGCTGGAAGCCGTGTAATCAGCGCTGCTGGGATCAAAGGTTCTCACTAGAGCTTGAGCGGGTAAGAACAAAAAGGAAAGTTTTAACACCAGTCCCCAAAAATCTGGGGGTCTGTATCTGAAGAAAATCGGAAGCGAAAATCGGGATTATTGCGATGGGTGTAGCATGCCATGCCGACCGTGTGGTAAACAAACCGTGCATTGCCATGCAAAAATAACCTCGATATCGACGGTAGTGTAATTTTCATTTTTTTTGATATTGAGCCAAAAAGTGGGATCTCGATGGGGCATGGCGTGGCCCCTGGCCAGGTCTATGGTGGGGTGAAAAAACGTGCATTACTGCACAAAAATAACCGCTAAATTAGGGGTAATGTGATATTCATTTTTTGGCATTGAGCCAAAAACCATAGGCGCAAAGCGGGATCACGATGGAATGTGGCATGGCCCCCGGCAAGGCCTACCGTGTGGTGAATAAACGTACACTGCCGTGCGTAAGTAACCGCAATATTGAAGGTAATGTGATTTTCGGTTTTTTGGCACTGAGCCAAAAATCATAAGCGCAAAGTGGGATTGCGATGGGGTGCCCCTCAAAGCTGGGTTGGGCCTACCATACAGTGAAAAAATCGCACTGATCGGTCGGAAAATAAGCAAGATATACAATGGCGAACATTGCGTGCAAAATGGGCAATTTTCAGGCCACATTTTGAGGACCTGCGACCCCAAACCTCTAGCACCCATGGCGTAATTAAGTCACGTATTACGTTTAGGGTTACCTAGTTTAAAATGTTCTGCAACAGAAAAAGTTGGGTTGCCTGTACATTTTCTGCGAGAAATTTTTCAATAATTGTCGAAAAATGTTGAAAAAATTGGGTCAAATTTAGGGTGCAGTTTCTGAGAAATGGGCAACAATTTGGAAAATTGTACCCTCACATGATTGATGGGAGCTAATCCTTGACAACTTGGTGAACGAATCAGATTGATCCAACCCATAAGTTCCAAAAACTGATGTTGACCGAATTTGACCTCAGAATTGGGGGAAATTCCTTAAACGTTTGCTCCCTAGTCCCCCCATTCAATCGAGGGGGTTGAAATTTTGCCACAACACATCCCTCTTGGAGGCCCCTTAGGAAAAAAATTAGCACCCTAGCTCCCCTAATGGGGGAGATATGAAGGGTTAAAGAAAAGTGTTTCCTCACGCCTTCTCAAAATCCTTCGATATATTCACCTAAAATTTTGCCAGTGAACAGCCCTCAATATCCCTTAACAGTGGCCAAAATTTGGTGCACATAGCAGTCATAGCTTTTCAGCTAGAGGAAAAATGTGAGTTGAGTGAATGCCTGCATATAGCCTAGTCAGTTTCCTAATAAACAGAGTCAGTTGACAATTTTTCACAGTTTGTCATCAGTGAAATCTGCTGATCTCACAGTGGAAAGCAGTGCATGCCGTTGATTGACACAGTGTACTTGTTACGGACTAGCAACTAGCTATCGACAGTGATAACACATTTTTAAAATGTCTTGTAATTTGCTTAGTGGTAGGTAAAACTGTTCTAACTTATTCACGCGTCCGTTCATCATCTCTGCTAAAGTGGTTATGTGATACACTGTGTTATGATTTGTTAGCAGGATTACGCAAAAAAATTACCGGCTAAAATATTCGGGGTCTTAGCCCAACTTAGATGTCATAAGATTTTGCTGGTGATCCGGATCGAGGATTTTTTACCATCGCCAAATAGGACAACAGAAAAGATTGACGTAGCATTGGAGGTGGTCTGCACTTTCCCGATGCCCTTCAAGTTCTGTTATTTCGTTGTCGTGTGTGTTGTGACAGTCCCGTGAGCTGATGATCACTGTGTCTTGGAAAGACGTACGTCAGATGTGTGGAATCAGGTTCCTCCGACTGGAAGACTTCCTTGATAGCCAGAGCCAGGGAATGCCTATATATCTCGAGCCTCAAGGCATCCTTTTTGCCGAGGTACAACTTGGCATTACTTGCTTTGTACTTCCTGCACTCTGCACTTTTTATTCAAGATGTGACAATCATGCATAATGAGAATGTTGATATCAACATTTAACAAAGTATCAGTTGGTATGTCATCAAATTATATAAAATTTGGGTAGTAACAATTAAATATTTTCTAAACATTAATTTTTCACAGTTTGAAAATTAATTAATCGTTAATGTTACTTAAAAGGTAAACCGTGGTCGCTGTACAACAGCGTGCATTTTTTTACTTGGAATCATTATTACTTTTTCAGCTAACAACAATGACAGTTTAGCAAGATACAACCAGTGAGTGGTTTTTGTCCAGTTGTGTACACCAACGAGAATGTTTAGACATTTCCTGGAGTGTTATTGTTCGGGCATGTAATATTTAGTTTTTGTCATGCACAATTTGTGTATTATTGTGTATTGTGATCTTGGATGTTAAAATAGTCCTGTTGCTGACTCTGTTTCAGATTAAATTCTCGATGAATGCCGCTGTCTTGAAGAAACCTAATCTGCAGCGACAGAAAAAAGTATTCACAAAACATAAAGGTGTGTTCGTGACATGGTTATTACCTCCGCCAAGGAGGTTATGTTTTTGCGGGTTTTTGTTTGTCTGTGTGTTAGCAAGATAACTCAAAAAGTTATGGAAGGATCTTTCTGAAATTTTGAGAGCATGTTGGGAATGGCAAAAACTACAAGTGATTCAATTTTGGGCATGATCCGGAAGGAATCCTGGATTCTGGATCACTTTGATTTGCAAAAGTGATATATCGGTACGGCCGGATGTTTTGAGAAAAAGTGCTGAGTCAGTGACGCGTAAAATGCGATCGGAGTTCGAAACTCTAAATAAACTATTGGTTCGAAACCTGGTTTAGACTAGGACTACAATATTGTGTCGAATCAATATGCTTGGCGGAGGTCTGCTTTTCTAGTTGGTTATGTGTTGAGTGCCTCTGGGATCCTAATAGTCTAAAAATTCTGGCAGTGTCAAGCTTGGAGAATGTATACTACTACTACTACTACTACGATGACTTACTACTGCTTCTGCTAGTACTGCTGCTACTTGCACCGCAACCACTAAGGGCTGGTTTCTTGTTCTGTTAGTTAACCATTGGTTTGCGTTCATTTGTTATTGGACAATGCTGATCATGTGGTATGTCTCCCAGTGCAGATGCAGACATCGTGAATATTAATCAGCTAGATGGAGAACTAGAAGCCAGCCTTTAAACACTGTCGCTGATGCTTTCGCTCAAATCCAAGAATTGTTGTAGCACGCTGAATCTATGTAATGTTGCATCAAAATTCGAAATGAAAAAATGCCAGCACTTCAGTTAATTTGCAGCCAGCTATGGGAAACCGGTAGAAAACACATTGGTCTTATGTTCAGTCTTGAATGATTGGAAAAACTTTCTTGAATACCGTAGTTAATTTATCTCTTTAGCGACATATTCAGGTAAATGTGAATGTGAATGCGTCAGGTAAGAACATTCTGCGGTCAGATGAAGTGAACATGAACTTTGCGACGTGGACACGGATGTTAATGAGAGAACTGATGGACAGCAGCACTCCTGCAGGTCAGCCGCCACTCACTACAGGTTTCCTGGTGTTAATCACTGCTTTTGTCAATATGATGGAGTCCTTTCCAAGCCATGGAGGCTCTAGGGTGGCATCAGTCTGTTTCCTAAGCTCTCAGCCATACACCGTCTGACAGACCACAGATATTGGGCATTGCCTTTTTCTTCCAGATGCTAACGCTGAGTTACTGATCATATATTAAGATGGTGTACCTACCTGCTGATGGTCTTCTCAAGTATTAAGAGCACACCAGCTTTGAGCCACCACAAAGTTTTTACTAAGCAAACTGCCATCTGTTGCATCTGCTATCTAACTGACAAACATTTGTTTTTTTTTTCCAGTTGTGCTGCAAGGCCACTGTGAATGAAGGTTTGTTTTTGATGACTGCCTTTCATTATTCTGTAACTAATATAACTTCTAATTGTGCTATTTCACTGTGTTCCAAAAAGTAGTACACTGAAGTCATACTTGTAACCTTTTCGATTCCCACCTCATTTTCTTAAGTGGAAAAAGTACGAAATTTCCGACAAAGCTTTTTGTGTATTTCCCATTACTCATTGAGTATTTTGCTGCACTAGCTTGTGAAAGTTGAAAGTTTGAATTTGTGGCAAATCTGGTGAAATATAGTGCTTTGCTATGCTACAGAGCAGTTGTTTGTTTATTGCTTTTGATGCAGTAAGTGCCGCTACATTGTCAGTTGGCAACGTCGCAAATACGGCTGCTGACAAGTGTGAGGATGTTAGTTCGTCGTCATTATCACGGTCATCAGAAGATGTATCGCTAACTGATGATCAGCCGCCGCCCTTACCTACGTCACCAATACCCACCGAGCCGTTGATACCATGCAGCACGGACCTCAGTGACGTACAGGTGACGCACTGGCCTTTTTGTACTTCCTGCTGTTAATGTTTGCTGCAGCGATCAAAAACACCAGATTTTTTTTCTGAAAAGCCTAACTCATGGTTTTTTTGGTTTGGATTTGATTGTTTTTCTTGTGTTTTTTTGGTCAAGTGGTGCTAGATGCTGTCGACTAAATATGCTTTTGTCCTGACTGTTAATCTGTTAATTAAGAATAACTACTGATACAAATTTAGTACTTGTTAATTTAAAGACTTTGCAAAACTTTGGACAAAAATTTATCATCAGCAGCATGAGAAACTGTAATAAGCATGGATTTTATGTTTGTTTACTTCCTAGAAGACCAGGTGGTTTTATGTCGGTTTTATATTGAGGTTTCTGATAAACATATTGATGGAAATTATTCAGTCAGCCTCTGAATCAGTCGGTCAGTTGTATTTTTTCAGCGGCTTTAGTATTACTCTTCGTGCAATGTTTACTTTTGTTTGACATGAGAATATGTGAAGCAGACCTGTTTACTTGTCAGGCCACAGAACAGTTTGATTGCGTCCATTATTGTTATTGTCATAACGATATCTTTATCGGAGTTATATGGCTCTTTGTAAAACTGTTTGCTTTTTGGTTTATCATTTTGTTAGTGTTTAATGGATTGAATTTTGTAAATTTAGAACAAATTATAAAATGTTGAGTCGATTTGGTTTTGTTATGCACTTCATAAAAACACGATGATGCAGATAAGTTGGGACATTCATCTGCTGACTTGTGCAAACAGTAAGCTGTGTGTCTTGGTGCAGGATATGATACAGAAGATGTTTGGCTTTCTGCCCAACAGTGAGCCGACGACCGTGAGTGAAGAGCGCGACCCAATATATGACACACCGCCGCGGGCGCCTCGGCCAATAGTCATAGCCGAGGAGCTGCAGCCACAGACCTCATCACAATCACTTACCTCACAGTCACAGACCACGGTGTCAGCAGCACCGGCTGCACAGAGTGCTGTTACTACGAGGCCAACACCAGTTGCCAGAGTCCGCTCGGCTAGAAACACGTATGTCGATGTGCTTTTTATCTTTACATTCACTGCTTCACTTTGTTGCTCAAACCTAGGCAGGACGTGTGGCTTGTAAATCGACTGTCTCCGACAATTGTTAAAAGGTTATTTGACCCTGACTGTGATGAGGCTGTTAGGCCACTGTTGAAAAATTGTTAAACAACAGTCCAAAGTAATTGAGACATTGTTCTAGAGTGTGATATTGCATTATGCTGCAGTTGTAGAGTTGCAAGTATAGAACAAGACTTAGTTGACATTCAAAAGATAAGAATAATAATAATACATTGTGTCTCAAAAAAACATCCCAAATTATTCCAATTATAACTTGAAGAAGGATTATCAGATTTTAATAATTTTTGGTGAGAATATTCCTGAGACAACTGGACATCAAATTGTTATGTAGATTCCCGCCTCACCAAATCTCTGTTTCTGCACTACCTGAGGAAATCAGCAGCAACAAAATATTGCATTTTTATTCAAAGTGGTATTATTACGTAATCTAAATAACACACAAGAACACATTTTGTTCAAATTTTTGACACTTTGGCTGACACTTTATCCAACTGTTTCGTTTTTCAGCTGCCTGCAGTCAAATTAATCAAAATGTTGGCCAGCTGTGCAACCATGAATATGAAGACGATTTTTCAATTCATTGACAGCAGTATCGATAATGTTATGCTCCAGAATAATCCAGACTTCACCAGTTGCTTCTTGAACGTCATTTGGTAGACACACTGCTGTATAACAGTCAAACTTTGTAATCGACTGGCTCATGGGAGCCACACATCTGGATAGACGAAATTTATCGACGTTTTTCATTTCGGTCTTGAGACGGTCTCAAGACGTACTAATGTCTCGGTCTTGTTTCAGTCTTGGACCGAAGCGTCTCGGGTCTCATCTCTGTCTCGGAGCAATATGTCTCGGTCTCAGCCCAGTAGGTCTCGTTTCAGGTCTCGGGCCATTGCATCTCGTCAAGACGTTTTGTGCAGGCGCGCGCCATGCATACTGTAGCTGCAGTTAGAGCGATACTAACCAGCATGACATTTTGTGGCTTAGACATATTTGTTTCCAGTGTTTTTACTTTTTCATTTACTTATTTCTCCTAAAGCAGAATTATGTCATGCCAGTCTTTTTTTGTCATAAAATAACCTAGTCGCAATGGATATCAGCCAAATGTAGACGACATATAAGGCTATAATCAGCTGTTAATTATTCAGTGATAATTGTCAAAATAAATTGCAAAAACCGACAATATCACAAATAGAAAGCACTTACCATGGTGCAAGTTAATTAATCCGTATTGTCAATGTCATTGTCAATGTGTTTTACCATACGTCACGGAAAACGTCTCGGCAAGACGTTGAAGCTCCCGAGACTCGAGTCTCGGGAGCTTCAAGGTCTCGGCCAGCATCTTGGAAGCTGCAACCTCTCGTCTCGGTCTCGGAGACATGGGTCTCGGGTCTCGTCTCGGTCTCAGCTCAGAAGGTCTCGTGCACATCTCTGGTATCTTGCTTGGTCTGTTTTCCCCAGGTGGTGTAGAAACTGACATTGGGTGAGGTGGGAACTTAAACAGTAATTTAATAGCCAGTTGCGTCAGAAATATTTATGCCAAAAATTATTGAAATTTCATAGTTATGCTTCAAATCACGGTCAATAATGTTTGGGATGTTTTTTCACATTTTTTGTATATTTCAATGCAGATTTTGCTTGTTTTTCTTTCCTTGGTAGTGTGGAAGCAGACATTGGTCAAGGTGAAAAACTTAATGGTCATTTGATGGCATATTGTGTCGGCAATATTCGCACCAAAAATTATGAAAATCTGGTAACTTATGTACACTTTAGAATCGAAAATGTCTGTGATTTTTTTTGAGACACAGTGTATAGTCATTTGTAATTCAGACAATGTCAGCAAGCTGAATATGAGGCCAGGTGCTGGCTCAGCAGTAGATGAAGTTTTTTTTATTTGTTTTACAGTTTATGAGAGCACTTCTTTGTTATTATGCAGTCTAAGAAATGTTGTTTATTAGTTTACTGTATATTTTTATTATGTCAGGGTAAATGCAAAGAAGATGAGCCTAGATCAGTTCCGGTGTGTAGCTGTATTGGGTCGTGGACATTTTGGCAAGGTTTGTTAACTTGGACATTCTTATTCTTACGCTGAAGGATATATTTGACGTATTTCTGATGGGACCAGCATTTAGAGCATCTTGGATAAAAAATAATCTATTACCTGCACAACAAAAATTGGTATTTATCTTTGTCATGCCACCAGCTGCTTTCTGGACTTGATGATTGGAGCCACTGTTTCATGCAGTTTGATATCGCACTGTATTCTCATCTGCCAGACAACCCTGCTTTCACTGCATCCTCTTTAACTTCTTACTGCATTCAGCACTGTGCTCGATATTGAAACTCACTGCCAGATTTATTAATTCTTTCTATCTCTCGTTAACCATTTTCAGTCACATGATTCCACTGTGCATGAATTGTCATTGGTGTACATAATTTGAAAATATATGCCCTGTGGGAGGGGCTAATAACAACCAGTTGTGATGTGCAAAATTCACATGTTTTGCTGTCGACCGATTTGTTTTATTTAGATCTTGGATGTAGGAAATTGTGCCACAGCAGTTTTCAAAAGTTTGCTTCTAGGACAGGCCTAAATCTAAATCTAATTGATCTGTTTTGCTGTGTAAATGTTGTTATATGTTTATGTTTAAAAATGTACTGGTTAAACAAAAGCAAGTATGAGTGTGGTATAAGAAGAATTTCTACAAGGCCTGCTTTACTGCTGGCACGACAGATGTTGATCCTAAGTGTGGAGTGGCAGTTCATAGAACATCTGTTTCCACTGCCCTGCACATCTTACACAACTCACAGTCTGTAGTCTATGAGACGACTCAGATATTTCATCAGTTTGGACAACTGACAATGTGCAGTATGATGGCAATGGAAAATCTGTTCGGCTATCACAACACAACAACGTGAATGCATTCATTGTTCTGATGTGATCAGGTGGTGCTGTCTCAGCATCTGATGTTGGGTGAATACTTTGCAATCAAAGCCCTCAAGAAAGCCGACATTATTGCACGTGACGAGGTCGAGAGTCTGGTCTCTGAGAAACATATATTTGAAGTCGTCAATGCCACAAGACATCCATTTCTTGTCAACCTTATTGGCTGCTTTCAGACGCTGGTAATTGCCACTTTGTTCACAGTTACTGTTGCCACTTGTGTGTATGGTGTAGTGTTACAATTTAGTATCATTTTGTAGTTGGGTTTACAGGAAAAATTGAGTACTGCGATATTACAAAGGGATAGGTTTTTGATGTGGAACATGTTGAATTTGCAGCAAGTGGACATTTGTGTTATCATATTTTAAGTGTTAATAACAAATTTTATGGAACTGATTGACTTAAATCTGGCTAGCTGTGATGTTTCTGTCCTCTAGACATTTTTAAGAAAGGATAAGCTAACTGGTTCCGGTTTAATCCCATGGGTTAGAAGACCTACATCCCAGCATGTATGGAGCTTAAGTTAGAGCTTGATTTCTAACTGTCTAGTTGTCTTTTGATGTTTGTCTAACCTTAAAAAATGTCCTGCTTGGTCAGTTGACAAAGTCAAAGTCATTTTTGCAACATCTGTGCTGACTGAGTAAGTGCTGTAAGTTGGATGGTTGGACAATAAGTCAGAAGTAATATTTAGTGTGTCAGTTTTGAATGTTCTTAGTAGAAATGTCATCCGTTTGCAGTGGTCTGTCAGTACATGTGGACTGTGTGTGTTGCAGGATAATGTGTGCTTTGTGATGGAGTATGCGTGCGGTGGTGACCTGATGATGCACATTCATAACGACGTGTTCTCCGAAGCACGCAGTGTCTTCTATACAGCCTGCGTTGTGCTTGGGCTGCAGTATCTGCATGACCACCACGTTGTCTACAGGTTTGTTTATTCATCTGCCATCAGAATTGATGCCTTTTCATGATAGCAGTCGTGTCAATGTAGTACCTTCAGCAATTTTATGCTGTTTATTAAGCTAGTGTTAAGTTTTGTTAATGCAATTCTTATAAGCAGGGCTACTAACAACTAAAATTTTTTGATACTTCAGACAAATTTACAAAATTAATAATTAATTTTGGTTAGAACCTGACACCGGTAATTACCACAGAAAATGCATATTCTTGTTTGGCAAATTTGTTTTACTTATTGAGCTATAACCTGTCAGCAGATGCTCTGAGACACAGTTGTTGATTTTTTTTAGCCCAGTGTAGTAAATGGGACTAAAATGTTGAACTTTTCTTTGTTTTCAGATGTTTGTCATGATGTAATTCCGTCTACTTTGTCGTGATGTTTCATTGGCTTGACTTTGATCAACATTTTAAATGTTATCAATTGTTACAACTTTTTGATTAATTGTATGATTAATTGTTAATTACTGCAGATGTACTTAAGAGTTCTTTTTTGAAACTAGCATGCTATGCTGAGTTGTTTATCTGTGCAGTTGTGTGTACGTTGTAGGGATCTGAAGCTGGATAACTTGCTGTTAGACGCCGATGGATTTGTGAAGATTGCTGACTTTGGTCTGTGCAAGGAAGGCATGGGCCACGGCGACCGGACATCAACATTCTGTGGCACGCCGGAGTTCTTAGCACCCGAGGTGCTGACAGAGACGTCGTACACTCGGTCGGTGGACTGGTGGGGTCTCGGAGTTCTCATCTTTGAGATGCTTGTGGGAGAGGTGAGTGCTGGCTGCTGCATTCTCTAGTAATGCCGATTGATACAAATTGGCATTACTAGAGAAATTCCCACTTTACAGGTTGGTTCACTTCATTACTCAGCAACTCAACTCTTTCCCCTTAGGCTGCCCATCAGGGAAGTGGGGGGCAAGATGGAGGCACACATACTTAAGGCTCAAGGACTGAAATGCTGTGGTTGGGGTCCACGATTGTGCAATGGCACCAGAGGAGTATGACAGACAGACAGACAGACAGACTTTCTGTGCATCATAGTAAGCTGATGCAGCGGACTTTGCAAAAATGTGCAGAATCTTTTGTGCCTGGAGAATACAGCAGAATAGCAGAAAAGCCAGTTGTGTTTCATACTGCAAGTTACATATTTATTTATTTAGTCAAGATTTACAGTCATCTCACATGCCGATAACCATTAAATATATTATTTGACTGTGCTTTTCCCATTGCCTCACTGGCTGTATGGAACATCTCACTGAAAGAAGTGCAATCATTTACATCGCTGCTTGGGTTCCAGAAGTCCAAGTTATTCGGAAGACTCCTGATAGTCACGCAACCAAGGCAGAATCTGTTTTTTTGTCATATTGTGAAATTGATAAAAGTCCGCCATTTGCTACTTTAATTTGGTTATGCAGCAGGAAGGATGTTTAGCCGTAAAAACCTTGCTTTGACAATTCCCTGAAGCTCAGATCACCTACGGGAGAACCGGCTTGTATAGGATGGGCGTATAGTACGGAGTCCAGTAGGCAGACGTCATATGATTGGCATTTAGCCGATCACGGCATGCATTGCTGTATGAACATTTGCACTCTTATCACTTGCTGTCAGTCGGTCTGTGAATACAAGTGTGAAAGCATGTCTGAATAATACTCGCTGAAACTCCATTTTAGATAAGTAATGTAGGAGTAAACTTTTACCCCTACAGGCTTAATGGGAAGTAGCTCTGAGACAATTTGCTCGTTGTAGTCTTAGTAGTAGCATGTTGCTTATATCTTTATGAAATATATTTGTTCACCATGCTGTGATTGGTTGATTTTAGTCGCCATTCCCTGGGGATGATGAAGAAGAAGTGTTTGACAGTATCGTCAATGAAGAAGTGCATTATCCACGGTTTCTGTCCACCGAAGCTCTGACGATCATGAGACGAGTAAGTCACCAGCACAAGACATGTTACGTGTGACTTAGACTTAGACAGGTCTTTGTGTTCCGGCTGCTGGAACACTCATCATCATCATCATTTCTGGCAAGCGCCACTAAGAGTGTGTAGCGCCGAACGTAGACATCAATCTCCAGAGTGGATGGTTCTGAGCCAAGTCAACTGCATCGTCCATATTAAGGTCGCTGGATTTCAGATCCTGCTGAATGGTTTTCATCCATGTAATACGAGGAGTGATGTCCCAGTGGTCTCGTCCAGTTTCCTGCGGGGGAAGCTGTTAAGATCTGTTTTGCACATTTGATTGCTGGAACACTGGGCGTCATTAAAGTAGACCACATGATTTACTTTCAGAGAAACTGTAATCCCAAAAATTTGATAGCTTACTTGCTTTGTGAAAGGATTTTGATGAAATTTTGAGGATGGGCTAAGCATGGCACAAGATGAAATTGGCTGCATTTTGCTGATGATCCAGATCCTTCTGTGGATTCCAGATCATACTAGGATTCTTTGCTGTCAGGAGATGGCAGCTGCATTAAGTTCGTTCTATGCGTCACTGTTTTCCATGGAGGTTGAGATCTTTGATTGCTTCTAGTTTCACTTTTGAGTCATGAAATCATGCCGCTGACAGAACTGTCTCTAACAGTTGTCAGTGACAGTGATCACCTCGTCAACTAGAGTCACCATATGTTAGGGGTGTGCAAGCATGAAGTGTTGTGTTGCTGTTGTAGTTGATGAGAAAGAACCCCACAAAAAGACTCGGCTCGAGTGAACGAGACGCCGAAGATGTCAAGCGACAGTCCTTCTTCAGAGTATGTCCTAACAACCTGCCTCTTTGTTTTGTATTTTCTTAAATAAATGTTATTAAAACAAGTTTACTCCAATGGCTAATATGTTGTGATTGCTGCAGTGTAGGAATATGAAATGTTGATGATGACAAGGATGGACTGGATTTTTAATTTTCATAATTTAGCAGGATTTGACAAGATCACATCTAGCCGGGACTGAAGCCAGGTTTAGGAGAATACACAGTTAAGTAGTTATTGTTTGCTTTCGAGAGTGTGAGTCACAGAACACTGACTTAGGTTCTGTTTTTCCATGCACATTTGATGCCGGATCAAATTTTTCTCTGAGCAGCTTTGGGACTTGATCTGAGATCATCTCAATAACCGTTTTTTCATCAGCAATTACCGTAGTGACTGATCGTCCATCAAATCTCCCATCAAGTTGATGGCCGAATATTGGCCGATCAAGTCAGATAACTGACAATTAAACGTGGCGATCTGCAGTTCGTTGCTTATTCGCACCAAAAACATCACTTCACTTGGCCGGTCAGAATGGCAATTCACGCATTAAAGTAAAGTTCCAGGCATGGCGATCAATCACTACTGATCATTTTATACTGTGCATAGTGTTTCGTGAAGAAATAAAGTGGATAGACGCTCCCGTATTGATTTGCGATAGAACGTATTTTTGACAGCAGACGATATGGACGATATTGTTGATATCATTGCTATGACTTCGTTTACTGGCTATGTCATCCACTCGCAGCACATGCTGGGTAATTTAGCACAACACCGCAAATTGAGGTCACTGTCAGCTAATCAGATTGGCATGAAGTAGGCTCAGTTGACGGTCGATCAACTATTCGCCGATCTCGTAATTGGAGATCGAAAATGCATGGAAAAATGAAACACAGCTGATCGACGATCAATTCTGAACATCAAGTTAATTGGAGATCAGTAAATCGGAGATCAAATTTGATTTGATTGGCGATGGAAAAACCGGACGTTAAAATGCAGATTGTGAGTTAAATGTGAATCATATGACTCAACATCTTACTCGCAAACTAGCAGTGAGATGTAAATTAACACTGTTTATGACTTTATGTTAGCTTATTCCACTGCTATGTCATATATGTTGATTCAGTTTGAACGATGTTATCTGTAGTCAGTGAATTGGTCGGAGCTTCTGGCGAGGCGCATACGTCCACCGTTTGTTCCTACAGTGGTAAGTGCTTCTTTTGTCGTCAGTCCTGTAGTATGGTTTGTAACTAGAGTTAGAACTGGCAACAATTGAAATTTGTTAATCATTAATTTTTCAAAAAAAATAATTAATGATGACTTAATCTTTAATTTCAACTATGAACTTAATTCTGATCATTGTCTAAGAGCAGATATGTTCTCGTTTGAAATTGTTATCACCTGCTACTGTCACAAGTGCAGTAAGACACAATCGGTACATATTTTTGTTGACAGTATATACAGCCATGCTGTAGAATTGTTCGCGTGCTTCTGTTCCAAATAATCGCCAGTTGCTTATTTCATGGTCTTTCGACTTCGTGTACAGTGTTGTAATTTTGACTTCGTTTTTGATTTTGATTTTGGTTTTTTGTCCGTTTTTTAGTTTTATCGCTGCTGCTTTGGCTGCAGACTCATCATTGTAAATTCAGCAGCAGTACTGCCGTGTTTTAAATAAACCTGATTTGTTTTGATTTCGTTCATTGCTTGTTTCGTGCTTACATGCACAAGTCCGAGAGTATAATCAAATTTCATGCAGTTCATCATTGACGAACATGTGGTGTTTGCGGTACAGAGAAGCATGGAAGATGTGAGCAACTTTGACCGTGAGTTCACTGCTGAGAAGCCTTCGTTGTTACCACCGCGTGACTCTGATACGCCGTCGGACGTCGATCAGCGAATCTTTGCCGACTTTGATTTTGTCGCTGACTGGTGGTAGCACTGCAAACTTACTTAATGAGGTCATGTACAGAGCGAAGAAACTGAACTAAATTGAATATAAGATGCAAAACGACACAAAAAACTGTCGTCATGGCTACTGCGTGCTTCGGTGGCTATCGAGTATTGAGTGTTAATTTTTTGAACTCATTTGATGAAAGCTCGTTAGTCAGTGTCTCAAAAATATGTCATCTCGGTTCAGTTTAGTTGCATTGCATGGACTGGCCAAAGCAAATGAATTGGTGTTTCAGTTCGTTTCATGAAGTGTTCAAATCGAGTTTAGTTCCACTAATTTTGTTTGCTTTGAGAGAATTTTGCTCTGTGCTACTGAAGTGTTCTGCCTTGAACTGTCTCCGTCTACTGAATACTGATGCTGCTTTCCACTTGCATTCAGTTGCAGCGGTTGATGTCAGAGTTGGGAATTCTTGGGCGTGTATTTACCAAGCTGTACATGGGCTTTCCCCCGCTTCGCATCCTTTGATTGTTATGTACATCCTATTATTTTCCGTACAGTATTACTTTGTTCATGTTTGCTGCCAGCATTGTTTGTGTTAATAATTATGCTGAACTTGAACGTATGTCTCACAGCGTATAATTACAATAATGCAGTCAGCACCGATTGGCTGCTTATAACTCGTTTTTATGGTCAGCTGCGTGAGTGCGTGGTGAATTTTCTCATTCATTTTGCATGGCTTGGGTTATTGTTATCATGGATGAGGAGATCCAACAGCTGCATCAGATTCAGATGAATTGTATTATTTATATCAGTGGCTTTTACTTGTTGCATTTAGCTTGTACAGTTTTTGAAATCCGGTGTAACCATTATACTCATTTGTATTCACAAGTGAATGACTTGTAGTTTTTTAATAGTGTAGTATACTTTTAATGGTACACTTTTAGTGGTCGGTTTTATTACCTTTACAGGTAAATCTAGTTTGCCAGTTGGAAAATGTTCCAGATAAATAATGCAGCTCTTTGTTATTCATAGATTGTGTTAAAATGTCAGCAGAAGATCAGTTATTTACAATTCTGGATGCTGATGAGAAGGTGACAAAGAGTTATTCTTATGTTGGTATCACAAAATTTCTGCAATCAAAATATTATATTGGCTGGATTTCTCGTTTCTAGCACTGATTGCAGTGCCGTACTCTAGGTTCTGCCGTTTGTTTTTTAGTATAAATTGGAGCATGTTTTTGACTGCCTCATAATATTGAATACAGAATCGATCTTTCCATTAGGTTTTCATTGTACGTACTATTTAACTATGTACCACTACTTCACTGATGCCTGCTGCGATGGATTTAGTTCTTACTAACCTTTTTTTGTTGACCAGTTCATGCCAGAAGTTTTTTAGAAGTGATATTAGTGGTTGTAAATGCCATAAAATGTCAGTGGCTGGCCATAGTACTCATCAACTCTTAACCACTGACAATAGTTGTGCCAGTAACACATGGCACGCTTAACAATTTCATGCCTGTGCCAGTTCATGTCAGTGGTGTTGCTGTGTCGTTCGTCTGTGTGCACGTGTCTGCTTCCGTGATATCTCTGACGTGCCTTGCCAGACTTTCACCAAACTTTGACCACTGTTGCATCTTTGAACTCATTAGGTTTTGGATTGAGAAGGTCAAAGGTCACAAAGGCCAAGAGTACCATTTGTGGAGTCAGTATGCATAAGCTGTGGTACTTCAGCAGACATACTTGCTTGTTTTGTTGGTTTTCTGTGGTCTTGTTGACAGACACTTTGCCTTCAAGACCAAGGCCTTTACCTCCCACAGCATTTATTGGTAGGGCTAAATACAAGGCTAAAAGCACAAGGCATAACTGTCTTAAAGTTTCTGGGTCGCAGATTCTTTGAAGAAAGCTTAGGATTACCATCACTGGGTCTGTGTTCATAACTGTATTGACTTATGGCCGATTATATGAACCGAACCAACTCAACCCCAAGTCATCCCAGGAACCACATCTACATGTTGTTTCATAAAAAGTGACCCCTTTTTCTTTCTTTCATAATTCATTCAAATGATGATCAATTTACATGAAATTTTTACCAGTTGTAGCTGAAGAAATAATAATTCGAAATATTTAAAACTAAATATGGCAGTTGATTAAATATTCTTTGCTAGTCATGACGTAATGACGTCATAATGTGTCGTGAGTACAAGGTGCTTGTCTCAACTAGTGCTGTCAGTTGCTACCCTGCTTCGATGGTGAAAAATCTGGTTCATTGATGGCAAATTTTTGAAGTTTTACAGTTGCAGCCACAAAAAACGTGCAAAGTGATCACATTTACGTGTCTGTGGTGATAGTTAGATTTTCACATGTTCGAGCAATACAGTGCACACCGAGCTTGCGAGAAAGTTGGGTTTTTGGATCACGAGATGCGTGATTTTATGTCCACATGTTGCTCAGTGCTGACACGATAAACATTTTTCATTAGCGAACCAGATTAAGTTCAACATCGAAGCAGGGTAGCAACTGACAGCACTAGTTGAGACAAGCAAGCTTGTACTGACGACACATTATGACGTCGGCATTACGTCACGACTAGCAAAAAATATTTAATCATAAAATTTAAAATTTCATCATATTAAAATTTAATCGTAAAATTTAAAATTGCCACATTTAGTTCAAATATTTTGAATCAGTATTTCGTCAGCTACAACTGGTAAAATTTTGTGTAAATATTGCTCATCATTTGAGTGAATTATGAAAGAAACAAAAAGGGGTCCCTTTTTTATGAAACACCGTGTAGTCTGTTTTCACTCCAGACCGAAGTAGACTAGAGACCAGTTAAATGCAAACCGAATGCTTATGTGTAAACAACCTGTTAAAAGTGCTGCCATTTCTAACATTGAGTGTTTTGCATGTAGTTACAGTGCTGATTATTGCATTGTTTTAACTGCTAGTTTTATAGTCGTTCATATTGACATTGCAGTTTGTTGTAGGTTAAATTAGGCTTTGGGAATCCGGGTTGTTACGTGATGATGGTTGTTCTGTGCGAGTTATAGGTGTTTTGTTTCAAGGGTATAATTCTGAATTGTAGTCATTGCGTGTACTATTTGTCCCAGCAGCCAGAATATATGCGCATGCATTGTGACAAATTGTACAGTCAGATATGGGCTACAGAAACTGTGGTATCGGTTTCTGTGTTTTATATTGTACTGCCATTGTATACTGTGGTAACGGATGGTCTTGCATTCTAGTCAGGTCAGTGTAACAGGACAGCTATCTTCTGTCTCCGATTAGCATTGATTTAGTATGCAGAGTGATCTGTGACCGCAAAATATGGGGTATAAGTAGGAGATAGTCAAGAAAAAAATAATGTAGTAAGATGAAAATGAGGTACGTTATGCAAAATATAGTTTTTTCTAAATATTTGTGTGCTTTTGCGTTAATACATAGCTGAAAACTGCCATTTTGTCCAGGAACTGCATCATCAGTATCGAAGGTTTTTTGGAAAGCAGAGAAAGTTGTGGGAATTTGGTTATAGCTTTGTAGTGGTCACGCTGCATCACGAAATAATTTAAAGTGTTTTTTGATGTTGATAACGGCTTGTTACAGCTGTGCTTTTAATGATGCGCATGAAGCCCGGCTAAGCTGCTAGTAGTAGCTATGCTGTGCTGATATCGCAACGTTGCAAAGCCCAGTGCTAACCATTAATTTTTAGAGCTGTCAAGGCGTTAATTTTTTTAATGCATTAATTAACGCATAAATTAACGCACCCAGTCCCGTCGAGATGGAGAGTAGCAGGTAAATTACCCCGGGCCCGAGACGTTTATGGGACCCGCCTGTAGAATATAGAAAGTTAGAAAAATGAAAAAAAGTTTAAAAAACACATATAATTTTTATTTTTTAAACGTATTTAGACTATTTACTATTTAACTATTACAGTATATTTATTTTGTATATC
>Ga0209671_1001893_pt1 | contig 18414 bp, 16 predicted proteins | sample WorMetHERISLAND2_2_FD_187401 | JGI IMG/M metagenome (GOLD analysis project Ga0209671, IMG submission 187401) | Marine gutless worms symbiont microbial communities from Max Planck institute for Marine Microbiology, Germany - Olavius geniculatus... | ecosystem: Host-associated > Annelida >...
ACGTTGTTGGTTCGTTGGAGTACTGCAGTGCAGTTGCCTCTACTGTTGGTGCCACAGGAAAACCTCAGCTGGTACTCTGTTCTTAAAATTTCTCGCAAAGTAACACATGCTATTAAGTCTGATTCTCTAGCGATTATTTTTGTCAAAATCTACTGCTATTGAACTAGGACTGTTGGAGTTACTGTAAAAGGTAGCAGGGGTCCGGTTTTTTTTTGAGACACAGTGTAATGCTAAACAACTCTTATGCTTGTATCGTGAAACAGGTGGGGACGATTCACTAGTCTAAAGTCAGTGAGTAGGGTTTTACGTCCCACCCGACACAGTACAGGTCATTTCAGGAATGGCATTTCCAGGCAAATTGCACATAAAAATAATAACAGAACAAAAAAGTTTATCCTTTACACAAAGTTTAACCTTCAGGAAACACAAAACCAAAAACAATCTAAACCTAAAGTCTAAAGGGACACTAGTCCAAACATTGCCAGGATTAGGATTAGTGATCAGGTGAGAAATAAAGATAAATTACATCTTTGACTACAGCAAACCCTAGTTATAGTGACCCAGGCTATGGTGAACCTGACTAATTCCCCTTCAAAGTTGAATGACTTGAAATAGTTGGGTGTTCAGAATATATTTTATTCCAAACAAGGTTCGTATATACACATTAACACCGACTGCAGGAAAAGTTAAGCAGTCAGTGTTTTTGCACGAGGAAAACTAAAACGTTTTCTGAACTTTACATGGAAAATACGACAGCATGCTGAAGACATTCAACCCATCCTGAATTCTTGCTGCATAATGCATAGAAAAATATTCGACAAATCAAAAGACAACTAGTGCTGCTACTATGGTAATTATGAACAAGAAATCTGAGCTAATGCTCACAAGATGCACGAAAGCCTATAGCAGTTCTGGTTCAGTAGTTTAGCTGAAAATTGGGGTGTTCATGCAAAGTTAATATACAAATACCAAATTCACTATCTGGATCGCATAACAATAGTAGCGTGGCGCCACCTTGTGAATGATACAAACTTGTGTTGCAGCCCAAAATCGCCAAAAAATCCATAAAACCCCCTACTTTGGCGTTCAAGGTCATTCAAGGTCATTGAATTCAGCACCAATCTAGAGCCATAGACAGCCAGTTCCAACTATTGTTTCACTGTGACCTTTACAGAACTCAGCAAAATCTGTGGTGAGTAAGCAAAATCCTGCATATCATACTGGAACAATCCACAAGCAACGTCCACATCAAATGGCTTCGGGAGAATCACAGTAAACCGGCAAAAACACAGGATACAACTGTATCGGTACTCCAAAGCAAAGTCTGGAAATCCTTCATGCGTACTGATTTTGGAAAATCTGTTATTGAGCAATTATCACATAACAATATCCCGGCACTCCGCAACAGTCATCCACACATCATTTATTCAACCTCAGCCCATGCTTCTTCGGCAAGTGCAAAGTATTTGCTGGCCAACCGACCCTTCATGGCTGCCGTGGCACCCTCAGCCGCACTTGTATACAGCTCGCCTATGTCCAAACAAGCCACACAACGTGTTATTTTATCTCCGTCAATGTAATCATTTAATAAAATGGGAACTTATAGGCTCACAATGGCTTAAACAAAAATAACTAAATAGTACATTGTATAATATAAACACAGCTTTCTACACGGCTTTTACTTACCACAGAGCAACATAGAAGAAGAGATAGCTCAACAGTGAACACCTGCTTCTGGTGCACTCAAAATGGGATGCAAAATATAAACGCTATTTTGATGAATTCACGGATCTCCCAGATGTTCTATATAGGGTTTCCATTCCCATTTCCCCAGCACTGTGGATAGCATATTAATAAATAAATATAATTCATCAAAAGTGAACTGAAAAAGGGAAAAGACAAAAGCCACCAGTTCTGTTCTGTGTCTGCAGTGAAACTATACAAATCCAAGTACGGTTTTGCAGAATGAATGGATTTAACACTGCATGTTGATTTTATCTCATAGCAAACCTCAACTGACAGACACTGATACCTGCGTATGAGGGATCCTTCTCAAGACCATATCCACCGGCAAGGTAAAGCTGAGCCATCGCGGCCTGCAGTTGATACACTGGGTCATCCATTGCAGCATCGAATTCCCCCGCATCATCTTCACTGGTTGTGTTCACGACAGTCTCGTACCACTCCACTGCATTGGCATACGAACGCTCCCTGACAACAATGCCACTCTTCGATAATATTTCAGAATTAATGATACACGAGTATCGGATGCACAGGCACTTGTGGCCAACAACTTTGTATTGTTCCCAGAACGAAGAGAACTTCACAATCTTCTATCCTAGCATATAAACAAATTCACTGCATGGGAAAACATCTCTCCCGACTTCACATATTATGTTTCAAACATTGGCCCTGCAATGGTACTTTCTCATTTACTACCGAATTAGACTAATGCCACTCCAGCTAACTTAGTTTTAACTTTTGTGTTTTAACCTCGGGGACCTTTACTATTAGAGGGGATAAAAAAATAGCCACATAACACATCTCTAGACGAGGCCAAATGAAAAATCTAGCCCAGCCAAATTTAGATACTGTACCGACTACATAAGTTTAAGAATCATCTCATTAGTCATTTATCAGCTCACACTGGAAATGGTGAAAAAGATAAACTTTGATTATGGACATATATCTGTTTAAAAGAGTTGTGACCTTGACGTCAAACATACAAACCAATTTGCATTCAAGTCGGAAACCTTTCTGTAAATGGACTGAGGAATGTACATATGGATGAACACAGACAAAGCCAAAAATATTGAAAAGCAGTCAAACTAACAGAAATCAGAACAATGTACGGTGCTGCATCATAACAAAGTTTATTTCAGAATAGTAAGCCAACAAACATTAACTGTGAGAATAGCATGACCAACAAAAGCTTCTAGTGCTTTCGAGAACAAAAACTTCTGAGCAACCACTACTCAGCCTGAAAACCGATAATAACTTCAGCATCACACAAACACACACGATGTTGTGCAAACCTGTTTGTTCCAAGTCCGTTTCCAGATTCGTAAGCTTTTGCGAGATATATCATAGCACTTCGGTCGCCGGCATAAGCAGCCTTTTCCATGTACGTTACGCCAATCTCCTCATTGTCAGTCGATGCCTAGTACAAAGAATCGCTACAGTACACATACTCATAGCAAATGACAACTTATCATCCAGTTAATATATAAGTGAGATGCAGCAAATTTACAAATGAGTGCATCTGCAACAAACAAATTTAATACATACATCAGCCAACATCGTTACGATCTACAGTGCTACAAAATTATATATTTCTGCCACGAGAAGTATTATTACTACTATTAATATCATCATCATCATCATCATCATTAATGAATAATTGGGAAATTATTATTTCAACTACTTCTCAACGCTGCAGCTTCAAGACATTCACAAATTCTTTCCACAACAAACCAACTACCTTCAGCAATTCAACTCTCACTTCATTCTTGGATTTATTAGTCATCCATTTTCTTGCTTAGCTTCTTCAGAAATACGTATATGCCAAGCAAACTCATGCCACCGGTTCTTGCATACATACTGCACCATTCATCAACATTTTTGTCGAGCCACGATGTTAATGGCCACTGGAAATCAAACAAAACCAAAATTACACAATGCTACGTTCCAGCGCGGCAATTTTTCAAGAGAAACAGCTGTCCGTATACTCACCATGACAGTGATACTGGGGAGTACGTCCTGGGGTCGTTGCAGGTAGATGTTTGCCATGGTGATGATAGCTTCCTTGACCCCAAGCTCAGCCGCCTGCTGTTCATGGAACAATGCCGCTTCCAAGTCTACAGCTTCGTCTGAGCCCGGCAGTATGAAGCGACCCATCTCATGATACTTGGCCAGGTCATGGTGCACCTGCAATGGAAGACAAAGAAAATTCTTTTCAGCAATCAATTTCGACAACAACTATAATAACACAATAAACCGTTCACCACAAGAGGCTACCAGAAAATGCCTAACTGATCAGTGCAGGCCACATTTAGCAGATAAATAATTAATATGCTGATTAACATAGACAAAGAAAGAAACAGCGAGCAAAAAACTCAATGAAATCAAATAACTAGGCAAATAACTAACCAATAAATTAAATTCAAAGTATAAAATAATATGCACAGGATGAGGCAACTTCTATATCGATCACAAATGCTTCTATTTTAATCTAATTCTGCCTGTTCAACCCTTTACTGCAGAAATAAATTTCTGCATCAAAAAACCAACAAACCATCATGGTACACAGATTCATAGTGATCGAGTTATTATAATGGCTACACCTTGTCAATGTAACAAGTAAAACAACTGAGTACTCAAGTATGACTTCACGTTGATTCAACTGTGAGAAAACTTATTTTAACATTACACGGCAAAGCAGAAAATATCTGCACAAAATTGACACCTCTGCAGTCTTACTTTTTATCAGAACATGCAACTAATTAGTTTGATTCGCATACTGCCATTCCATAGGGCCGCCATTCCGATGGGCTGCCAAAAACCTGTTTACACTACAATGTAACTAACCATACCATAACCATGGTGGCCCTTCAAAATGGCGAGCCAACATCTCACTAAAAAGCTTGCTACTATGAAGTGAAACAGCCACAATATTTTCTATCACACACAATATCACTTTGAAATCCTTTGCACTGGATATATTATACAATAGCTACACTGTGACTCAAAAAAAACATCCCGAACATTTTCGATTGTAGCTTGAAGAAGGATTATCGAACTTCAATAATTTTGGTAAGAGTATTCCTGAGACAACTGGCCATCAAATCATTGTGCGGTTTTTCACCTCACCTATCGTATGTTTCTGCACTGCCTGGGGAAATCAGAACCAATGAAATAGTGCATTTTTACTGAAAGTGGTAACACTTAATGTAAATAGTGCACATAAACACATTTTGTTTACATTTTTGACACTTTGGCTGACACTTCATCTAATTGTGTCATTTTTCAGCTGCCTGCAATAAAACTGATTGAAATGTTGGCCAATTGTGCAATCACAAACATGGAGACAATCTCTCCATTCATTGACAGCAGTATCAATAATGTTATGCTCCAGACTAATTCAGACTTCACCAGTCACTTCTTGAATTCATAAACATTCCTTGATGTCATATGGAAATCGTACACATACTGCTGCACGACAGTCAAATCTTGTAATCAACTGGCTCTTGGGGGCCACAGATCAGGATAGATGAAATTTATTGACATTTTTTATCATTTCAACGCATATTTTGCTTGGTCTGATTTCCCCAGGTAGTACAGAAGCAGACATTGAGTGAAGTAGGCACTTAAACATTCATTTAGTAGCTAGCTATGTAAGAAATATGTGCGCCAAAAATTATTGAAGTCTGGTAATCATGCTTCAAGTTACGGTCAATAATGTTGGGAAAGTTTTTTCACGTTTTTTTTGCATATTTCAATGCACATTTTGCTCGGTTTTCTTTACCGAGGTAGTGCAGAAACAGACAATTGGGTGAGGTGAAAAACTGAATGGCCATTTAATGGCCAGTTGTGTCAGAAATATCGGCACCAAAAATTATAAAAATCTGATAATTTTTGTTCAAGTTGGAATCGAAAATGTCCGGGATGTTTTTTTGAGACACAGTGTAGTTGGCTCACTTGGCCGAGAACAGAAGTGCCAAGTTTCAGCTGTGACGCAAAGCTTCTCAGATCAATCTCATTTGCAACGCACGACGGTCGAGAGTTCATTCGCGTCGAAGCGTGGAAACGAGCTCGCTCTTCCTCCTGTCAAATAAACACTACTCCTACAACAGCAACAACTACTACTACTTTTACTACAACTATACCGTTACTACAACAACAGCTACTACTACTACTAATACTATTACTGATGCATTACTGTATAGAGTTCATTCGTGTTGTAGCATGAAAACGAGCTTGCTCTTCCTCATGTCAGATAAACACTACTACTACTACAACTACCACTACTGATGCGCAACGGTCGAGAGATCATTCATGTTCTTGCACGGGAATGCATAAGCTCTTCTTCTTGCTCAACAACCATTACTAGTACAGCAGTACAAGAGCCATGCCAACAGTCTAAGACTTATGATGTTAACAGTAATTGATATTTAACAAAGCCTTAAGACATTTAATAATATCAATGAATAGTCATTATTGTCAACACAGTATATATGGCTTCATCCCATCTTACTGCCCATAACTATTGTAATGTTTAACTTAAAATTTCTAAGTTTAACAACATTGCCGTATCCAGGTATCGTTTACGACTATTGCTATGGATCTCCCAAATGTTCTTTTATAATATCTAAATTTGTTGAAATTTACATTTATGGCTACAAGCAACTAAATACTTCTTCTAAGAACATGTCTAAATTAATAATTAAAGTTGTTAAATAATTTGGCAAATAATTCAAGAGCAGTGTTAAACAGAAAGCATGCTCTGCAAATTAATGAAAAATTAAACTGATTCAATAATTACAAAATAAAGCAATTTTGTCAGTGACAACAATGCAAACATGGCAGTCCACATAAAAATTTCAGAAAGCACATAAAATGCATGCCAAAACTTAGTTATTGATAATTTGCACAGGTTCATTCAAACAGAACATGTCATCAGCACATTAATGTCAATAATTCTTGCAGATTAGATGTTTTCTACAATAGCCATTTGATCTTTTTCAGCCACTGAGTACAATTCAGTAATTACCAACTAAATTAATGATCAAATGAGCACAAACAGCTCAAACGTTAAACGGCTGCTGAAGACATTTTTATTTAGTTGTTGAGAGTGCGGCGCTTTGTGGCTAACTGCTAAATTTGTGCCTTCTAAGTCTTCTCACTTACTTACTTACTAAATCATGAGAGATCATGCTGCAATGTACTTTAACATCAACAACCTTCCAGTGGTAAAACAGCTAAACCAGGGACTTGTAGTAAAGACAACTGGGGATAATGAACAATGAAAACCAAACCACACAAACGGAAATATAAACACAAGAAATATAGAGAATGCATACGGGCGAATACAATTTTTTTCCATAACGACGCTATACAAAAAAACAAAACATGTATAAATACTGCGAACAATTAAAAATAGCTAACTGGCTTCATGTTTGAACTAAATACAAAAGCTGCATTTTATCATTTTAACAAATGAACTCCAATTAACCCACAAAATAAGATATATCAACAATTATCAACGTCGCAGCAAAATAGATTTATTGTTGGCTCTATGAGTAATGTCATACACTGCGCAGCTAATAAATGCTAAGAAAATTACGAGGTATCAACATTCAGACGAACAGCTGCCAACAAAACACAATCCTGTAATATACACTCACAAGTGCTGTCAAATGTTAAACAACTTGAATATGCTCCTGTGTAAACTAAAACTTTAATTCTACAAACTTCTATTTCAGTTGGCTTTACAGTATCTGACTTATAATCTGGATTCGACTTGGAGTTGGGTTGGTATCACGTAAACAGATAAATCATCTTCATAAGGGCCTTCCATCCCGCCAAGGTACTTGGCTGCTGGGGAGTAACAGTGAGTGAGTAGGGTTTAACGTCCCAGCCGACACAGTATAAGTCATTTCATATAAAATCAATTTTTTTAGGGTCAAAGGTCATTCAAGGTCATCGATGTTGACATTCATAAGAAACTTGCCGCCAGTGTATGTTATGATAAGCAGCATGTCTGTGCCTATCTGCAACCATTTTCATGCAAGACAAGACAACAGTGGATAAATAACCACTTTTTAGAGAGGTACCCTTCTTTGACACCCACGTGTGCAGGCCTCTTTCAATCTAGAGGGTCTGGACTTAGACTGCTAAAAATCTACATTCAATGCTGAAAATTTCATGTGCTAGTTGTGCTGGTCTATCTCTAGCCATTTTGGCGCAATTCACTCTTGAAATGCGTGTGGCAGCCCAAAATCGTGAAAAATTCACTAAAGCCCCATATTTTGGGGATTCAAGGTCACCGATGTTGACATTTCTAAAAAGCTCGTTGCCAGTGCTTGTTATGATAAGCAGCATGTCTGTACCTATCTGCAACCATTTTTATGTTAGATGAGCCAATAGTGGTAGAATAACATCTTTTTAGGTGGGGTACCCCTCTTTCGCCCCCTCATTCATGGGGACCCCTATCACCCAGTGGTATGAAATTTTGTCACGAAATACTAGAGACAATACTCTATCATATGCTGAAAACCCGAAGTCTCTATCTCAACTGGTCTTGAAATGGTACCGAGTCACGATGGACAGACAGACAGATGGACAGAATTACCATAGCTAATACACGCTATAGCTAGCTAGCTAGCTCTCGCATGTAATAATAATTATAAGCAAATTCGTATAGCGCCAGTATGACGAGTTGATGACTGACTTCAGAGACACTAATGGAAAGCTACAACACATTATTTATTCCGAACATGCTTACGTCGGTGACGGTTGATGCCAAGCTGTCGTCGGATGAACTGAGAAACGAACGTTGTTGTTGTGCTAGCGGTGGTGAGACCGGTGACAAGCTGTAATCCTCAGTCGCTTCATCATCATGCATTACTTGTTCATCATCCACGCCAGCATCCCGGTCTCCATCTCTGAAACAAACCATCCAACTCATACATAAATGTAACATACCGGTAAACCCTCAATGCCTATAGGGCAGTGCTAGTCTCCATTTCCTTAGCCAGATACTAGTTTCACTGCCAGAGCATGGGACACGGGGCTAGTGCACTGCACAGTGTGCCTGTTTAGGTCCAAGCTTTCACTGATACTCAATGCGCCTACCCACAGAGGGATGGCCAGGCTGAGTTGATCTGAGTAGCTGGTTACATACCAAGAAAGTGTAACTGCCTGCCGATGGTCACCTGTTCAAGACTAAGTGGGCCCGGCGTTGATAAACTTCACTGATGCGACCAACGACGTTACCGGATGAGTCAAACCGGCACCTATTCCAATCCAACACACTAACAACACATGCCATACATTCAGCACTGATTCTCAAACTTCTTTGTCATCTCTCAGTGTTAATGTGCAGTGGAAATTGATCAAAACTAGCTGTGTGATTATCTGCGACTAATATTCCAGCAATGCAACTTTCCTAGGAAAGCACAAGTGTTCCGAAGAATGCAACTTGTCAAAAAATCAACAAACTAGTCACTAAAGGTTGCAGTTTGATGAAATATACGTACTGCTTATAGCAACTCACCTTTCTTCTTCAGCAAGTTCATCGTCGCCTAAGACCGACGAAATTGCGGACGTGGTACGGCTTCTGGGAGCTAAGAGCAACAACAAATCAACACCATCAGTAGGAGAGATGCTACCACAGACCTCTTCAACACCCCGCAGCCTCGTCCCAGCATCTCTCTGTATATCAACACACAATTAAATGGATTAATCAATTAATTCATTGTTAATTTCAATAGAGATAATTAATATTGTTGTTGTTGTTGTTATTTTTTAAACCCTCAGTATTAAATTCCCCAGCTAAGCTAAGCAAGTAAATCACAGCAGCATTTACTCAGTAGTAGAGCTGTCAAAGTGCTAATATTTTAAATGCGTTAACGCATTGCATTAATTATTTAACATACATGTTAACACGTTAATAACACATCATTAATATTGCTGATATTGTAAGTGGACTACATCAAGAGGGTGACTGGAATGAAGCCCTCAAAGTTGTGCCAGTGTCACAAAACCATGACAGTAGTGATGGAATGGCAACAAAACAATTTTTAATTACTTGAATATTATTCAATCGGCAAAGAAACATAGTTTAATAGAATATTGGAACTCCTGCTTCACAAAATTAAGTAAATTTGCCTACGTGCTTTAATTTCTTTAATGCACGTTAATTTTTTTAACATGTGTTAATTCTTTAATGTGTTTACGCCTTAATTCAACAGCTCTACTCGACAGAGAAAGTGCCGTTGAAGTTGAAGATCGCAATTCCAAATTAAAGAGCCACTAACAGCCGCTGGCTGGTTATTATTAGAAAATTATCATCACCATTAGCATGACATGCGTGAACTAGTAAATTACCTGCAAGCGAATGAAGTCGTTCTGACTGCGCTGCTCGGAGATGGCGAGATCAAATTTGGACAGGCCAAGAGAAGAGCAGATCTGGTTGCAGGCATGTGAGTGGAAGTACAATGCCATTCCACGAGTGCCAAGGTTACCGTCTCCGTAGATGTCACCGGTGGCGGTGTGAATCTGAGGATCAGTCCACAAGTCTCCGACACCTTGAATGTCGACCACGATCAGCTGGTGACCCGAGCGCTCGAACGAGAAATGACTGAATGCCTGTAACCAGCATACCGTGACACTCCAGCAACATTAAACAGCTTTCCAGTTTGATGGTTTCGACAATTTCCGAAGAGTGAAGGCAAGCAATCTTGCGGAGTCCAAATCTACTGGTGGAACCAGCATGTGAAACGTTTTTTAGTAAAGAAATGTGCGATATAAGTCTACATTTTACGTTGTTTATCTGCTTTCTATCAGACTGACTTAAATCTCCAACCTGGACATTATGCTGCAACTGCAAAGAGATGGCTGAGCAAAGTGAACATTTATATAACACAGTGTTTTCAAGATGCAATTATTACTGATTAATATTCCCTTCATCAATATCAGTACCACTTAGCATAGCAGCACATGCAGTTAGACGAAACATTCAATCACCTAGACTGCTGTTACTACTATTATTGTTGTGTTTGTAAATTATAAGTTTTACTGTAATTTGAAAGGAGACATTTGATGAAACGTTAAAACACATAAATTGATCAGTGTGATGACTGAACCCAAAAATATGCTAATCTGCCACACAATTTCCCATTGTAAACTGTTTCCGTAGTTTATCTTTTTGACTGAGTGCGAGATCCTCAGCTTTGTTGATGTTGGCAGGTGTACGTGCACTGCATCACTGCTGTGGATGACCAGTTGCCCGCTATCAGTCAAACGGCTTGATACTGCCGGACATGTATTTTTTTTATTTAAAAGTTTCATTCCATCAATATTCAATTCTTTGTCCATTGTCCAGAAAAATCTTGCACAAACTTGCAGCTCCATAACTCTTGCTGACTCACAAACATTTATCAATGTCCGTCTTACTCATAATTTAGAAACACAAAAATATGACGTCAGCATGACATCATCAAAAGCAAAGAATATCTAACTTTTACACTTTTAGAATACTAGTTCCCTCCTGAACATTCCCTGAAAATTTTGTCGAAATCTAGACATTTTCCATGGAGATATAAAAGATAACGTAAGGGTGTGTTTTTTTTCTAAAAACAGTGTACTAGTGGTCTCAGCACATGTTTAACCAGCCTATCTGTCAGGCACTTCTCTGCGTTGTGCTGGGTCTCCGCAGAAAAAGTTTTGGGCATTGCTGAAGCAGGTTTTATCTCACAAGAAAGATGAGCTTCTTAAAGCCAAAGCAACAGCATGTACAGAGCATTGAAAGAGCAAACAAATACAATGCTTGAGCTGGTTTCATAGACGGAAGGACGCCAATGGTCTCCCTAGAATAACTTCTGAAGACTGCTGAACATGTCAACAGTATATACAGCCACATGGGCTTCTTAGCAACCAACAAAAATTAATTATTATTGCAGCCTGATTCGGTCATTCATCATCTAAAAACTGCTAACAAATTAAGAGCTTTTTTTTACATGAATCTACTAATATTTCTACTGGCAGAAGCAGTCCAATCTTATATATCTCACTGGTTAGTTAGCGTACAACTTCCTAACCTGTGGAGTAAAACGCAAGTTTTCCTCGACAAAGCCGGAATTTGAGTTGTACTTTATGTAGTGGCCATCGATGTAATGTTCCAAATGAAAGAGAGGACAAGACGGACGATCAATGAATTCCAGCACAGATATCTGCAGGATATCCACCTAATGCAACAAACAAAAAATGTAATTAATATTTTCTAAAAATATCAGTAACTATCATTACCCAATGAGTATGAAGTCACTATCAATAATGCAGTTGGTGAGGACCATAGCGTCATCCTTGAATGTCCACATGATGAGACTCATCTCCAGAGGGCAGCAGGTACTCTGTCAAATATTGTTTCATAACCATCGAAATAAATTCTAGTTCTATTAATGACAACAGCACCAGAAAGGTCACTCAAGTTGTCATCATTGTGCCTACACTACACGAGGATTTGCACAGTAAAACCAGCAGACAAGCTGCCAGTTTATTCTAGCACATAAACCAAAAGAACGGAAATGAGAGATCTATAGAACAACTAATGCTGTGTGGAAAAAACTAATAAACGAGCAGATTGAAGCCTGGGATTCCAAAGAGATGTTCTGAAGAGACGAGAAATTCCAACACGCTCACACTGACTTCAAACACCTCTATGGATTCACTAAAATGAAGCTGATACTCCGCATCCCATTGTCAAATAAAAGAACTGAATGTTTGGCCATCTTGCGCATAAAATCATCATGGCAACCTAAGATAGCCTGGTTAGGCATAGACGTTTTTCAGTTGTTGGGGTAAACAAATAAGTAATATGAGTGATTATATCGTCCAAACAATGGAGCATCACTGCTGCATGGCACTGGAACAAAATTTAAAAAAAAAACAGAGAAAAGACAAGTCTTCGGATGGGACAAGAAGACAGTCACAGAAAGCGTGGCAGAACATTGAAATATGTGTAGGCGTTCACCTTTGCCTTTATAATCTTTCTGATCTTGCTATGAAACAATGCTTCTGTTCAGAAAAATAACTAACTTGTTCATACCACTGACACACAGCCATGCACGGCTACCCGTGTAACGTGTACTCACCCACAACAATCACTTCCAAAGCAGCCATAACACAATCTGTCATAAAATGCAAGTATTATTCAACAACACAAACTTTTTTCGGTGGATTATGTCGGTTGTACTCCTCGCCCCAGAGCTTAGCATCCATCTGCAGGCGGACGTCTTCAAAGTATACATCCCGAGCGACGTTCTCCATGTAGCTCTTAGCGACGTAGTTACGAGACTGCTGCGACCAATCGCTCGAGTGCATGTGACCCGACAGCTTCTTCCTGTTAGACAAAGGAATCGACCCATTCACACTCAGCCCTGTGTTGCATTGATATGAGACCATGGGAGGCATTACAAAAACCGTTTCAAAAACTACACGAATAAGCCTTTCAAATAACTGACTATATATAATCTGTTAAACTTGAAAAATGACTATCATAATTTTGAGAGCTAGAGCAATAATATTCAGTGTACCAGTACACCTTAAATTAACTAATCAAATGAGTACACTAATGCATCACTTCTTGGTAAGATGTGAAAATTCTAAGGCAACAGCTTTATTTATTACAGCTCAGATTACACTTACAGCAAAATATAAAGCCAGATTTGTCAGTTACTAATATCAACACAAAAATGGTCAAATTGTCTGGAGTAAATAATTTTTACGCGCGAAAGCAGCTACTGCTGTCAGCGCGTCTTAGCCATCGCAATTCTGTCCATCCGTCTGTCCGTCACACGGGTGGATCAGGCAAAAACGGTCCAAACTAGGATCACCAAATTATTACCGTCGGCTGCCCAGAAGACCCTAGTTTCAGGAACCGTAAAGCTTTTCCATAAATTCGAAGAGGGTCACCTCGAACGAGGGTGCTAAATGAGAGGAGGGTGGGTAAAATTTGCAATTTTTGGCCAAAAACTCGCTGTATCTCAGTAACGGTGCGAAATAAGGCCTAGGTTACTATAGGAAATCGTATGCTGGCTTTCGATTGGCGCCGAATTCAATGACCTTGGATGACTTGGAACGCCAAAATAGAGGGTTTTATTAATTTTTTTGGCGCTTTCGGCCTGGACAAGTCTATATCATTCACAAAGTAATGCCACGGTACTGGCGTTGGTGGCGTGGCGTAGTTGTAATGCGTTGCGGCTGAAACGAAGTTACTCTACGCCGGGCCCGGTTAGTACTGTGATGGGTGACTGCCTGCAGGTAGGATCTGCTATAGGCTTTTGCGCGTCCCGTGAGCATTAGCTCAAATTTCTTGTACAACAGCTAAGCAAAATAGTCCAAAAATACTGCGATTCACAGACGATCAAAATAATATGTTTCAACTTACAGTCGATGGCACTCCCTCATTGCTCCATGGTTGAAAGGCTGAAACATCAAACAAAAACATGCAGGATTTAAAGAACTGGATAAACTATAAACATTCAATATTCCAGAAATGATGCAACACATAACGCAAAGCCACGGTCTCTATCGATAAACAATGTCCACAAATTCTCATTTTCAAACACTGTATATTGTGCTAAATAACTCATAATAAATGCAACAAACCTCGCTTTCCATCTTCACACAAACTTCGTCTGTCACCCATTTCTTCTTCAGCGCATTGTAGCGATAGCGTTTAGCTCTCTCCGTGGGCAGACTTTCCAGCTGCAACTTGGCCCACGGGTCGGACAGTGTGTGGACCTGGCGCAACGCACGTTTCCATCGGTGCAATGGTGAACCGGAGATGCCACTGTCCTCCTGCAGAACACCATCACTGACAAGCCCCGTCGGACGGTTCGGAATCTGGATAGGGAGAGAACTGGCACTCAGCAGAGACCTGCGTCGCTGCTTCAGGGTCATCAGCGGCCGAAACCGCTCAGACTTCCTCTCCACCGAACACACATCGTCTTCTTCTGCGTCTCTGTAGAAACATGCAAAACATCACTTTAATTAGGAGCAGCTCGATAATTCAAAGGTTCGATATTCTGAAGACTTGAGAGTCCAAAAGTTTAAAGGGTTTTCCTATACACATCTGGAGACACTGACTCAATCTCCACATTTCCTCTCAACTAGGGATAGTAAAAATGCATGTAGCAGTATACACTTTCAGACTATACAGCCTTTGGATTATAGATATATAAAGCTTTAATTAGCACAAACAGAACGTCTCAAGTCACAACCATATGGCATGTAGAATTATTATCATCGTAATTTGTGATACTTTAAATCAGGAAAGGCTGACAAAGGTGCTCACTGTGCTACATCAGCTGCTTGAGTCAACAACCGACCTACAAAAGGTGACATCAATGTTTTGTTCAAACTCAGTTATCCCAACATTGTTAAATGTCAAATGTAAATTTATATAGCGCACTGTCGTCAAAACCTCTAATGCGCTGTGTCCTGAAGGTATTCCTGTAGGTTTTCACAGAAATACAGATATTGTTTAATATTTCAACAAAATAAAGCAAAAAAAAAATAAAATTATAACTACTTACCCCTGTGAAATTTAAAACAATATAAAAATAAAACTACTGGTGATAACTTTAAAAAACAATACCGGTAACATAAAAAATCAAGTTTGAAAAAAAAACACAAAAAATTATAGGATGCAAGTATACCTCTCAGCCTCACTGCTATTTCCACTGTCGCCATTCACATCAGTAATTGGGAATATAATAAGGCCATCATCATCATCATCATCTTCAACATCGTCATCATCTATCTCTAGCATAGTGTATCAATGTGCATTGCACCGATGATCGGTACCTGCAAAGTCATTACTAACACCATCACACAACACCAAATCGCTACAGAAGAACATCTAGTGTCAGAGCTATGCTTACCGAGCTAAATTGGCAACTGTTGGTTGATAGAAGAAAAATTGCTCGTCTACAAGACACTCTGAAGTCAAAGATGTTCTCACTATACCTAGTAGAACTGAAAATTATCTCGCTGACATCATTCCAGCCTCAAACTGTGATTACCATCTGCATTTATTCTTCTCAAAATCTGTGCATGAATGGAATTTCCTACCACAACCTGCTGTTCAACTTAGTACTGCTTAGGCATTCAGAAGTGTGCTGTCATCTGACTGAGAGATGCAGATTCCCGTTACATTTGCGAATTTGCTACTACTCGCTACTGCAGATCTAGGTATTCATTACTGAGTATACATTCGTTAGTCTAATTGTTACTGCATCCTATGGTCTCAAATCCCATTGCAGTGAGACACACTGCAGGGACGTGCGCTATAACCTTCCTCCATCCACTAGATAGTGCCTGCATTAGCAGTCACCACTTGCTGAAGTTTGCAGCCTCCTGATTCCGAAGTCTAGTAAAATGAGTTCACAGTAACAAACAATGACTAATGAGTTATGATTTCCGAATAACCCTCCAAGTATAAGCTTATGTACTGAGTTTCCAACCTCGACATATTAGACAATAATATTTTCTACAATCTATACGTCAGTGGATTCGGGCACTTCACTGCATTGCCATGCAGAGGGGTAGCACTAATTGCTGAATCAGCTGAATCGGTTGAATCGGCCTGAATCGCCGGCGATAAATGTAACTGAATAAACGATAGTTTTAAGTAATAAATCTAAACTTTAAACCTAAACCCAAAAATAAACCAAAACCTGAACCAGCAGTGAGCCGATTCAGACCGATTCAGCAATTAGTGCTACCGATGCAGAGAATGGAAGTTGCATCCTATCCCGGAGAAGCCAGCAGTTTGCTTCTATTTGAACCATCTGCACCAACTCTTCTTCAGTAGATGGTCAAACTTCAACTTGTTGCTGGTGAAACTGAGCACAGAGCTGACCGTGCACACCTGACTCAAGTGCTAGAGCCTTCATCTTACTGAAGTTTGCACTCGACCCAGAAGAAGTCTAACAGCCTACGTGACCTGAACGAGCTTCATATTTGCTCGTTTTAAGTCAGTATCCAAGTACTGTGCACCACAAAACGTCGAAAAACACAAATTTACAACAACTATAGCACATTGTCGACAAATAATAGGGCAAGAAGTAAGAGAATACCAAGGTTCGCGAACATCGTAAACAGTCAAAAGTAGGTCAGAGTCAGGACGACGGGAGTGTAAACAACACGTAACGTCGAGCATTCAGTTCATACGTCGCTCTGAAGACTGCAAGCAGAACGGTAGAGGACTCGGAGAACCGACGTCGTACGATGCAGCGTAACTGCAGCTGACGACTTGGCCGGTGTTACAACGAACATTCTGCCGGAATGTTGCAGACGCGGAGACGTGAAGTCGTCAGTCGCATTCGAGCATATTGTTGACGTCGAGCGAACTGTCGCCGTCAGCGTCTATGAGTTTTATAACCTACCGCTTCCGCCGCTCTGAGTCCCACACGTCGACTCACATCCTGCGTCGACTTCTTCTGCGTCGCCTGCCATGAGTCGGAGAAAGGCTTCGCTTTCCTGACAGGGTTAAGTCTCTGAAGCAGAATAGGCTGTAAGTTTACGTTGTCGTTGCGAGTTTCCTGGTTTTCGTTCGACCGCGCTGCTGCTGGTGCTGTTTCGTTTCTCTGAGATGATCATTTTCACCGACACGGTCGAGCTCGGCCACCAGCCGACGCTCGAGGTCGTCGCCTGACAGCGGGTCAGGCGGCGACCTGGTTCCCGTCGTCGTTCTGCATGCGTCAGTTAAAGCGGTTGCGCTCGTAGCGTCGGTAGGCGTCGAACAGTCGCTGCATGTTGGCGTAGAGCACTCGATCCTTAGCAGGGTGGGAGCCTAGGGCTGGACCCTAGTGAAACGACGTGATGACACCCGCCGTGTGGTCCTAGCGGCGCTGTCGACTGACGCAGCCTGTACGTGTGGGGTTCTGGAATTAGGACTGTTATCAGACTGTGGTGGCACAGGCGACAGCGACTGCTCGCGATGACGATGATAATGATCGAGTTGATGACTTCACGTCGCTCCACATGGGCCAATGCGCGTTAACAATCAGAATTGCGTGTGGCAGTGATACACATGAGTGGTAGACAATTATTATGGCCTGTTATTATTATTATTATTTTTTGTACCCCCGGTAGTAAAGATTCCGGGGGTTAAAAACTATACTAAACGTTAAAAACTACTGGGATGACCACAGGTCCGATGTGTCGCTTGTACAAACAAGAAATTTGAGCTAATGCTCACGGGACGCGCGAAAGCCCGCAGGCAGTCACCCATCGCAGTACTAACCGGGCCCGGCGTAGAGTATCTTCGTTTCAGCGGAAACGCGTTACCAACTACGCCACGCCACCAAAGCCAGTACCGTGGCGCTACCATGTAAATGATTTTGTGTCGCAGCCCGAAATCGCCCGAAAAATCCATTAAAAAATCCCTATTTTGGCGTTCAAGGTCATCCAAGGTCATTGAATTTGGTGCCAATCGAAAGCCAGTATACGATTTCCTATTAGTGATTAACCTTCATTTACTCAATGGGGGGAATTTTTTTCCCCCAGACCACTTTTATCGTGATATCTCTGGAACGGCAAAAGACGAAGACATGAGCTTTCGTGACTTTTCCTGAATATGGCCTGGCTTCAAAACTCCATATTTATTGGAACCATAACTCAGACCAA
>Ga0209671_1001894_pt1 | contig 18413 bp, 11 predicted proteins | sample WorMetHERISLAND2_2_FD_187401 | JGI IMG/M metagenome (GOLD analysis project Ga0209671, IMG submission 187401) | Marine gutless worms symbiont microbial communities from Max Planck institute for Marine Microbiology, Germany - Olavius geniculatus... | ecosystem: Host-associated > Annelida >...
TTAACCATACATGTGTATTAGTGTTTTATTTTTCTCTTTTATCACTTTTTATTATACATTTGTAGTTGTGTAGTTCTATGGACTTTATATGTCTGAATTAAACTGGATTGATTGATTGATTGGTTGATTAGAGGACATACTACTTTACATACGTATTAGCGGCCCCGCGTGTAGGCCTAAGTACTCAGTGCCAAGGGTACCGCGCTGGCAAAAGACGACCCTGGGCGGAAACAGGTTTAAAGCATGTCTGATGCATGTGACATGAACCGCAAAGTTAGCGATAGGCTTTCAACCTGGTATTGCCGCCGAAAATTTCAAAACAGTTTTCCGCCCAGTCACAATTTTTTTCTGCTCAGAATTTATTATCGACTATGGTCGCAAATCTGATAAATCTAATTCTAATGAAATTCTAATGAAATTTTATGCTGAGACCATTAGAACTCCAAGCAGTCCGCGATAGCCGAATCCGCCACCATGGTTTTTCGCTGAGAATCCACCAGCAAAAATACAGATATTCGATTGTTCTTTTTTATTTGAAAAAAAATTACACCCGTGACAATTTTCATTTTATCCTTTGCCTAAAATCAGGCGTAGAAACTATATTAAAATATACGTGCTTTTGTTTGTGAGTCGGTAACTTGGTATGAATAGTTTGTTGCATAGGCCTAATTATGGAATTACTGTTCTGCGATAAATTCATTAATTCATATATCAGCCAAAAACGTTGGCACTCGGCCAACTATTACATATTAACACAGTCATCATTCACAATTTGTTTGCATTATTCATACGTGTATAACGTTTAACAATCCAGTAAGTAACACGACTACAGTATGTCCACACTATAAAACTCACAATGCTACACGTCTTAGACTTGCAGCAGAAAGACTATGTGCATTTCAACACAATAAGACGAACATTTGTAAAAATTTTCTATGCATGACGAATGACGATGAAGCCTATACGTGCATTTTAATACAAGCTAACAGCCATATTTCGTTTCCATTACATTTTTTCATCGTTCATTGAATATCACGAATTCAGTGATGTTAGAAATATTTGAAAACGGATAGTCGATCAGCGTTGCCACTTAACAAGTATAACCATTTAATGTTAAACCATATGTGCCGATCTTCAAGATTTCAAAATCAGCCTGTAGTTGTTTTTATTACATTTTCTTGCTCATAGTTAAGTTCAGTTTTACACAAAATGGAGAAAGATAGTTCAGCGTTTTCAGCATACGTTCGAAAGCCCTGACTACGTATTTTACTGATGCACTGAATTGACAAGATAGGTTCATAAAAGTTTCAACATCAACAATTAGGCAAGTACTCGTTTATTCAAATTATCTAGGCCCACACACTTACTGTGCGCTATGCATGACCTTTCATCAGCAAGTCTAGCACACTGAATGTAACGTTGAAATACCGATAATTTCCAAAATTCTGCAAAGATGCAATTATTAGAATGTGCATGGTCAAGAATTAACCGTTTTATCGCGCTATAGAATTTTTCACAGTGACTAAACTAACACATACTATTGCTATACATATAAACTGCAAGGTGAGACCGATAAACACATTCAGATGAATAAAAATGCGAAACAGATATAGAAATTGGGCATCTAGCCTATATACTGCATCTCTACTTAACACTGCAAGTGACCAAGTGCTGCCTAACAGGTTATGTTACAGCAACATGCCTTAAAATGCATACATTATACAGCGACCGTTTACGTTCACTATAAGCTTAAAAGTTTGCAGGCCGATACAAATCTTTCTGGCAGCGCCACGGTTCCAAATATTGAGCAGTACGTACGGTTTCTCGACAAAGACCACAAATTAGCCATGCGTTGCTTGCATGCCTACAAACTGCCACACAATATTTCATTTAACTTCAAGGTTTTCTATTCGGTTTAACAGCAACGTGTTGCTATCCCATCTAAACACGGGCATTATTATTCTGTCATGACTAAATTTAGTCGGCGTCACGCAGCACGTCATATCACTATTATATAACGTGAATTATTTATGGCGCTATAGAAATTATATTGCAGTTACTTACTTATTTACTACTCAAAATTTCTAACGTGTGGGGGTGCAAAACCAAGATAACAGTAGCCTATATTAATGAATCCTATGAAGCCTACATTAATGCATATTAATGAATCAGACGGTCCAAGGAAATAAATCATTGCTACTTGAACAGCACTGACTTGCTACACATCAGCAATGCAATTATATCAGCAATCTTAACGAAAAAAACACACCGCTTCCATTCCCTACACACTAAGTCTTGGAGTGAAACAGAAGCCTATAACTGAGTAAAACTGACCTAACAGCAGCAAATAACGACAACTGCATTATATACACATGGATCTGTTATCTACACGGTATAGTTAGATATAACTTACCCGAACATTGATATAAAGACACGACTAGGCTAGACAGCACGTCAGCAATAGGCAGCACACTAACGTTGGTGTAGCGATTATTATTCGTGCATGTTAAAGTGAAAGGGCATCAGAACAGAAGTTTGGTCCATCTGCTAAAGTTTAGGCATCCCCTACTAGATTCTAAGCCGTTGTCCCGTAACGAAGAACACGACGTGCAGAAAATAGGCTAACGTTAAGTACTAGCAGACTAATCTCTCAATGACACTGTGCATAATGTGAAACCGTCGGCGGACTAACCAATAGGTCGATTAGGTTGAAGCCGATAAGTTTATCAGCACAATGAGTTGTACGAAACCCCCAAAAGCTCAACATGAAACCCAGGAAAAGTAGCCCTTTTGCGTAAAAAATGCGGCATGACTGAGAGGGTGTGAAATACGTTAGGAATCGAATATGGGAATCGGGTAGCATACGAAATGAGTGAAACCCTAACTCCTGCTGGGTAGTTAGTCCGCCACCACACAATATACTAAAACTGGAGAAAAACGGTTTATTTTATACCACAACACTGTAAATTATTCCAACCAAGAAGGCAAAAGACAATACAAATTGTTAACTCAAATATATTCATCGTCGTTTCATCAACCGTAGCACAAAACAGAAGAAATACAGTGTAAAATAGCTTAAAATCTCTTAAGCCTAAACAACATAACGTGATTCAATATTGTAAAAAAATCTACAACTTAGGCTATATTTCATTTAGCAGAATCTCGTAACAATAGGATACAGCGTGGGGATTTAAATCACCACAAATTGCAACCATCTGTAGACCTACTAAAAGAAAACGCACTAAATCATATACAATGTACAGTAGTTGCTGCCTGGCATAGGCCTACTAGTCAATCACATGTAATGCATACTTTGCATGGAGATCACATTATTCGCAAGCTAACTCTGCCAGCTACGAAAGACACTAAATAGGGGAAATATTCACATCATTTGGAATATAGAAAGTTTTGTAACTCATTCTGTAAGTGGGCGAAATCTAGCTTCTAACAATAACTAACTAAAGTTAAATAAAACAGTATAATATACAGACTACTAAGTGTTTTTGTGTACACGTTTTCCCCACTTCTGTTTAAATTATACATCTAGAAAAAATCAATTTACAAACCAATCTTTTGACAGCGTAGCCAAGAAACACAGGAAATCGTAAACAGTTGGTGGGACTTAAGGTACAAGCTAAAAAAGCGTTAAAGTAAACTTTTGCATTGAGCCAAAAATCCGCCAATCATTTTTATGCGCGACAGCATGTAATGCTCCGCGCGTCTTAGCCATCGTTGAGGCGTCTGTCCGTTCGTCTGTCACACTCCGGTACTGTGTCAACATAACGCAAAGCTAGGATCACGACATTTTCACCATGAACTGCCGCGAAGACTCTAGTTTTAGGATCTGTAAAGCTTTGTTTCGAAATTCGAAAGGGGTCACCCCAATCAAAGGCGCTAAATGAGGGGGGGGGTAAAAAATTGGCCATTTTGAGCCAATAAGTCAGTGTATCTCAGAAACGGTGCGAGATATGGCTTAGGTTACAATAACTAATCACTAATAGGAAGTCCCATACGCCATTTCGATTGACATTAAGATCAACGACCTTGAACAACCTTGAACCCCCAACACAAAAGTTTTTAGTGATTTTTTTCGTGATTTCAGGCTGCGATACACATTTCAAGAGTGAATCGCACCGAAATGGCTAGAAATAGACAAAGACAACCTGCATATGAAAATTTTCAGCATTTAATGTAGATTTTAACAGTTCAAATCCCAACTCCCTACGTTCAAGGAGGCCTCCGCACGCGGGCGTCAAAGAGGGGTACCCCCATAAAAGATCGTTACTTTATCGCTGTTGGCTCGTCTAGCGCTTGCAGATAGACATAGACTTGTCGCTGACCGTAACATTAACTGCTGACAAGCTTTTAAGTGGTTCAACATTAATGACCTTGAACGACCTTGAACTTCCCATAAGGGGATTTCAGTGATTTTTCTGCAAATTTCGGTTGCAGCACACACTTCAACAGTGAACTGCAACGAAGTGGGTGGAGATAGACCAGGACAATCCACAAACCGAAATTGTTATACGGTGTAGCGCGTCTCATGAGATTTGCTCAAATTACTTGTTACCTGACGTTTGACGGTTTCTTTATAAAACAAAACGCCAATTGGTCTATATAATATTTTTTAAAATATTTATTTAATTATTTTATAACTATTTTGACACAAATGCTAATTAGATAACTTTTTTAACTGTTTGTCTTTATTATTTGGTGGCTTATAAAAAGTTATGAAATTATTACAACCCTCATAGTCTTTTACAATGTCACTGCGTCTTCCGTTTTTACAATTCGTTTACAATTCATCACAAAAATGACTGCTATTTCTGTACGAAAAAACGTAAATTAGAAAAAACTCCAGTTTTTGTCTGAACTGTTTAGCGTCTACTCTATAGAAAATGCCGCAGCCAGTAACTGGTTTCAGCTAACACTGCAAATCTGCCAAAGCAAGCGGATGTCGTAATTTTCTTTCTTTGACAACTGAACTTACTGACACAATCAAGTGACTAGAGACGTGAAGCTATTAAAGCAAAACCGTCAGGCGACTATACAGCTGCAGTAAACAACCGACGACGAAAGTCAAGTGAGGCAAGCAACCATCGGATGGCTTTCAGAACAACGTACACGTACAACAAGTAGCGTAATGAAAACCGATTCGTCTCGTAAAACAGTAACCGCTGAATCGACGTTTCTACTCTCTTCGATCTACGTTACAAAAACAACTGACAGCTGGCGAATACGCACGACAATCATAATACAGCTTACTATCGGCTGGTTAGTTTAATCTCCCAAGTCTCCTAATGATGTGGCACCAGAGGCGTATAATCGTATACGGAAATGTGAACAGAAGGAACAAAACGTAGGCCTACATTTTCGAATGTGTATATTTTCAGACGCGCGTAAGCCAGAAATCTTTCCCCAATACGCCACTGGTTCTAAGATTATTTGCGCTTATGACCTACAATAATCGAAAGCCACACTTTTTTGCACAAATTTCAGCCAAAATGTTTTAACAATCCACGCCAAACAAAAAAGGAAGCGCAACACCTACCATAATACGCCCCTGGTGCCATGCAGATTACAGCGCTAGGCCTATTAACACAGTTAATAACACGAAGCCATGATCACGCTGAAATACGACAACGTTATTACACCAGACATACGAGTGCAAGATTACGATATAATGATAAAATCCACGACATTCGGCTAAACGGGAGACCGAAAAAAATCCATCAAGTCATCTTCTGGATGAAGCCAAAAGCGTAAACTTTGACTGGTGATGAGATGTATTTGATTAACTTCAACCCCAACCAGCCACAGATTTAAACCCACTGTAATCAAATTCGTAACGTTTAATACGCACCGTAAAAACAGAAAAGTTTACAAACCTCCCAGATGACTTTGGAAAAATTGACACTCACCAAAAATACGAAAAAAACGGGTGCAAAAAATAAGCAACGAAAAACGAAACACAAAGAAGAAGAAAAAAACCAAAAAAGTTTTAAAAAAGAAAAATAACAGGAAAGATGCTTCTTTGCTAATTTCGGGCACTACTTACGTCCCTGAAGTTTCGTAGCAGACTTGTACAGAAATGCTGAGCACTTCTGTGATCGTGACATTACGCTGTGCTATTAATACCGTCTGTAGCCTATTACATTCCACGTACGACTTAGCCTATTACATCTAGAACGAAAGTTATTATTGCTCGTAATTACGATGACGTCGCACAACGACCGACGAAGCATCCACTGCTATACACATAAATGATTCACGCATTAAAAGACACGAAAATGGGCCTATTTGCTATCGTTAAGGATGCTCGCACGAGTACGAAAAAAAAACTAAATTAGAACAAACTAAGGGTTGGAGATCGTCGCTATCGACTCCGTTTAATGTTTTTATCTCAGAACAATCCTAACCCTAAAACTTGCAGAAAAGTTTTATTTTATTTTAGAAGATCGCAAGTATTGCAATAGTACAAAGTAAGTAGTTTTACAATTGTTTTAGCTTATTTTATTATATATTTTTAGAACATGTGCGAGCGCCTAAATGATAACTTTTGTCAGTCACAACGTGGGGCGTTTCCAAATTTTCTTTCAGCCGTCGTTTGCTCGCTAAGTTATTTGTGTCTGGCACCAAGAAAAAAACTGGCTAGCAATCCGGCTTAAAATGTACGATCCAATAAAAGACATAAACCGACTTTAACGGAAATGGCGCATCAGCCAGTGGCGAAAACGGAAAAATTTCCCCAGAGAGCAAATTGGGCGTGGTTGGCGTAGGCGGAAAAAATGACATGCCGACGTGGAGAACAGTAAAAAATCTGAAAAAGCTCTACTACACCTGAATTTTTGGCCTAAAAGGAATGCGCAGACTACGTAATGTGTTTTAATTTATTGCGATTTTAGTGCACTAAAAACCTATCAAAATGCAACGCAGAGAACTAATGCGTAAAAATAACTCTCAGTAAAAAATTGCCTTTAAAACAGCAAAACTTTCGATGACCTTCGAACCGTCTGAACTGCAACATAGAATAATTTTTAACCAACTGCTGACTGTATTAGTATTTTATAAGTTTTTTTAAATACTGCATCTATAAATTACTTCTCTTTTTATGTATACCGCAAACAGCGTAATGGCCAGCGGGTTTCAAGTTTATAAAAGCTATGGTTTACAAACATCGTCATAAAATGTTTGAATATGGTTTGTAGTTTTAATGCGCGTCAACATCAGCGACGGTAACTGGCAAGTATACGATCACAAGTTCCGATCGGCAGAGTACGGCAAATAACGGCAAGTGGCATGTGTGGTGGGATCAACCGAATAACTTGCTGACATTAATAACACCAGCGACCAGAAACACAAATCCGTGAAAGCCATCACGACCAACAGCAATTGGTGCCTGCAATGGCAAAAGTGCAGAGTGTTGCAGAAGGAGCAACATGATAGGCAGACACAATTGTTAACTTTAAAAAACCATGGTTAACAGTTCAAAGAAACGTACCTATAGAGTAACGCAAAAATTGACCTTTCAACAACTTGAAAAAAAACGTAAATAGACTTGCGAGTGGCAGATCTTTCTTATTTACCAATGAAGCCTATAGTTACGCCGTGTCGCAATTCCGTCACGTCACTCACGTACGTGGTAAGCCTTTGACGACACACATCACTGTAGCACATGACATCGACGACGAACTAGATTGGCCTACAGTCGCAAACGTGTCCGACAAAATGATGCATAATAATCACTGTCATTGCATATATCCACTTGATCGCAGAAACTGCGGCGGCGAAACCAGCACAACTGATCTGCGCGGGTCTAAATGTCTGCGGCAGGGCGGGGGGAGGGCAGATAGAACGAAATACTACTACCGCATGCGACTTCTTTTTGTCGTCCAACAGTAGCGGCGAGTGGTGACGAGGAGTACCTGGTTTAAGGAGCTGGAAATTATCTAGATTGTAGACGATGCAAACAGTTGGAAGCTGTAGTGCAAGTTAAGTCCAAACTCCACTACCTCGACTTGTTGTGGATTTGTCGCACAGTTTGTCGTCCAGCATGTTATACAGCAAATAGAAACACATGGAGTTTGTGCCAACACGTTAGGATGCATGTGCGTAATGACATCGAGTTAGAACGGCGACGTATTGCCGGTATAACAAGCCACTCTCTCTCTCTCTCGCTGTCGTGCAGGGGCGCCTGTTCTCAGGCTCTCAGCCAACGCGCAGGTCTCGACGTAAAACTAGGCCGATTCAACGTCCTCCAGTCAGCAGCTCTGCGATCACGTCTCACTGCATCGTGTGTGGGCGGCTTTCGTCGTCGCCGTCTTCGGTTCAGCTCCTTTCACGCAGTTTCTCGACGCCTCTCGCCGCCGGCTGCAGATCGTCGGCAGCGAGAGAGGTTAACAAATCACGGGAGAGAGGCGACGCGGGAACGCTGCACACTACCTAGACACAGAGAGAAGAGATACGGAGACTAGACAGCCGAGGGTTGGTGTTGACTGGGCAGACTATACGCTGGTCGGGGATCCGCTGTCTCCGGTGGCTATTTTGGCCGCTGAGGGAGACTCGATCATGATATACGGCGGCGGTGGTTTGGACAGCAGCTGCGCGCCCTCCAGCTTGTCGTCGTCGTCATCGTCAGCTGCGATCTGGAACTTGACTGGTTTGCTGCGTCCCGCGTCCAGCGCCGCAGCCGGAGCGGACGCCTTCTCAACGTCAGTCTCGCCGGTCTTCCTACAGACCCAGCACAGCGTCGTCGTTACGAAAATATTCGCTTACTGAAAGTATAGTCGATTAATGCAATTGCTTGAATGCTTGTCTAGTTAAGAGCTCACCTTTGATAGTTGTAGCGAAATTGAGATAGGTTTTGGTGTAATCAAAACGTTTATAACTGCAAGAGAACCATAACCGGAAGTGGAAATAAAAGCACCGTAACGTTATGTATTAATTAAGTTAGGCTATAAATGTTAAAATATGTTATTATTATATAGAGTTAGAGACAAGCGCACTAGATCTTGTCAGTGAAGCGTCACGATAAAACAAAACGTGCGCTCAACAAGTGACTCAGTCTAGTGCGCCGAAGAAAAACGGAAAGCTAACGAGCAACGAACACAAGAACGTAACTGTAGAAGACAGTAGAGTGAGTAGACCAACTACGTCAATCTGTTGCTGCAAGCGATCGGCTGTAACTGACTGATGAACGAATCAGTTGTTCATGTAATCAAGTGACCAATTAGGCGCACCGCTCCTTATGTTCTATTGACCTTGCGGACACCGAGCTCCTGTCTATTAGTTAGTCATACATGACTAACCGAGCGGAACCACATCGTGACGACAGACAGTATATAGAACCGAGAGAATGTGTGATGGGACTGACCTGTTTCTCAGCATAGAAGCCGGAGGTTCACTAAATCCTGCACTTGCAGTTCCCATTGGAGGTTCACTAGATCCTCGCTTCTTGTTGTTAGGTCCGAGTCCTGGGGGTCGAGCCGCCATTTTCCCAGTGGCTTCCGGCACAGCAATACCAACCACCTCCTAGCAGACACACACGGGCGCATTCCGTCACGGGCGGCGGCGGCACTTTCTTAGAAATTAGCCCTGTACGGAACTTCGGAACTGCATCGACTCTTCCGTACCGGTTTTGCAACACTGCGTACCAGTAAAGTTTAAAGTCACGTTCCACCGAAACTAAGACAAGTATCAAAAATCCGGCCCGATGAAATTAGTCATCGTTTCCCCAGTTTAAGAATCAGTAATCATTTGCCAGCCCACGTAATAAATGGCGGAGAAAGTTGACTTTGATACTTTTGATGAAATTTTTCACGGTCGTTTGGGGCCAATAAAGTAACAACGCCTTGGCTACAGGTCAAAATCGCACACATGTTTACTTACTGCTGGTTTACTTTCGCCCACTGCACACTAGTGAAGTGGGCGCGTACGCATAACTAGAAAGGCAGCCGGATACATGTTAGCCGAAGGCGTGGAGACGTCTGCTCGTTTTCTTGTCAAAATACCTTCCGGCATGCTTGCAGAAGCTGCTGCACGTTTTGAAAAGTGCTATGGTCCGACTCCGATGGTAACGATAAGTAGAGCCAAAAGCCACCAGTGGCCACATAGCACGCTTGAAAATGCTATGGCCATGGCTACAGTGGCTATATTACCGACTGCATGCTTGGTCCACTCATAAATACAGTGCAAAAAGATCAGTTCGACAAATCGTACCTCAGCAAAGAGTCCAACGGCACTGGCAAGAAGTCGCTTTTTCCTCTCTTCCTTTTCTCGCTTGTGCGACTCGGGGATGATGTCGTCCAGCCACTTGAGTTCGTGGCGAGTGAAGATGTAGTCAAGTCCTTTGCGTACGAAGCACATCGCCAACACCTGACAAACGCACACTCACGCTTAAAAGCAGCAGACACTCTTTCAACTTTTAGACGCCCAGATCTGAATTTTTACTTCTCGTTCTATTAGCACACCGAGCGCGTGTTCGTGGCGTTATTTACGGTTAGCGCGTTATATAAAGTACTTGCGTGCTTACTTACTTACTTATTCACTTACTATCTGAACAAATGGCCGTTTTCCAGCTGAACGTACCGCCATGGCCGGTTGTACTCAGGACCGATCAAAGTGTGAATAAAAACAAACAAATATACATAGTTGCAAAGCGTCGTGACGCTCTACGCGTAGGCCTATAGAAGCGCCAACAGTCACACAGTCAACTGCATCAAGTCTTTTTGCCCGTCCGAGAAATTAATCGCACGATCCTGAAAGCGTTCAATTTAGTCTACCTGTCGCAGATTTGTGCCAATGAGAAACATAAACAAATCGTTGTATTCTACTGAGCAAATAAAAATAATGATGGTATGGCGACGATGACAACTTGTTTGCTAAAATTCTGAATAACAGCAGCATGTTTTGCAACATTCTTGCAGCAGAGAGTTACAATTGACGGAACAATAGACGGAATGGGGTAATCAGCGTTTTGACAGTATGCCCCATCTCAATGGCTGCAATTTTATCACACATACGGTGTTTACAAACGTTATTCACTGTAAAGGTTAATGTAAACTCTGATATTTGCTATAGCGGTTTTTACCATAAGACAGACTCGTGGCCAGATGCGCTTTACAATCTCGTAAGTACAGGTAGCAGCTGATTGGCGTGAGCCAATGATACCGCAGCGCACTAAATGGCCATTGATCCATTGCCCCCATCAGCGAAGACCCGCGGTTTGCAGCTAGCAGACATGCCACTATGTTGTTTTTATATTGTATGCTCTTTTACGCTGTGCAATTGCGGTCAGTCAGTACTGTTGTTTTATTGAAGAAACGTTCAATTTCGGTTTGACATGAACTGAGAATTGTGAGCCTGCTGACCATGACAGGGAAGATGATGGAGATGATGGCGAGCTCTTTGATGACGCACAGGACGACAATGCAGACGAGCTGTATGGCGGTAAACAGGTGGACACGGCGCATTGGTACATTACGCAAAAACATGTAATCCGGCTGATACTTGGCTGGCATCAGCATCACCAGCAATCGTTGGACAAACTGCACCAACAACCAGCCATCGATTTAGCACTAGACTAACGACCTGCAACCTACGACGACTAAGATTTTTAAGGCCCCCGATTTATGCAATGATTGTCACTGAACACTTGCTTTGCACAATGTTCAAAGTAATTGCTGTCACTGGAAACGCTCTTTTAGCTCACACTGAACCGCAAACTGTTTGGTTGCCAATGAACCTATACTCACTAGCTAAATTAAGAAAGTAAGCTCCAGGAAAAGCAAAAGTGGTGATGTTTTTATGTTCAGTTCTTCCACTTACCCACCTTCGTTTTATGGAATTCGAGACGAATTCTTCTTTGGCACGGGGAATAGTGAAAGGAGTTTTTTTCCAGATAGTCATTTTCTGGCCTATTATTAATTCAAGAAATAATTCGTAGTGCAAAAATTTAAAAAAGACCTTTTTCTTTGTTCTAAAATCAGGGGCGTCATCTAGAGGGGGCACGAACCCCCCAAGGCTTTATGATTATAATTTTTTCCTGCAAATCGTACCTCTGAAACAGTGTTACTGCTGCAAAAACATTACATTTCGTAGACTGAGACACCCCCAATGATTTACTGAACTGAAATGACGCCACTGTCTAAAATTTTCTTAGTCTATTTGTCTTCTCTGTAGCGCCATTTGATACGCTGATCATTAAGACTCAGTTTTACAACAACACTGTCAGATATGTACGATACGTGATATGTAATATGATACGTGAGATGTGTACGTTGATACCTGAATGCCTTTGACCGATGATACTCCCATGAACAGAAAAACGCCGTAAAGCACGGACATTGGAATGTACTGCAAACAACAGCGTCACAACATGTGGCAAATAGGCCTATCACCAGCAGCCCTTATGTAATCTTAAATCTTAAACAAAACAGCCTGTAAAACTGTACGAATTAATCCGTTATGTAAAAAAAGTATTGTTTACACGTGTAAAAACAGATATGTTGCACAACTCTTAAACTGCTTGTTTGATTCGACGAACATGTGTAGCTATTACTGAAAAAACATTGTTTTATTTTTGTATTTGATAAAAATAAACATTTTTCTTGTTTGGACATCCTATACAACTGCAAGCCTAAATAAGCTTAATAAAAACATAACATAAGTCGAGTTAAGTTTACCTTCAAAACTGGCGCCAAGAAAGCTGATAGACCAACCATGATGAACACAAAAACACCAGTCACTCTTTGCTCTCTGTAATCATACATCACCACATCTCTACACTATTATCTTATACCTGCTTTTGATTCCTTTTTCATCAAAATACCACGTCTGCTTCATCAGTGCCGTCATAAGCCGCTTTGGTCTCAGTGTTTTCACACCGTGGAGTGTGCGTCAAAAGTCAGAATTACATGCGGCTGGTAAGCTGAATTCTGATGATTCTTAAGTTTTCATGCAATGGAATTCAATAAGGCATTCATTCCACTGCACGATACAATACTAGACCTATGTATGTGACGAGAAAAAAATCGCCCCTTCCCTGCATGGAGTGCTGACGATATGTTCTTGAGTGAAGTTGGCTGACCTGATGCCAAGGAACTTTGGTCGTTCGCCGGGCGCTGCCGATTCGCTCTCTCTGGTCAGACTTCGCACGTGGTTGATCGAGAGAACTGTCGCGGCGACGAACCACGGCGTGCCCAGCAGAGAACAGATAGCGATCTGGATGGCGATCATCAGCAAGTCCAGGTGATACCCAGCACCTTTCTGTATACAGCAGAAACAGCCACATAACCTGTCTGCTTTTCGGCGGATTTTTTACTTTCTACATAGCAGCAGCACTTGTTTCATTTCTCTCATTTTAAATCGGTTTAATGCAGTTTCAGTTTTTTTAGTTTACGTGCTACATTAAAGCGGAGTTTGCCCGCTAGTTTTTTAGCATAAGTTATAAACCAACTTCTTTTATATAATATAACAAAACAGCATAAATAATTGCCCTTTTTGACGGGCAATGAAAATATTTCAAGTAGCTCGAAATCTCGAGAAAACGTGTGGAAGTACAACCAGTAGACGTTCGAAGGTAATAAAATATATACATATATATAAAATATATTTTACTACTGATAGGCAAAAGATTCTTGAATCAGTATCATGTTCCTCTAACGGCGTTTAGGTTATAACGACACAACTCAACTCGACGTCAAGTCAGTTAAGTTCTGTCGCTATAAACGATGCTTAAATCCACGTAGTTCTTAAATTCAGCAATCGATAAGCCTGACTTAAGAAATCTTTCATAATGCAATACTGGGTCTGGAGACTACCATTGTGAGCTTTCCGAATCGTGCACAATTTTTTCACTGTACGACGACTGGAGTCCAGCGATCTTCCTATTAATTTCTTTAATTGAAGCCTCTGGCAAGAATTTCTTTTGCAAACCAGGTGCCTTGCGTGCAAAAAACGATATATAGAAAAAACGCTCGTTTGTTTGGTCACTTGTATACATACGTTTAAGGCTTAAACGTATAGGCCTAAATGTGACCAAACGCAGTGCAGCATGGTAAAAAGTGAGCATTAGTTAAACGAAATGTTGCACTTACTCGTAGTTTGTTCTCCTTGCGGTTGACAATGACGGCGGTGATCTGTTGATCCATGAAGATTAGGATATTCGCCAGCAGTGCGGGCGGCAGCGCGGCAAAGAAACACCACCAGGGATTATTGGCGAACGGGTTCACAACCCAGCCGCGATACTTCGCCTTCGTCGGCTACATCGCAACAACCACTGCAGTGTACCATAATACGATACTCACATAACGTACGCTTAAAACTGATATGTGGCCTGTTTAATTTACCGCACTGGGCTGAAAAAAATCAATAAAAAACTAAACACAAAAATTGACGATGCATAGTCTAAAAGTTCCTGAATTCAGACCAGTGGTTACAAAAAAATCTATGATTTGACGGCTTTGTGAGTTTTCAATGAAAGAGTAAAACAGTAATAAAATGTAAGTCTCATAATAAAATACAAGCAAAAGTTAAAAAAATAACTTATCTTTAAAAAGCTAGCAAAAACAGTACAGTAGGCAAATGCATAAAAACCAAAACAGCAAGGTGATCAGCAACAGCAAGGTTTTGAGTTCCAGACCCCTCGGCCTCTATCAACATATAACATAGCCAAATCAGGAATTTTAAATTGTCGCTGTATACATTTCAGTGTTTAGCAAGCACTAAATAGGCTACATAAGTTTATCCTATGTGCAATTTTGTACGTTAAACAACTGTCTGGAGTGAGAGAAGTAAGTGTAAACATTATATTCTAAACACACTTATTTCACGCTGGTTTTGCCGACAGTCCACGCACGCTCGTTTGTTTGGTCACATGTATACATACGTTTAAGGCTTAAACGTATAGACCTAAATGTGACCAAACTTTAACCTGACTGTTGATACTACGGTACCCATGAACATTTGTCAACAAACGAGATACCATAAAAAATTACTTTAAGATTTTAGCTGTATAAATTGGGATTTAGACAACAGGTCGTTCTAATGACATTTATTCTGTCGTAATACGATTTATAATGTAGGTACTAAGGCCAACAACTTGCCTCGAACTGATCAGGAACTTTAAGTTTGTCTGTATCAAGTCCAACGATGAAGTCGACCAACACCATGACGCAGATTGCGGTGAAAACTGCGAAGTCTGAGATCATTACGCGCACCTGTGTGACCATCACAACAACATGCATATTAATTGTTGCTATTTTATTCATTACTCAAGTACTCAATTCTTTAGCACTAAAATATTGAACAAAACAGTGTATGTCTACAACTTAAAGCTTTTACAAGCTTTGAACTACCTAAACAATTTAATTGTATTTGTTAGATTGCTCCAGTTACAGGTACATTTATTTAGTTACTTTATTTTCAAATTTGATGTAAGCTATAGCAGTGTTTCAAATCCTTCAACCAATCAAAAAGCCCCAGTGATGACACCCAAAAAAGTTTGTTTATTGAAAAAATGCTTGTTTCTGAATAAGGAAAATGCAACAAACGTCACGGTTGACGTTGCTATAGAAGTATTGTTATTACTTTTATTGCCATTACTACAGGGTGAAGCATAATAAAATGGACCAATGGGTAAACAATATATGTTTCACCCTGTACAAACCCCGATATTTCAATTGCAACTGTTTTCTCATTTTCTTGACTTGCCTTGTTCGGGAAGAAACGAGTGTTTCGGAATAGTTTGAGATAGAAGGAGAGGACGAATGTTCCGAGGAAGATGAGACACGAGAAGAAGAAGACATCGGCGACGTAGTGTGGAGTGTAGCAGCCGTCAGACAGTGTTCCGTTGCAGAGACTGTCCCGCTGAGACAACGACCTGTTGACCTTTAGCGCATCAAACCGAGCCAACTCTCTCGCTTCTGTACGTTGAACGTGTTCACACAATAATTATTACAGGCCCACAAAAACCATCATCATCGTCAACAACAACAGATATTACTAACAACTTTGGAAACAAAAACATCATCATTAATACCATTACCACCATCATAACGTCAACGTTCAGGAAATGTCAAAAAACTTTTTACTGATATTTCACAGTGCCCTTGTAGTGGCTGATATATTATAAGCCGCTTACAACGCTGTATGATTGGCTCATTTACATTACAGAAAAATATCGTCATATAGATCGTTGATAAAACTTAGAGGACAAAAACAAGTTGATAGATTTGATGGTGATCGTTATTCTTTTTCTGAGCGCACTTATAAGCCATGACAACTAGAGCTATCAGTAACCTATCTTTGCACACTAACAAATCAGAACATTTTACAATCTGTCCGAAATCACCAATAACAGTTTCACACTAAAAACTGGTGAAATTTTTCGTCTCTGCGCTTTCCTGCACGTGTTGCCATACTGTGCTTGCAAATAAAAAAGATGCTGCCGCTGATAGCTCGATCTACGACTACGTACTCTGTTCGTAGCTGAGGTCGCTGGCAGACATATTGCAGATGCACGTGTAGTTGAGCGGCTCGTCCGGATCAAAGTTTACCGGCTTTTTCTTCATTGTCTTGTATTGCTTGTTGAGTGCTTCGAAGATGAATATGATTGCGATCAGCATGGCAAAGCTCTCCTCGGTGAAACGCGTAATGAATCGTACCAACGCGCTTAGATCGAACGCCACCATGATCAGCAAAGTAAACGCCAGCCACATGCCAATCCAGAAGCGCAGCTCCAGATAGTTCAGATCATTGCTTCTACAGTGGCATATCAATGTATGATGTACTGGCTTTTACATGTCTGTCTGTTTCTAATTTTTTACGAGCGAGAGCAGCTACTGCTTTAGCGCATCTTAGCCATCGCAATTGTGCCTGGTCCGTCCGTCTGTCTGTCCGTCACACGGGTGGATCAGTCAAAAACCAAATCTTCACCTTCGGTTGCCTGAAAGACTCTAGTTTCAAAAACCGTAAAGCTTTTCCTTAAATTAAAGGGGTCCCCCGAACGAGGGCGCTAAATGAAAAGAAGGTGGAAAAAAATTTGCGATTTTCAGCCAATAAGTCGATGTATCCCAGTAACGGTGCGAGATACGGTTTAGGTTACTATTAATCACTAATAGGGAGTCGTACACTGACTCTCGATTAACGCCGAATTCAATGACCTTGGACGACCTTGAACGCCAAAATAAGGGGTTATATGGATTTTTGGTGATTTCGGGCTGCGACACAAATTTCAAGAGCACATTGCGCCGAAATCAATTGAGACAGACATGGACAAGCTGCACATGAAATTTTCAGCATTAAACGTAGATTTCGACGGTCCAAGTCTCGATTTTCTAGGTTCAAGGAAACCTGCGCACAAGGGCATCAAAGAGCGGTACCCCCGTAAAAGTCGTTATTTTACTGTTGTTGGTCAGGCTTTCGTGAAAACGGTTGCAGATAGACATGGACATGCTGCTTATCACAACAAGCACTAGAGACGAGCTTTTCAGACGTATCAACATCGATAACTTTAAAAAACCCTAAACTTCCAAAATAAGAAGTTTTTTATTGATTTTTGCGATCTTCGGCTGCAGCGAACACTCCAAGAATGAACTGCGACGAAATGGCTGGAGATAGACTGACAGTTTGCGTGTCTCGTAAGCATTAGTTCAAATTTCTTGTTTCACATAGCCGTAGACCTGCTTCTTGCATGTCTCATTTAAATTTCATTTAAAACAGTTTTAGATATTTTTTACTTTACGCGCCAGATTAAACTGGCAGCAGTTTTCCAGTGCAAATCATTCGTCATAAAATATCATATCATATTATTACATCACATCACACACAAGTCCGGTAATGTCAGTAACAGCCTGACATAACCAAAAGTCGCCATAGCCAAGCCAAGAGTTTTTGGTAGATCCAGACGGAAGAATGAAAAAGCTATAATGTCCCGACCAATCGCGTGTGACTTTGTGACTTAAGGATGAGGTTAGCGACAGGGCTAGAATGGGGATTAAATATGTCCTTGGTTACGGCGGACCCAAACCATATTGTCATCACTTTATCTATGAACAAAAACACTCATACTTACACATACAAGAAATTTGAGCTAATGCTCACGAGACGCGCGAGATCCTATAGCAATTCCGGTTTAGTGGTATAGCTGAAAATTGGGGTGTTCACGCTAAATTAATATACAAGTACCAAATTCTCTATCTGGATCGCATAACGATAGTTTAGTGGCGCCACCTTGTGAATGATATAGACTTGTGTCGCAGCCCGAAATCGCCAAAAAATCCATAAAACTCCCTATTTTGGCGTTCAAGGTCATTTAAGGTCATTGAATTTGGCGCCAATTGAGAACTAGTGTACAACTTCCTATTAGTGATTAATAGTAACCTGGGCCCTATCTCGCACCGTTACTGAGATAC
>Ga0209671_1001895_pt1 | contig 18409 bp, 10 predicted proteins | sample WorMetHERISLAND2_2_FD_187401 | JGI IMG/M metagenome (GOLD analysis project Ga0209671, IMG submission 187401) | Marine gutless worms symbiont microbial communities from Max Planck institute for Marine Microbiology, Germany - Olavius geniculatus... | ecosystem: Host-associated > Annelida >...
TATATATCCTACCACACGGTAAATGAGTTTCTACACTACCTTGTGAAATATAAATGTAAGCAAAAACTAACGATAATAACAAAAATTTAGGTAAATGAAAAAACGCTTCAGACCAACATTGCGATGAACGATTCATATGACACTAGTCTGTGTTATACCCACAATCTAGTGTCATACAGACCATTCACTGCAATGTTGGTCTGAAGTGTTTTTCCAACTTTACCAAAATGTTTGTTGGTTATTATCATCATGTATGCATATTTCATTGATATTTCACAAGGTAGTGTAGAAACGCATTTAAGGTATGGTGGGATCTATAATAATCACATTATCGCAAATTGTCTGCAAAGTGTGCCAGTGGTAGAATTTTGAAAATCGGTCAATAATTGGCAAAGATATGAACAAAAGTAAAGTGGCAAATTTTTGGGCCCACCCTGTACAAACTACACCAGCCAACTCACGACACAATAAGACGTGGCTGTCGTTAAGTAAACTCCAACGAGAAGCTGACTTCAAAGAGGACTGACGAACCATCATTTCACTTTCGTCTCCGCCCACATCTCTGCCATATAGTAACAAACTTTCGGCAAATTTTGGCATACAGTGCAAAAATTTTAGCACATCCGCATGCATAATTTCCAAAATCACATGAATTTAATTTTGTTTACTTTACTTTGTGTATGTAATCATAAGCCTAATAGTTTAGAGTCTTTAGACAACAGAAAATGACAAACTGCATGACATTACAGCACTGCAGTTTACGGTGCTCAGGACATTCAATACAAGATGTGGTTCTGATGAAAAAAATCTTCATCGTTGTAACTCACTACCTTCTAGCATCCGTAGTTCTACCTCTGCAGACACTTTCCGTCGCCTCCTTAAAACTCACTGCTTCCAGCAGGCCTACTGCTCCACCTAGCGGCTCAGCCAAGTGCCTCTGATTCGGCCACTGGCTGACATTGTGCACTTTAAATATTCACATACTTACTTACTTACTTAATAAGTGTCAAACTCCACTGGATAGATGAACACGCAACATGGTGTACAACATGTTGGTAACATGTTGTAGAATTGTGGCGTCTCATCTGTGGCTGATGCTATACAACATTTTGTGGGTTCGTCCATGTAGTGATGTTTGACACTAAGCTGCAACAATACAAAGTTACTGTGAAAATAGCTAAGCTGTGCTGTCAACAGACGGCATATGCTCAGAATAAAACATACAGCAATGACAAAACAAAAACATCAATTTCACTTTCCCAAATGACAAATTACGCACAAAAATAACTACAAGATGACTGGCGGCAAAATTATATTTGCATACAAGTAAAATTTATCACGTAGGCCGAAACGCATCAAAATCAGTTATCATTTGGCTACAGGATATGGATGAAAATGAGTTATTTTCCCCGAGACATAATGTCATGCAGCTATGTGAGTAATACTATTGGATCTGGGATGTCATTGCAGAAGGAAACATGGCATTCAAGACAGCGTTGATGTCCAGTCTAAAGTTCATCCACACCGGACACACAAACACATCTCTGTTATTAATCCTCACACCTCCCCCAGCTTCATTGACTTCCTCTGTTGACGCATCTGTAAAATACACACAAATGACCGCTTCACAGTCTACACTACAGTGTGGTCCACAAAAAACGTGCCACTTTACTTTTGTTCATATCTTTGCCAATTATTGGCCAGTTTTCAAAATTCTTTCACTGGCACACTCTGTGGACAATTTGCAATAAGACAATTGCTATGTATCCCACCACACTGTAAATGCATCTCTATGCTACCTTGTGAAATATAACTGAAATATAAATGTATGATGATAATAACAAACATTTTTGGGTGATGAAAAAACACTTAAGACCAACATTGCAGTGAATGATCTGTATCACACAAAACTGTGCAGGTCTAACACAGTCTATTGTCATACAGATCACTTACTGCAATGTTGGTCAGAAGTGGTTTTTTCATATACCTAAATGTTTGTTATTATCGTTACATGTAGTTTTTTCTTACATTTATATTTCACAAGGATGCATTTATGGTGAGGTGGGATATATATGGCCAGAGATACTGAACACCTTTAATACTGCTGCCGAGATCATGGGACTACACACATCATGGAAACGAAGAAAACGAAGATTCAGAATATTGGCCATGGAACACCGCCATCTTCAGTTTACATGCAGGCCAGTGAACAGACAGTCGAAGCAGTAGATCAGTTTCTATATCTTGGCAGTGCTATTAATTCCGATGGTCGATCAACGCATGAAATACATCGTCATATTGGTATGGCCTCTGGCGTCATGGGCTGATTGTCCAATGTGCGGCAGCAATCCAGACTCAGCCTGGCAACCAAGTTGAGAGTTTACAACTCACTTGTACTGTCTGTTCTCCTGTACGGATGTGAAACGTGGATCATACTGAAATCTGACAAACGGAAACTAGAAACATTCCACACGTCATGCCAGCGACGCATCCTCGGAATCCACTGGTTCCATCATCTAACCAATGCTGAAGTGACCAGTCAGACGGAGCAGGAAGACCTCACCAGTCACATTCGTAGACGGTGTGTGGCGGTCTTTGGACACGTCCGTCGACTACCTGAGGAGGCGCCAGTCAACACGTGAGCTGGAGGCTGTTGCGACAACAACTCACATTGGAAGCAGGACGACCGAGACACACCTGGGTCCGACAAGTGGAGATCGACACCAGTACCTCCGCTGATGTTGCATGGGACATTGCCATCGACCGCTGCAGTTGGAGGGCGCTACGACCCCAGCTGGTCAAGCGTGACTGATGACGATGGGATATATAATAATCACATTAATGCAAACTGTCTGCACAGTGTGCCAGTGAAAGATTTTTGAAAATCGGTCAATAACTGATAAAGGTATGGACAAAAGTAAAGTGTCACATTTTTATGGACCACGGTGTAGTTCAATGCAAATGAAAAATTAGAGCTCAAAGCAAAGCATGACAGACAGTGGCGGATTCACAGTTTGCCAAAAAGGAAAAGGGGTGGTAAGTGAGGAACACAATCCTAATGTACCACTGGGTATAATGAACTGTGTGATGGTACACAGTAGTTTTGACCAGACCCTAATGGGGGGGGCTGCCTGGTTTGCCCATATCTGGATCCAAAACTGATCACAGACATAACTTACAACAAATACTAGGAAATTTAAGACTCACTTGACACTTGACTGACACTTGACAAAAAATGTCTTGCTAACAGCTATACAAATGCATATTATTAACTACTCATGAAACGACTGTTTTACTATCGTCGCAGATATTCATTCGCGAACAACTTCAATCTCTATATGCTAAATATGGCAGAGTAAAGGGAATGTCAAATGATCGACAAAATCAGGCGATTTTATTCCGCATAAAATCGCCCAACAAAATCTGTCGTGTGTAATTCAAAAATCGCCCAATTTTGTCAGCTGACAAAAATCGCCCGGTTTTGTCGGCCAAGATAGAGCATGTTCTATCTTCGACGATTTTGCCAGCTGACTTTTTGTATATCAGACAACAAATTTTGTTTATGTTGCCATGGTGATCGTTTACAATGAAAGATGAATATTTATTTTAGTTATTTATTGCGTTTGCTATTTATTTTCGTTCATTAGATGCAGAAAAAAGTGATGCAGGTATTATTTTGCGATCTGCATTCTGCTGTTGTGCTAGCTGATATCGTATGAAGTAGCAGGCGAAAATATCGGCCGTGTGTCATGTTTCACCGATTTTATCGGCCTATTTTGTTGGGCAACTAAACCATGCCCACAAAAGTCGGCCGACTTTGTCGTTCGTCTGACATCCGCTTAAGACTGCTTAGTTAACGACCTCACTTACTTATACACGTATACGCATAATATGCATCAAAAGCAGCAAAACAAACTCAATTTATTGTGTCATTTATCTACTGCCGCTTACTCCCATACAAACGAATACTGCATGAGTTTTAACTGACTGACCACGAGAAGTGAATACGAGCTTGCGTTCTGCCTTCGTACTGTCACGTTTCTACAAAATGACAGATGCATCTTATCAGCATCACGACTATCATCATTACTTTCTGAACTAACAAGAAAATCCCAGCTAACACAAAAGGAAATGCAGAACAGCGGTGCATGTTTGAAAGCCTGGTGCGAACAAAATCTAAGCTCACCCATCCTAGCAACGATGTTTCTTTTACACTCACCAGAGGGCGCTAGATGGCACGACTGGTCTCACTCAGCCGTATTGGCTTAAAGTCGCAAATTTTCCCTACCCCGCTGTCATTTAGAGTGCTCGCTTGGGGTGACCCCTGTGGAATTTATGGAAAAGCTTTATGGATCCTGAAACTAGAGTCTTCCAGGCAGCCGACGGTGAAAATTTGGTGATTCTAGCTTGCACCGTTTTTGACTGATCCACCCGTGTGACAGACGGACAGATGGATGGACAGAATTGTGATGGCTAAAAGGCGCTACAGTAGTAGCTGCTGTTGCATGTAAAAGCTAGAACCTGGTGCACATCACTGAGCCCTTGTTCTTTCACTTTTCATCTCTAACCTTATCAGTTCATCAATGACCCAAGACATACTAGCCACAGAAGTCTGATGAAAATGTTTCAATGCAGACCACAAGAATATTGTGAAAGCAACAAGCAAATACGAGGGGCATTCAAAAAGTTTTGCAAGTCGATATGTTAGACTGAAAAACTTTTCAATATCCATACACCAATAAAATGCACATTTCTTTGAAACTCATGTGAGCTTAAAGCGGATATGATGTCACTGTAACTTACGACGTCATAAGGAGTTTTATATCAATCCCTCCAGCCAGGCTTCTACCACAGACTTGAGTCATTCATCGTTTGCATAGCAGACACCATAAAAATTTTTTTCAAATTTAGAAAAAGATAATAGATATTGTAAGTCAAGTCTCTGCTGTATGTAGGGTGGTCTTATTGTACGAAGCCAGAGTTGCAAACAGCTTGCTGGGTAATTTTAACTTTGGGATTGGGCAGCAGTGTGCGGCACTGCCGGATTTAGGGGAGATTTTTGGGGCTCGCTCCCAGGCCCCACATATCAGGGCTCCCCATGTTCTACATTGCCACAGGGATTGATTGACAAAGCTGCAAAAGATTTTTGAAATAAGGCGACTGGAGGCTGGTATTGTTGCTTAAAGCTGGTGGTGCACACTTCGAACATTCGCAATGACAATGGAATTCTGGCATTTGATCATTATTTAACTGTGTTGTTTGAACGATGTTATTAAATTGGTGTTGTAGCCGGAACATTTTTGAATGCTGAAAAATTGGTAGGCAGTCATGTTAAAAAGTCTGTAACTTCGTCATTTTTCAACAGAATCATATTTTACTTGGCAGTTAAATGTAGAATGTTTTGATAAATAAATCTGTAAAATTTCAAATTAAAATTCCAAACGGTTGCTGAGAAAACAGCGAAAAACTTTAGGGGTCCACTTTTTTTGCCGCACCCTGTATGACATCATACATTACAATGACGTTATATCCGCTTTAGGCTCATACATGTTTCGGAAAAACACGCGTTTTATTGGTGTATAAATTTTGAAAAATTTTTCAGTCTAATATATCGACTTGCAAAACTTTTTAAACGACCCTCGTAGAAGAATAAATGGTCGGAGGCTAAAAATGGCTTAAATATAATTATTATTCTCTCAGTGATCACCCATCACCATTCTCTCTAACATCATTAGCTCCGCTCAGTCGTTATAATGATAATCTCCCCTTCTGTGGCCATTGAGCCTGTAGGTGGATAAACCACTGAGTATGTGACGCATGGCCAGTGCGACGCCAGACCTACGGTTACCTCCCCAGCCTCGGGGCATCACCACCCTTTGACCGGTACCAAATTATACTGCTTGGTGAACAGAGGCAGTTAACGTTCTATTAAATGAATATTTTATGATATGATAATGCTTCATCATATCATCAAATATTTGTTTAATAGAACGTTGACAACTGCAACCTCTAACAAACACAGGCACGAAAAATACGTTGCCAAAGCGTCAACAACAAATATGATAAAGACCAAAATTAATTTATACGACTAATTAGTCGACATTGCATGTTATGGAACAAAACAACAAACGATGCATCTAATCACCAGTATGTGAATGGGTTTGCGTGGTCCCGCTGATGATGACGATGATGTTGAAGTGGTATGATGATAGCGCGGCGAAGCAGACTGTTGTCTGTTGTCTCTCACAGCAGCCTTCTCAGCTGAATGACGCTCCTTCTGAACCCAATGTAAAAAGCTCAATGTAACACAACAATGTAATAAATAATAACAATAAAGTGTTAGTATGGACACTACCAGAGTGTGGTTGCAGATCTAAATAGTAAGTATTAAAATATGTTATTCTGTAACAATCTCGTAAAAAAGTGGCGATATGCTTTCCAGGTGGCAAAGAAAATGCTGGTGTGGCATATTGGCTCATATCGACCCACTTCAAGCACTGCGGACAGGTGGACCACCCCAGTTTATAACCAACCAAACAGGTCAACTCAGCCCTCTATCCCTCCAAAGTAGATAAATTGAGTGCTGGCCTGGATGACTGCAGTACAAGTGGGGCGTGTTCACCTGTGTTGAGTGGCAGGTAACACTGAGCAGGCTGACATCTGTAACTAAAAATTAGCACGTAGGTTATTCCTGTATGAGGAAACGTTTACACCAATTATGGCTCAAACTTTTTCAGGTTTTAAAGCTAAAAGCCTATACAGGACAGATGAACAGATATACCACTTGTCCGTGACAGTTTTTGTACAAGCGACACATCAGATCTCTAATCATCCCAGTAGTTTTTAATGTTTAGTTTAGTTTTTAACCCCCGGAATCTTTACGACCGGGGGTATAAAAATTTCATAAATGATTTAAATAATAACAATAATATTAATAATACCAATGCCAATGTTTATGGTGCTGTCATCATGGCACGGCCATTACGAGAGTTCACTCGGTTCATTTGACTGAATGTAGCACGAGCGCCAGGTGGCTGCCGACCTTTGGACCAAGCCGATCAGCTTGACCCAATAGATCCACTGATAGGCAGCTACAGTAAAGTTCTACATTCACCACTGCCATTTATTATTACTCAGCTAGACAGCTGATACTCATTTTACCGTCCCACAGAGGGTAGAAGGCTGAGTCGACCTAGCTGGCTGGCTTCACATCGAGATGGTTTACTTGCCCGTAGACAGTCACCCATCACAGTACTAACCTGGCCTGTTGTAGAGTAACTTCATTGATTTGATCAGCCACGTTACCACTATGCCAAGCCAGACAGACAAGACCTATATCATGTCCCAAAATTAGCACCCACTTGTTTCAAACATCGTTAATTCAGTTTGTGGTTCATGGATTTTTACGCGCGACAGCAGGTACTGCTATACAGCACCTTAGCCATCGCAATTCTGTCTGTCTGTCCGTCTGTCTGTCACACGGGTGGATCAGTCAAAAATGGTGCAAGCTAGAATCACTAAATCTTCACCGTAGGCTGCCTGGAAGACTCTAGTTTCAGAAACCACAAAGCTTTTCCATAAATTCGAAGGGGATCACCCTGAACAAGAGAGCTAAATGAAAGGGGCGTGGGAAAAATTTGCGATTTTTAGCTAATAAGTCATTGTATCTCAATAACGATGCGAGATAGGGCCTAGGTTACTTTTAATCACTAATAGAAAATCGTACACTGGCTTTTGATTGGTGCCAAATTCAATGACTTTGAATGACCTTGAACGCAAAAGTAGGGTTTTTTATGGATTTTTTGGCGACTTTGGCCTCAAAGACACATTTCAATAGCAAATTGTGCCAAAATCGGTAGAGATTAACCGGGACAGCTTGTATATGAAACTTTTAGTGTTAAATGTAGTTTTCACTTGTTCAAATTTTGCCCCCCTGCGTTCAAGGAATTCTCCGTACGGGGGCGTGAAACTTGAATACCGTCTTCAAAATACTCGCATTTGGCCACTCAAATGGCAGCATCCACATGAGATGGTGGCACCATCTGGCGTGTGTAAATACATCATACCCGACGTCAGCCAATATTGGAATTCATGCATTGGACATGGAGCGCAATGCTGACTTCATGCACTGCATATGGCGCTAGGCGTCATCCGCCGTCAAGTCTAAATGAAACATCATTGTGAACTTAGATTTCGTTCGCACCAGGCCTTCACACATGCATCGCTGTCGCGCGTTCCCCTTTGCGTTAGCTGGACTTTTCTTGTAATGAAATATCGTACATGGCACTGTCTCAACATTCCGTACTGTCACACCTATCATGATGTCTGTAACTTACTAAGTGTGTTCAGTGTGACGTCAGAGTTTGTTTACATTACGACTAAATTGTTATTGATATGGCGATCAAACAGTGGCGGACCCCCTAAGATTAAGAGCTTGTGTCACAGACAAAGGTGGCCATTTTGAGCACAAATTTTAAAGACTAGTTTAAAACGTTTGTCTCTATGAATGCTTCAAATTTTGCAAAAAAAATCTGTCACGTATTAACGATTTTACACTAACTAATCTGTGAGGGGGAGGCACTGATTTTGGGACACGGTGTATAATGTGACCTATTAGAAAAGCTAAATAACAGATTTCAGACCATCAGTAAGAGTAGTAGATGGATGTAACCTGGTGTAGATGACAAGTCTGCTGTGCGGACGAATGGAGACTGTCAGCTGGTGAATCAGTGACCCTGGCCATGGTGCCAGTGGTGTCCAGTTTACGTGCGATCCAGCGACGCAGATTCCTTCACAAATACATGCAAATCAAACATTTACCATCTTCATCAAGCCCATAGCCAGCCTTTTCCAAAGATGGGTTCAACTTCATCCATGAGCAAAAAAATTGGCCCCCCCCCATTAATCCAATTAAAAAGTCTGGAGAAGCATTGTAAACTCCCGAAGTTGGTCCTTGGAAAAACCCCAGCCGAAAATGCATGTTTATAGATTTAAAGCATCTAACGGTAAGGTTTTTGATTATTTTTATGTGACGTTTCCCCGTTCCGGCTCGCAAGGAAAGGGGTGTGGAAGTATGATCAAACGCAACAAACTTCCTTTGCTGCAGACATGATCATTCTCATCAATATCACTGACATCACAGTCATCATCAGCTAACTATCGTAGTTGCTAATAGCCAGCAGCATCATGGCTTAAAAAGGTGCAGCTTTCGAACAAGCAGTTGCAAATTTCGAACAGATTATTAATGCTCAGAATTTCCCAAAATGGGGAATCTAAATTCTCCCAAAACGGGGGATTTCCTGTCCCAAATTTAGCACTTTTTGAAGTAATTTTTCTCACAAGAAAAAAATTTCCGACAATCCAAAATACTTATAACAATTAAGATGTCAACTTGTCATAAAACTAAGGTCCCTGTGGCTAAATTTCAACTCTCTGGTAGTGAAATTCAGAGATCTCTGACTAACGCAGAAACCGGCTGCAAGCTGTAGGCAATTTCCACATTACTCTAATCCAAATATTTCACAGTCAGTGACTTGCACACTGTCAAGCAATCAGTCAAACACAAACGACGTGACACCGATACTGCGTCAATTGCATTGGTTACCAATACGGCAGCGTATTCTTTTCAAGACGGCCGTGTTGGTGTACAAGTGTTGACATGGTATGGCTCCGTCTTACCTGTCGACCTACCGTATCCCAACGTCATCACATGACGGTCGGTGTCACCTTCACTCTGCCGTATCTGGACAACTATCTGTTCCACGCACAACGATGAACTACGGTGACCGCAGCTTCGCTGCTAGTGGTCCGGTCGTGTGAAACAGTCTGCCAGCTGCACTTCGATTAGACATGTCACTGTCTGTATTTCACAGGTGGCTGAAAACATTCTTCATGACAGAAGCTACTGATAGCATGTAACAGCTGACTTGGTGCATTTGCTGCATTTCTTTTCTTCGAACTAGCGGCATATAAATGTGATTAAGAAAAAAAGAAGAAAGAAAAAACGTACTTGACAAACGGAATGACCATGAAGAAAGAGTTAGGAGTTAGGCCGACATGTTTACACGTGTTGTCCTTCTTGTGCGATGGCAACTGATCCACACCGAACCACTCAAAACTCTGCACACAAATCAATAATTGGAAAATAAATCACCAGTAACAATAATACAACCAATATCTCAAACTGCAAATCCCCCCAAGCTACTCCAATGGAAAACTCTTGAAAACTCCTGGATAAAATAAACTCTCGCAGATTCATTGGTTTTCCTGTTGCAATGAATAGATTTTTATACCCTCCTAATAACTTAGTGAAAGTTTCGCATATTAACTATGAAATCAAAGTAAAAGTCACAACACATAGTTTGTTGTCTGCCGAGTTGTACCACACAAAAGATTGACCAAGAAACAGATAAAAACCAAGAAAGTCTACGAAGCACAAAGTAAAAATTTCAACTGCAAGGAAAATGTAATCATTAAATGTATCATCTCAAAAGTCTCAACAATATGAAGCTATAGAAATCATTATTATCACCCTTTTAGCCCTGGAAGAGTAAAAATCAAAATTATAAACATATCTGAGATCATTATTTGTCAAAACAATTGATGCAGAATGAATCTTGCAAGGCACAAAAATAAAAACATCGAATCATTATTACTATCATTACCACCGCAAATAGCACTATTATTGCGAAAAAGATACGATTCGGACCTTGATTTCGTTGCGAGTCTTAGCCTGGAAGCAGGTGTTGAGAGGAACACCGGGTACAATGTAGAGACGAGTCAACTGCTCGTTAATTCGACATTCCAGAAATTCACTATGGTTCACCAGATTACTAATGTCAAACCCTGTTTCTTCCAGCACCTAGCGACAGAACAAAACATTACTTTACACGGTAATAATAATAACAGCAGATGCCAGCATTGCTGCTTTCGCTGCAGAATGACGTCATTGCTATGAACACGTTTATTCGTCATAAAGACAGAAACAGACAGCAAGAAAAGACAGATATGTACAAATAAAAAAAACACCGCCTATATCTAATAAAATCGTCCATCATAAAAACAGCCTACGAATTAACATAGCACTCAAAATGATCAGTTACAAGTTTCATGGCAGACGACTTATTAATAAAAACCGTGCAACACATACTATCGCAACAATATGACAGAAACGACATAAAAACATTGTGCAAAATACAATTTCTATTATACATTATGGGTCATCGTGTGCACGAACAGACGGATGGACAAACAGAATTGCTCGATTATTTAACCTCCACCAATGTTCACTACATCCACCTTGGTGGAGATGAAAATTTAGAAAATCACTGATAACAGAAACAGAAGTAAAACACAGACCTCTCTAATTGCACAGTCATGCGGAGCCTCGTCCTGGTTCACCTTCCCCTTGGGAAATCCCCAGCTGGCTTTTACCAGGTAACCTTGCACCAGCAGGCACTACATATACAAACAATAACAGTAAATTAGAGCTGTCAAAGCGTTAATTTTTTAAACGCATTAATGCAATTAACACATTTGCACCGTTTCTGACTGATCCACTGTGTGACGAACAGAATTGTGATGGCTAAGACGTGCTATAGCAGTTCCTGCTTTCGCACGTAAAATATATGGGAACAGGCAGAATTGCTTGCACTACAAAAAGCGACAAGCAGGCAGAGAAGTACAAACAATGCAATCACTAATTTCCTACACCATCATTAAACTTCAAGTCACACAACAAAATCAGTGACTATAGTGTCAAAATGTGAGAAAAAGTAGGCAGCTATTTCACAAGATAGCATAGCTCATGAAACTCACAAATTGTAACGTAGGATCAAGCAGAATTGCGCCATACGTCGGTACCGTCATCTTGTACTCCTTCCATTCAGCAAGCACTTCATCAAATTTATCTACATCTTTGAACACTGAGGGGCAATGTCGGAACAGTTAAAATCAACGTTAAGGAAACTCATAAAAAGTGATGCCCACTTAGCTTAAATAATGCAATTCAACAAACCAATTAATTTCTTAACATGGACGTCGGACACTAACAGTTTCTGCACTTATTCTTATTATGTTCTCTGCAATTTTCAAGAATATAATGCAACCTAACATGGACTTATTTGTGGAATTTGGTCAGGTGCAAAACCAGCAGTAATGAAAACATTCTTAAATACATTATTCGGTTGAACACTAGACATAATATAAAAATTAACTGTTTCAAACCTTATAATTATTTGGTTGACGTTTCGGCAACCGCTGTTGCCTTTTTCGAAAATGAGTCGACTCTTCTCCGGGTAGTGTCACGTGAGTTCTGGAGAAGAATGTAGTCGTAAGCCGGTCAACCAAATAATTATAAGGTTTGAAACAGTTAATTTTTATACTAAGTAATGAAAACACAAAAATAACGCTCTTGAGATAGCGAAGCTGTGCAGTCACTCATTTTCTACAGTAACAAACCTGTGGCCAAATAGAGAAAGGGGCAATTGACTTCACTCTCCTAAATTTTGGGCTGTCAGAAAATTGTTGTGTCCAAAAATTTTTGCTCAAAAACCAAAATTTGCAGATAAACCACTAAAAATCCCCCATTGTGCGAAATTTACGAACAAAATTAAAATTTTACCACTAATAATCTCCTCTGTCGAAAATATACAGTTGTGTGTTGGAAATTTGCAGTGTTTGTTAAAAAATCACAACTTCTTGCCTTGCCTACTTTTTAACCCATAATACTGCTGGCAAACACGGCAACAAATTGCAGACAATAAAGGATATCTTGTGTTGCAAATTCTTTGATACTGCAAGTCCGAAGCTCGGCATTGTCGGGACAGTAGAAGTCCAAGTAGAACCAGTGCGCTAACTCCACCTGGAATAACAATCGGATTGGATCCCGGCTTTCCTCCTCAGGAACATTTATCACAAAACGACTACAACACAAAGACAGACATGCATAAAATGTCCAAGTACTGACACTGCATCAGAATGATGTATAATGGTTAATTTGGCACTTCGAACTTTTAGGCCTACTGCTCAAAAAAACGTCTATTCCTTACGCGCAAAGATCGTCTAAAATGTAAGGTGGAATTCTGAAAGAGTTCGTCATAGAAGGAACAACAGCCACGTTTGTCTCCATCAAATAGTTCAATAAATATTTTATACAACAAAAACAACAAAATCAGCTACACATAAAATGGAAAAGGGGAAAACCCATCAACTTATAACCACTCACCAGCTGGTTATAGGTTCAATAAGAAAAAATTCAAGCTTCACATGACGGCGTTTATTTTTTGGTAGTTAAGTTAAAACACAAAATAAAAACAAAAATTCTAAGCATGCAGCAACGGCAATTGCATGCAAGTAAATAAATCTCGTCGTATTTTCAATAAGTCCAGTTTGTGTAAAATTATCGTTTGGACCATTAAACGTTTAAATAAATATTTCAATAACGTTCGTGCCTCTCCAATGCGGGCGTGGCCGGTGTTGTGTAATGTAAACAAACATTGGAAGAAAGTGTTATCAATGTTAATTTTGTTGTAGTTTTGCGTGCAAACTGCCATATAAGCATGGAAAGCGAAAGCTTACTGAGTAACGTTGGTGTGCGACATATCTCACCTTTCGATCGGTTTGCTCAAAATTGTTTTAGATTAAAAATAGAAATCGCTCATTTCGATTGCCTTCACTCTCATATTGTAACCAGTAATACAATAAATCAATTTAAAAATTGTTTGAAACGGGAGTTGCAACCGGAAACACACAGTTAATCTAGTTATTAGGATAGTAAGCGTTATATGGCTTTTGCCTGTGCTTACTTAGGCCACCAGTAGTTCTGGTGGCTTCGGTGAATTCGGTGAATTTATTTAATTGAATCAGTCACATTCACTCTCACTTGTTTTTCATGTCGTTTCGTGTATGCTGTCGTGTGATTTGCCACTTTTCTTTTTTTTCGTTATTCGATTTGAGGCTTAATACTTGTTGTTTAAGTGCTTTTAACTCATTCCTTTGGTACTTACTCCCCAGACTGACTTGACGTTGCAGTGATTGGCTTATTATTTTTTTAGTTTTTTATTTCTTTTTTGGTAAACTAAGCTGGCTATCTGTCATTTTTAATTGCTTAAATCAATCAGTTAAAATTTACTTGTCATTGGACTTGATACTTTTAGGGCTGTTTGACGTGCTGTGTGGTAAATCAATCAGTGAATGCTCTGTTGTGCAGGTGGAATGCTGTATGGATTGTATTCTTTATTCTTGGTGTCGGTTCATTGCTGCCATGGAACTTCTTTATGAATGCTAAGCAGGTCTGTTGAAACAGATATGCATGAATTGGGGGCACAGCTTCTGCATTTATTTGGCTGCGAGCGCGCTTGAGGTCTTCTCTAATTGGGCACTATACAAATTGACATATTCAATAGTCAATTCAGTTCAACAGCACTCCACAGGGGTCGAAATATGGTCTTCTAAAAAAGTGATCTTGAGTGGGTTTGATTTGACCTTTAGATCAGTGTTGTTAGTGGGCCAAAGTTTACCATACTTTTTCTCCAAACGTGAGTGTAATCTCAGTCAATGAAGTAGTTTGCCGGTCTTGGATATCTCCATCTGTTTCAAAGATATTTGCAGTTACTTTGAAGTCATTTGAAATTGCGCTAAATTTCACATGTAGCCATAAGCAGCAGTTCCTTGCCTTACTTGACCTTATGTTTAGAGTAGGCAGGGGCTGAAATATGGTCTTCTAAAAAGCACTAAGGCCATATCATTTTGGCCCAATGTGCATTTTCGATGTTACCGTAGGTCACCGTAACTGGCTCTGAAGCTGTAAACAGTGGCAAAGTCATCTTTGAAGTAAAAAAAAATTCGCCACTATTTAGTTCTGGTGATGTGTAATATGGTTGTTCTGCAATGTGGTCAGCTCTTAGTTGACTTCGATTCTTTAAATTACAAATCCTTCAATGGTTCCTTAAACCTCTACCCCACTACTATGTTAAAGACCACAGCAGGGTACCCGAAGTTATATGACTGGTAAAAATTTTACCATTGTTGTCTACACCATACTGTTAGTTGAAGTGATGGGCGTGTCTGTCTGTCCGTGTGTCAGTATTTCATGTACAAGCTGCGCAACACGACCATCAACGGCAGTGAGGCTTGGCTGAATGAGTCGCTCTATGTCGACAACCAGGAGTCATATGAGAGCTATCTAGCAGTGTCCGCCATGGTTCCAGCCATTATCTTCATGTTCCTCAATGTTCTTATAGCTAGATGGTAACTGTTAATTATTGTTATGTACAGTGTAGTAATCTGAACTGATTATTTTGACAGTACATCTAATGGAGTATGATTTGTTTTTGTTGTTGTTATGGACTGTCTTAACAGGCTGCATTGCAAGTCTTGCCCAACAGTTTTTCCACTTCATATCTGTTTGTTATCGGCGGTAAAAGAAAAAGCTGTAGAAAAGCCATAATTAACGTGAAGGTTACCCTCGGCCGGATTAACTAGAGTGCTAGTTTTTATTTCTAAAGGTCAAAGGTCAAGCTTACTGGATGTCAGAAATCTCCAGAAAATGATGCAGATCTTGTCTGTGCAGCATCATCCATCTAAGTTGCTTTCTTTGCAAATACTTATGATGTTTGCTGAGTAGTAGGCTGATAGAAAGACTGGTGACTCTGAAGTGATGTACAGGTAACGTGTCTAATTGTGCTCTTGTTTCAATCTGTAGCTGGTGTGATGTGCACTGTTCAATTGAGTCTAGTTGTACAAGAAATTTGAGCTAATGCTCACGAGATGCGCAAAAGCCTATAGCAGTTCCTGTTCGCAAATTGTCAGTCTATTTCCAGCCATTTCATCGCAGTTCATTCTTGGAGTGTGCGCTGCAGCCGAAGATCGCAAAAATCAATAAAAACCTCTTATTTTAGAAGCTAAGGATCTTTCAAAGTCATCAATGTTAATACGACTGAAAAGCTCATTACTAGTGCTTGTTGTGATACTAAGCATGCCCGTGCTTATCTGCAACCGTTTTCAGAAAAGACTGGGCAACAACGATAAAATAACGACTTTTACAGGGGTACCGTTCTTTGATGCCCTTGTGCGCAGGTTTTCTTGAACCTAGAAAATCGAAACTTGGACCGTTGAAATCTACGTCATTTCTGAAAATATCATATGCAGCTTCACCATGTCTATCTCAATTGGTTTTGGCGCAATTCACTCTTGAAATGTGTCTTGCAGCTCGAAATCGCCAAAAAAAATCCATAAAACCTCTATTTTAGCATTTAAGGTCATCCAAGGTCATTGAATTCGGTGGCAATCGAGAGACAGTGTACGACTTCCTGTTAGTGATTAATGGTAACCTAGGCCCTATCTCGCACCGTTACTGAGATACAGCGACTCATTGGCTGAAAATCGCAAATTTTGCCCACCCTCTCTCATTTAGCACCTTTGTTCGGGATGACCCCTTTCGAATTTATGAAAAAGCTTTACGGTTCCTAAATCTAGAGTCTTCCAGGCAGCCACCGGTGAAGATTTGATGATCCTAGCTTGCGCCATTTTTGACTGATCCACCCGTGTGACAGACGTATAGACGGACGGATGGACAAACAGAATTGCGATGGCTAAGACGCGCTGAAAGTTTTTGCACGTAATAAAATAGTTGTGAAACTGTTTTAGAGAGCAGTTGCATGAAGTTGCATGAAACTGTTTCAGTGTCAAGTTGGAGAAGCGCATCTCAGTATCGTTAGTCGTGATGTCATTCATGTTTCTGCTAACAGTCGTTGTTACCAAGCTGAATACCGATCACTGTATGTAGCTTTTTTAATACTTGCTGATGAGAAAACTTTGAGAACCAAGTTTTTATGTTATATTTGATATTTCTTAGCAAAATCTTATGCATTATATTATGCATTATGTCTGTCTTTTTTTCTTCTTTTCTTCAATTTTTTCTATTTTGTGCAATTTTTGGATGGTTGTTGAAACTGTTTAAATGCAAGTTCATTTTTTATTAAACGAAAATGAATTGCTTTCATACTGCAAGCTCCACCCGGAAACGATAGTTTTTGGGATGACTTATTTTTTACCCATGATGTTTTTTTCAACGCGAGATCTTCAAGATGCATTGACCGATCGGCGCGAAATTTTGCACAGTGGTCAGTACTGGGCTGAATTTTATAATGCCGGTCCAAAATTTTGAGGGGCTTACCCCAAAAAATTGTAGGTGCCAAAAACATGCAAAATTTGGCCCGATTTTGGATGACTTTGAAGTTCGGAGGCGAATATCTTCAGAACGGATGAAGATATTCAAAATCGGACAAATATTTGATCTACCACGATTTTTCCCGCGTTAGGCAAAACATGTTCGGTGAAGTTTGGTCCAGTAACCTTGGAGATTTCAATGTGAAATCGTACCCATCTAAAGCGTCTTTTTCAGAAGACTATATTTTAGCCTCTAGGGGGTGCTGCGCCCCTAAATTTTTACACATGCTAGAGAATGACCAAGTCTTACTAGCGCACCCCACTCCGGGGACCCTTACATTTTTTTTTCAAAGGGTGGACTTAGGGCGCTAGATGGACTCGCGTTGGGCTTTGCCCCAAATTTCTAGTTTATTTTAATTTTGACAGCAAGGCTCATAAAACAGTAAAATGTCAGCCAGTCTTCAGCCCTCGTCTAATTTTTTAGCCATTATCACATCATTTTTGATGCAACATAGCCTACATTTTGAAAAGCAAGAAATGTGTGGATGATTTCTTTTGAGAACATAGACTAAATATCTTGAAGAATTGCTTCGTCTAGAATTTGTGCAGAAGATATTTAAGTGTTGGCATTTCTAAGTAGCACTGGCAGTCTTTATAAGCATACAGTTCAGGCATAACCTATTATAAATGTCATACTTTTTGTCTTATTGATGTAATCCTAATTAGCATAATTAGCCGGTGTTCATCTTGTTGCTGTACAGGGCAGAGCCTGTTTCTAATGCTATCACTGGTTTCTGTCTCCATCATGAATGGTATATATCAAATTGAATGCTAGTTTTGCAATTGCGGTTTGCCTTTTGTTTTGGTGTTGAATTGTTCATTTATAAAGATTTTATTTTAATCACAGGCTGTATTGTTCACGGTGCAGCAGAAAAAAGTATCCCCCTAAAGTTTTTCACTGTTTTCTCAGCAACCGTTTGGCATTGTAATCTGAAAATTTACAGATTTATTTACTGAATTGTTCTACGGCTAAGTGCCAAACAAAATTTGATTCCATTGAAAAATGACGAAGTTATAGATTTTTTTAACATGACTGCTTACCGATTTTTCAGCATGAAAAAATGTTCAAGCTACAACACCAGTTCAATAACATCATTGAAACAACTCAAACAACACGGTTAACTAATGATCAGATGCCAAAATTCCATTGTCACTCTGAATGTTCAAAGTGTCCACCGAC
>Ga0209671_1001898_pt1 | contig 18396 bp, 14 predicted proteins | sample WorMetHERISLAND2_2_FD_187401 | JGI IMG/M metagenome (GOLD analysis project Ga0209671, IMG submission 187401) | Marine gutless worms symbiont microbial communities from Max Planck institute for Marine Microbiology, Germany - Olavius geniculatus... | ecosystem: Host-associated > Annelida >...
TGCAACAAATCTTCGTATTTGTCGACCATATTAACTCATTAATATTCTTCCCAAAGATGTCTCCGCCCCTTTCAACGCGCCGCAACGCGCTGCAACGCGCAGCAACGCGCCATGCAGCGCGTTGCGACGCGTTGCGACGCGTTTAAACGCCTTCAAACGCAACGCAACGCCGTAGTGGAAATAGACTTTTAACGCATGCGTTAACGCGTTAATAAACGCATCGTTACATTGCTAGAGTTGTAGGTGGACTACATCGAGAGGGCGACTTGATTGACGATCGACGAACTCATGCCTGTGTCGCAAGATCGTGACAGTAGTGACGAAACGGCAACAAAACATTTTTTAATTACCAAAATATTATTCGATTGTCAAATAACCACAGTTTAGTAAAATATTGAAACTCCTGCTTCACAGAATTTAGTCAGTTTACGAAGCATATGTGCGTCAATTCTTTTTAACGCGCGTTAATTCGTTAACTTAACGGGTCAACGCGTTAAGTTAACGCGTTAATTCGACAGCTTTAGTTGTGTTGTAAAACCGACATTTATGAAAGTTATGGGCGTTTTTACGGACTGCCCAGAGTCAATGCAGACCTGTAAACGGACGAAGCCCGTCGTCAAGAGCGAACGTCTTAAACCGCTGAGAAACGTCCGTACGTATCGACGTCGCACACGACGACGATGACGCGCTGATGACGTCAGGACAACCGTCAAGTCTGACATCGCGAAGTGACGCCGTATACTGACTGATTGACGTTCGCTTACGGTTGATTCTCATTTCATCTTCCCAACAGCCGCTGAAACCTGACATCAGCAAACATACCACGATTAGAAAAGCAACATGCACGAGACTGACTACCTCCATTTTCCCCTTTCCTTCGTTGTCTTTAATTCTTTTTCTCCGTCTCCTAAGCGAACTTCTGTTGCGTCACCTTTTCCGTCTGTTACTGTCAGCTTTTTCTGAAACGATAAACACCGAAAAAGAACGAGACAATTCCACGAACAAAGACGAGGGTCTTACCAAAGTTTTCATATTTATGACAAACTGTTCGCCGCGGCGATATCTATCCGTTCTCAGAATAAACAAAAGCGATTGCCAAAGCGTCAACAAAAACAAGTTATTAACAAAAACTGTAATTTTATCAATTCATACAGTTTGTTTGTCGTGCAGCTTGCCGTAATGTTCAGCATGTTGTACAACATGTCCACGAAAACTCGTAGTACATGGAGTTTAAGTTTATGTAAAAAGTTTAACAGTAGCAGTTATATATACATACTACTGCCGTGCTGAAACATGCGCTGGTCCAAACGATTTCGTCGAATGAACTCGACAGCCTCCAGGTCGTCGTCCGGTATGCCTCCGACATAGAGGTAAGACGTCAGCGCGACGCCGTCAACGATTTCAGCGGGATTCCCGCCAATCGACGCGAACGACAACGTATCGACCGTCAGTATCATCTGTGTTCCTGTCCTCACCAGCCTTACCGTGTGCCACATGCCGCCACACCTAACCTCAACCTTTTCATCATCACAGAGCGAAATCATGCACAAATCTATCCCTGCCTTAACTCTTTCGTTACAGAGTCCGGTGCTAGCACTAACCCTTTCCGTACCGTGTGCCACTGGCCATTACATAGAGTCGTACCAGCGTTCTCGTATGTACAGACAGTAATGACGCCGTTGACGCTCAATACCCAGAGCAAATCGCCGTCGAACATTCCGAGAATGAAGTAGATACCGGTGCCGCCGAATGCGAACAGCATCATTCCGTGCGCCACGTTCGTACGGAACTCTAGCTTAATGTCGATCTGCCGCCCACCGATGAACGTTCCCGGCGCTAGCTTGACATAACCTACGCAGACACGATAGCATGCGTCATGCCGGCGCCGAGTGACGACATGATGTGTCGGCCATCTGCACGCTTTGTCACCGGAGTTTAATTCAAGGTGACGTAGATGAATTAACAATAGAAACATGGGCGCCTCAAAAAAACTGGAAAGCTGCCGCCAAAACACTTAAAACTATACCGATTAAGAACAATATTGAATTTAAAGCATTCTTAACTGCTGAGTTTTCTGCTAAAACAGCTAAAAGAAATAATTGAACAATGACTGATTTACCGGTGCCGAGGAAGTGAACGGCTTTTTGCGCTTTCTGATCTCGCGCTAGCAGAGGACAGCCGTCAGACGGCGCACTAGCACCGCTGTATGACCTGGCTGTACTCCAATCCAGAGGAGTCCATACTTCACTGGGTTCCGCCTGCGTCAGCACCGAGACGTTCGCGATGCAACCCTGCAGACTTTGTCGAATCACCTGCGTAACGTTCCAAACAACTAATCACAGATGTAAGAAGCAAAAATGTCGGCCCAGTGCCGACATAGTTGCGGCCGTCCCGCCCAGCTATACACTACACACAAATTATCACTCATGCCCCAAGAACGTTCTTGTCAATTTTGGTAGATTCTCGTAGGGGACAGACCGACAAACAAACAAAACCGTAATGCAACCTGTTAAGAAGATTGCGCAATAAACGATAAAAATGTGAAAACGATTGACAATACGCGTCCGCGCGATATATGGGTTTCCAGAAACCAGAACTGGCGTGAACGTTTCATGAGGCAGAAGCGCAAACGTAACTGCTAATTACGATTTTAGGCTCTAGTGTAAGCTTAAAATCGTAATTAACTAAATCAATTTTGTTGAATTTGTTTGGACTAGGTACATTTTAACAAAACAAAAACTACGTATATAGCACTGCACATCAAAAGTCACGTGAACGAACCCTGAATCTCTTGTCGCCGAAGTCCGGCCTATGAATGACAAAGTCATGAGGCAGACCTCCCAGGTAGATTCCCGTGTTGTTGCCGATAACACTGGTCGATCTACACTCACTGGAGGCCCCCGTCGTGCCTACGATACACGCGAAAACCGACCATAGACATGACATATGCAGAACATACCTGTATCTGTGTGTCTTTTTGTCTGTCCGTTTGTTATTTTTTGACGAATAAACGTGTCTTTGCGTCTCAAAAATCCGGACCCCCGTTACATTTTCAAATAACTGTAACAATCCTGGTTTAATTTCAACGTTTTGGTGCAAAGAATCGCTGTTTAAGCGACACTTAATAGCACCTGAAAATATTAAGAACAGAGTGCCGTCTGAGATTTTCCTTTAGCACCCACACTGTAAAGGCGACTGCATGATAATACTCCAACGAAACAACACCGCATTTTGAGTTATTAAACGCTATAAACTGTTGAACGCAACAAACTGTTGATAGTGGCATCATAGTCAAAAGTTGCAACAAATGTTTGAACTGTTGTCTCTTTACTCAGATACAGGTTCGCAGGCGTCTTCTACATTCATGACACTGGATTTCGTGGATTTCACGTTTAATCGGACCCAAATAAAGGCGTTGATTGATTGGCTGACATTGATTAGGTACCTTCGGCGATGCCCGTGACTTGGAGTCTACCGTTTATTCCGTCTCGTCTAACAGTGACCTCATGCCATTGTCCTCTGTTGTACTCGCGTCCCTCGTCGTTTGTTGTCACTTTCCTTGCACAACCTTCAACAGATATATACACGCAAGCAACGCGACATCGCCATAGTACAATTGACTATTTTTCTATTTTTTGCGTTCTTTTTCGTAAACGAAACATTTTCAGAAGTTGCATGTCACCACATACACGGTGTTTCATAAAAGCACCCCTTTTCTTTCTCTCATAATTCAGTCAAGTGATGACCAATTTACACGAAATATCTACCAGATGTAGCTAAAGAAATACTAATTTAAAATATTTGGACAAAATATATGTCGAGCCACGTTGGTTTTTAGTCAGCTTGTCGGCTTGGGTGTGTATGTCGCTTGTGTGCGAACAAATAAATTCATTGTAAAGTTTCACCTTAGCTTTTTTGTACAAAACGCGTTTTTGAAGTTTTTTTTCACAAAATGTATAACGTTTTTAATTATCAGTTTATTTACCACTCACTTATCCCGTCCAGACACACACTGCAGAATAAGCATTAACCATGTACGAAAGCAGCCGTAGAATAAGTGAAGTGTGAGAGAGTAAGGGTGACACCTTGTGGATCGAAAAGAAACCAGAGTCTTCCAGACAGTAGTTGGATAACGACGAATTCGTCTTGTACACCAGGTGATGCGGTGAAGAACAGCAGCGTGTTGGACTGCAGCGTACGAAATGACAGACGAATACCTGTCAACGACAACAACAAAAAACCAAAACACGTCGGTGCCTAGAACCGCGCGCATTAGAGATCTTTTTGAGTATGCGCTATGTAAATTTACACTTTACTTTACATAGTGACGAGATGACATGGGCCGTCCGTCTACAACATCTCAGACCAAAAAGGTAGTTCACTATACGTAACATAAAGTACTTTGCGAACCATAAGGCTAGAACGGCGACGCTGATCACCGTTTCCTTAGCATTCAGCCAGACACCAGTTAACACCAAACCACGGATAAACGGAGGTAGCGCATAGCGCGGTGTGCCTGTTCACGCCATAGCTTTCCCCGGTACTCATTGCGCATACCCAGGCTGAGTGTACGTATTACAATTGCACACGCTAACGGCGAAATGCAACGACTAGTAACACATTAAAGACACATCGAAAACAGCAAAAATCATAGAAGGTTATATTATCCACCGTCACATCGACTAATGCCGATAAACAATATAGCATATTATGACTTGCTGTATTGGCTAAATATGGTGTCAGCGACGGTAGGCTTACCGTTGGATAGCGCGTTGTGAAGATCTTACAGACTGTATGCACAAAGACTCCGTTCTTGTCGCCAAAGTATCAAGTAAGTAAACAAGAAATCTGAGCTAATGCTTATGAGACGCGCGAGAGCCTATAGCAGTTCCTGTTTGCAGGTAATCTTGGTCTATTTCTATTCATTTCGTCGCAATTCACTCTTTTGTAGCCAAAAATCGCCAAAAAAATCACTAAAACCCCTATTTTACGGCTCAAGGTCAATCAAGGTCATCAGTGTTGACAATTCTAAGAAACTTGTCGCTAGTGCTTGTTATGTTTAGCAGCATGTCTGTGCTTATCTGCAACCATTTTTACGCTAAACAAGCCAACATCAGCGAAATAACCACTTTTTAAAGTGCGCAGGCCTCCTTGAACCTAAGGGTCCGGACTAAGATTGCTAAAATTTACATTTAATGCTGAAAATTTTATACGCAGTTTGTCTTGGTCTATTTCCAGCCAATTTGGCGCAATTCACTCTTGAAATGTGGGTCGCAGCCAGAAATCGCGAAAAATTCACTAAACCCCTTATTTTAGGGATTCAAGGTCATTCAAGGTCATCGATGTTGACATTCCTAAGAAGCTAGTCGCCAGAGCTTGTTATGATAAGCAGCATGTCTGTGCCTATCTGCAACCATTTTCATGTCAGACGAGCCAATAATGGTAGAATAGCGCCGTTTAAAGGGAGATGACCCTCTTACTCCCCTCGTTCGCGGTGATCCACTTCACCCAGTGGCATGAAATTTTGTCACAAAATACTAGAGACGCTAGGCTATCATATGGTGAAAACCCGAAGTCTCTATCTCACCTGGTTTTGGAATAGTACCGGAACGTGACACCAAGATAAACAGACAGACAGACAGAATTACCACAGCTAATACGCGCTATAGCTAGCCATGCTAGCTCTGGCACGTAATAAAAAAGTAAGTGAGATAATTTTACGGCGACCTACCGGTGAAGGTAACTCCCTGCGGAATGGTGTCCGGAGGGAATCTGTAGTAACCGGCGCCTGTGAAGCGAGTTCCGGACTCGACGTGTTGAGGCGGATAGCTGAACGCTGGACTAACACGTCGGACCGTGTACAGTGGGGAAGGTCCGTTCAACGGCGCTGGAGGCTGCCAGGAGATATTCATGGAAGTCGAGGTGATGCCAGTCGATAGTGGAGCAAGCAGATCACCCGGTGCTAACAAACGACCACACATATCAACGCTAGAACGCTACGTCGGTGCATGAACTAGTCCGGTAAGCATGATCTTTAACACTTTGCTCTAGAAATTAAAATATCGGTTACTCCTGCCATGAAAAACGTTCACCCAGATTTTAGTTTTTCTATGCACTTCGTAAAAAATCAACGTGTCTAAAGTGAAACTAAGAAGAAATGTTGACTAACTGAGACGACAGCTGTTAGTACCTGACATAAAAGTAACGCCGGTAGACGTGCTGCTGTTAATGCAGTCGACAGAATTACAGACGGACAGCCGAAAACTGTAGTTTGTGAATGGTAAGAGATGTGACACCAGCACGCTGTGGACGTCACCCGCCACAGATTCGTTATACAGCTGCGAGTACAACAGTACAAAAGCACAACAGTAAAACATGCAGTTAAACACAACACAAACTCACGTTTATATTTCGATTTATTGCGGACGCGCTTTGTCATGCTGCATAACAAGACGTAGGCCTACAACAAATTTGCAAATTAAAATTAACACTCTACAACAAACGCACAACAGAAAAACAAAAACTTGCGACACATTTTTCTGCAACGTGGACGACGTTGTACTGCATTTTCCAGCATGTCCACAACAAACTAGTAGAGTTAGCGCGCTTAAGAACCAAGTCGCACGAAAAACGATGTTGGCTAAATATGTATAGAATGTAACACTAATTAATAATACGCTGAACAATTGAAATGAAAACATATATTTGAAGTAATTTTATCGCAAATATGTTGTGCCAGCCGAACGCACCCGAACGTGCCACAAATACTGATGACGTCACTCACAGGACGCTTGGTTGACAAACTGACATTCGCATTTGAAAATACTAAATCTGTTAATTTTCCTCAGAATAATGTTAGACTTATAGTACAAGTATTGATGCATAGATGACATCAGAAATTACGTCATTGTTTATTTGCTCACTACTACAGGTGCGCGGTTAGTAAAATTAATGATGTGCTAGAATATTGTGGTTTTTAGTGGGTTAACTATTAATGAAAAATGTGTTTTAGGCTATTTGGCCGTAAATTAAGCTGCATTTGACCTCAAGGCAACAAAGCTAGTTAGCAACTCTCCTGCAGATGACGTTACAGTTCCGAATATGGCTGAAGCCGTGAAAAGGGAGAAGTAAGTAGGCCCATTTTAAACCTGATTTTTAGGGTATTAAGATGTACTAGCAACCAAAAAATTAATTAATATTGACAAATTAGCATTTGATTAAGTTAATAAGTGCTTTATGAAGATTACGTAAAATGATGCGACTTAGACATTAAGCCAACTGTTATCTCGGAATGTTTTAGGTTTCTGCATTACTCGCAGTTACAGGGGGATAAAACTTTATAAATGGCTGCAAAAATCCGCTAACGATCATAACTAGTCCAACGTTTATACAGCTGAAAAAGAAACGGCAGGACGAAAAGTAAAGCTCTAAAAAAGTAAAGGTAAACGTAAAATTTCCCACTGTTAGCATCACTCTGACATTTCTGTGACCAATGCATCAGAGCTCATCTCGGTTAACACGGCCCCTAGGAGACAATGAGCTACAGACACAGCTCAGTTATGGGTTTAGAGAAACGCAAGTCACTAAACACGTTACAGCATACAGTGGAATAATGAGAGACGTTGAGGAAAGATGCAAAGATAAAAAGAAAGAAGAAGCCATAAGACGTTGCGTGATCTACTGAAACATAATACCCCCGAGATTAGCAAAAAATTTCAGCTCAGTGAAAAGAAACAGAAATTATTTGCCTGAGCCAAGAACTGTTAAAAAGTCAGTGAAATACACTGCACTTTGCACTGGCAGACAGACATGATCGCGATGTACAGTCTACCTGCCATGAAGACACGCTGCTGCCGCTAGTCGACATGTAAACTGAGTAATTCCGTGCAACTCCACGCAATTGGGTACTTGGCTCACCACTAATCCACGTTACGTTCAGAGAGGTATTTGACACAGGCACAACGGTCGGCGCCGGTTGAAACACCGGAGCTAAAACATCCATACACCGCAGCTTTACACTAAATTGTGTGATTAGTAGAAAAAGGACGCGGGGACGTTCCCCACTTGTTTCCAAAAAGGGTAAGCATTTCCCTTTCAGTAAGTGTCATGAAAAAGAAGTTTCCTCACAGTTTTATTTGCTTACTTCCTGAAACACTACAACTTTCTGCGATTTTTTAGCAATAGTTTTCGTAGTTGCGAAAACTGCAAATTTACTCTATATTTTACTGAAATCAGTAGTCATCCGCTAAACTGGCTCATTTGCATTGCACAGCTCCGTTCTGCTGAGCAATTCTGCATTTGACAGTTACACAGATGTGACGCCAAAATAATGATTTTGTTCTTGAGGCAACATTAGACAATTCTATAATGATAATCTCATATCTTCACAAAACGATTTTACGAATGTCTCATTATTCTCACGGGCATTGATTGACTTTTCAGTAGTAATCGTAACTGCTCTGACCACTGTAAAATTCTGATTTACTGGTTGATTAGTTGATCGATTAACTAATACACTACCGGCTTCCGCGGTGCGTCCAGTAGCGAAGTCGCTCGCCGTTTTGCCGAGCAAGTTTTCTGCGACAACTTGTAGCTGATACTCAGTGAACGGCTGGAGACCTGACACCCTGTAGCTGGTCTCGGGAGCTGGTAGTATCGTCGGTAAACCGAGCGGGTCAAACTGTCCTGACGGATTAAAGACCAATCGTGGTCTGGATGCGTCTTCACTTTTCAGCCACAACTCGTAGAAAATTATTATTCCTGCAACATAACACGCAGTACGCAGCGTAATCAACACAGACTCACATGTCCGGCAAGAACTGGACTTAAATAAACATTCGCTTGCATTAACATGGGGTTGGTAGCCCAGTAATTTAGTTTTCAGCACCTTATACCACGTTTGCTGCCTATACCTGTAGCACTAAGTCTAAGTGAGAACTCCATCTGCGCATTCAAACGTGACAAAAAAACTACAATGTAGGCCTACATTACCGACCGTCGGCGACCGTGAAATAAGTGCGCCAGACCACTGTCTGGGGTGCAACTTTCCTCTATCCTTTTCAGTTGTCCGATGTTTACCAAATTCTGCATTTGAGTTAGTCTCTCGGACGTCTTTCTTGGTTTTGAGTTCTAGAAAAATCTGTTAAAAATCACACAGTTGTAAAAGATCGAAATTTTGCTTTTCCATTGAAAGGATGCGTCGCTAAATACAAAAGTTAATAGACTGATTGACTGACTGAGCATCGACGTGCGAATGATTACCATTAGGTCGTGTAGGTGGTTGCCAGCTGACGTTCAGTCCGGTAGCCCCGCTGGCGCTGATATGCGGCGGCGACTGTCCACTAGGGGGCGCCTGCAGTGTGACCGCTGTGACGCTGGTGTTTAGACACCCGGCACCGGTACACGTGCTGACCGTTAGCACGTAGCGTGAGTACGGCGTCAGTCCGGTCACACGACGTCCAAGCGATAAACCCGAGTAAACAGTGACGCTTGCGCCCCTCGCCTCGTCAAACGACGTGAGCACATAACGCTGTATGACGCCGTTGGGTGACGTTGGCGCAGTCCACGACACGGAGACGGACGTCGCCTGCGTCACTTCCACACGTGCCGTGAAGTTGCCGGTCGGCAAGCCAGCCGCACTGCGGTACAGCACCCCGGGACTTAACGCTGTGCCGTACCCGTTATCGCTCGATACTCGATACTCGTACCACGTGAACGGCAACAGACCGGTATCGGTAAACTCCGTATCTGCAACAAACATGCGTAAGCCCAACACGTGAAGTCTTTAAGCACTTTGTGAGTACCTGGCCAAATACGTAAACGAGTAAACTTCTGCTACACTTTCTAATGCTCCCACACCAGTAACTGTTAGAAGGCTGTATTAGGCGGCCGTCCTGATAGACAAACTATATGGGTCTGCCCGTTCGTCTGTTCATCTGTCTGTCTTTCCCTTACGCGCTCTTAACTCGAACATACAGAAGCGTATAAAATGATGTAAAAGTTCTACTGGTGTTCCAATTTTCATTTCAAACGGTCAAAGGTCAGAGTTAGGGTTAAAGCTAAGGTTAAGGTTGCAAAGCTATGAGCGGGCAGCCGCATAATATGCCGACAATGAATATCAGTTATAATTTTATAGCTGCAATTGGCTTACCACAAATAACCCTCTGATGTAACTTGATAAACATGTACACGCATAAACAACTGCAGAAATGTTCTACACGACAAATTTTCTGCAGAATCTTGCCAAAAAATTGTTGCAAGTTAGACAAAGGCATACCGTTGGACGACTGATTAGCAATGAGCGATGAATTGCGATAGAGTCTGTATGTCTCGATGATGCCGTTCGGTTTGTCTGGAGTGGTCCAGGTCAGACGAATTGCTGACGAGTTCACGAACACGGCGACAGGTGGCGCCTGCTCACTCGGTGCTACGCGTACACGAAACAACGTCCGTATACAATAGGCATAATATCTCGTTTACACGATCGAGCAAACGTCAAGCAGACGTCGAACAATTAGCACATGTATTTTAAATACATTTGCTCGATGTTTGCTCGATCGTGTAAACGAGGTATAACGCACAATACGATACAATAACTTAATTTATAGAGCACTATTTACGAGAAACGTCCAAAAATGTTCCAGACGGCAGGTCCAGCAAAATGTATAAATAAAATTGTGATGAAATTCTACAGATGGGTGGAGAATGGCAAAGGACCATAATCAAATTATTGTGGCGATCCGTTTTCCGAAACGTATCAAACAGTAGCCGCATTAAGTTAGTTGTGTTAGCCATTTGACAGCACTATTGTCGCCAGAGGTTGAGATATGTATCGCTTGTTGTTAAATTATAGTTCACAAATTAATTCAATGACTGACTCGCAAAAAAAATTATTTATGGTCCGGTAAACAAAAATTACTTTGAAAGGCATCAGTACTCGATAGAGTAATAAAAAAAACTAGCACATTCTTGGCATTTGAGCTGTCATGTTACTTATATAATGAGAGCTAATGTCAAGTCAGATTAGGCCATGTCTGGTGGCATGTTCCGAAGGAGGGTCGGCGACATCATAAATATTTTTTCCACTGCTCTCTGACTGCTCGCTGACATATATATATACATCTTTATTCATCGAAGAAACGATAGATTAATACATACGCACATGCATGCAATTAACAACAGGAAAAGAAAAATAAATAAATAAACACAGTCAAGCATCTTAAGTTTATCTTATGACCAGTCCAATCAATGGCCTCTTTTGTGGTCATTTTACTATGTTTTCCCGACACGCAGCCCATTACATTGTCGTTGTACAGATAGCATGGCCCCGTCTGAGCTCAGCGCGTTAGCGTAACAACTCACGTTTCTGCTTTACAGCGTTTCAGATTCGGGGCATTTCCGTCGACTGAACGACATTGTGCGCTATATAAATTTACTTACTAACTTCACGCCAAGTCTTAAGACGCGCACAGAGCAACGTAACTAAACTGAACTAAACTGACATGGCTTAGTTTTTGACGAACTGACCAATGGGCAAGCAGTAATATATTCTAGTAGGCACCGTCTAACGGCGTCGGTGGTTATATACGTGACTAATTTGACATACTCGTCAACCAATGACAGTAGCATCGCCCTGCTTGTCCACTGGTCATTTCGTCAAAACTAAACTGTATCAGTTCAGTTCAGTTCAGTTCACTTCAGTTGGTATATATTTGCTCTGTACGCGCCTTTAGTAAACGGTTTGGGCTATGAAGAACAACTGAGAGTGAACTGTAGACCTCGACTGCAGCCGAACGGATTGTTGAAGCTCAGTCCACTGGTGCCAGGCACGCACTGACCACACGACGGAGACGTCGTCAGCTTCTTACAAGGACACTGACCAGTAGTGACGTCACAGGTCTCATTGAGCGATCCCGCCGGGTCGCAAGAGCACAACGTACAGCTGGAAATACCGACGCATAACATTCAGCAGCAGCAGCAGCAACTGGCCTTGGGCATCACAGGCTGCGCGGTAGGCCGAGTGCATGGTTGCGTTGCTGTAAGTTACGATGACCAGCAAAATCAATGAGAAAACTGAAATGTTGACCCCACGTTCATCAGAAACCCCCAAGAATATTGAACCAAAACTTGGACTAAATAATTAAGTCATCGACCCCTACAATTACTGTAAAAATCGCTTCAGTAAGTCTGCTCTCCACATGGCGAAAATATAACCCACTTCTGTACATCTTTTGTTTTCATTTCTTTTTTCGACGAAATTAGATCACAATTTTGTAATGTAGTGAATTCACATGCGCAAATACAGTGCGCTATCTCTGCCGTTTTCTATGTCCGATATCACTGTCATTCATACAAGTGTTTTAACTTTTAAGCGTTATATTTACATAAGTTTACAAAGCATATCTACTAGAGAAGCTTTATCAAAATCACTCGAGAAGTGAATAGGCCTATACGGCGCAACTGATGCTGCAACGATTGCTGCAAACGTCCATTAGCTGACTGCAGTACACCCAAACGTATGCCGCGACGGTTGCACTAACTGCAACCGGTTGGACAAGGATGGGTTCATTTTCAAGGCTATGGCCAAGACCAAGGCAAGTGTTGAAGACCTCTTCGAGGCCAACGCTTTGTCCTCGAGCTGTCCTCGAAGTCGAGAACAGTCCTCAAGGATTTCATCCATGCTGTGCAAGTGAGTTTGTGAGCTCCTCCATCGAATAAACGACAGACTGACAATGCAAATGCTGACCTGCTGGCTGAATCCTTCCAGTATCCGGGCAGACAGGTGTCACATCTCAGCCCTCCAATGCCAGACCCCGCCTGTTTGCACTGACATTGTCCGCTCTCCGCATCGCAGACGGTGCGTATGATTGTGCCGCCCGGATCACACCAAGCACTGCACTCAGTGCAGCCGCCCGACGACGACTTGAAGTACTCTGACCACAACCAAGTAAAGTAAACTGCAGTCTAATATAGCCGGCGCAGATTAACCAAAAACGTCTCACTGTGCCGCAGCCTCAAACAAACATAACAAGTAATTTGAGAAAAGCTTATAAGACGCGCGACAGCCTCTAGCAATTCCTGTTTCCAGGTTGTCTTGGTCTATCTCCATCCAGTTCGTTGCAATTCACTGTTGAACTGTGTGCTGCAGCAGAAAATTGCAGAAAAATCACTAAAACCCCCTATTTTGGAGGTTTAAAATCGTTCAAGGTCATTAATGTTAAACCATTAAAAGCTTGTTAGCAGTTATTTTTACGGTAAGCAACAAGTCTATGTCTATCTGCAAGCGCTAGACGAGGCAACAGCAGTAAAATAAGGACCTTTTATGGGGGTACTCCTCTTTGACACCCGCATGCGGAGGCCTCCTTGAACCTAAGCGGTCGCGACTTAAACTGCTAAAATCTACGTTTAATGTTAAAAATTATTTATGCAGGTTGTCTTGGTCTATCTCAAGTCATTTCGACGCAACTTACTCTTGAAATGTGTGTTGCAGCCCAAAATCGCGAAAAAATCACCAAAACCTCTATTTTAAAGGTTCAAGGTCATTCAAGGTCGTTGATCTTAATGTCAATCGAAAGGACGTATAACACTTTCTATTAGTAATTAATAATAACCTAGGCCCTATCTCGCACCGTTTCTGAGATACGGCGACTTATTGGCTCAAAATGGCCAATTTTTTGTACACCTTCTCACTTAGCGCCCTCGATCGGGGTAACCCCTTTCGAATTTATAGAAAAGCTTTATGGATCCTAAAACTGAAGTCTTCGTGGCAGTCCATGGCGAAGATTTCGTGATCCTAGCTTGCGTCTGTTTGACACAATACCGGAGTGTGACAGACGGACGGACGGACTGACGCCTCGACGATGGCTCAGACGCGCGAAACATAACATGCTGTCGCGCGTAAAAAATATTCAGACATTGTTTCAAATTTTCAAAACTAATGTTCCGCTGTCGACGTTTAAAGGGCAGATTGTTTCGCACCCGCCGTCTATAGCTGCCGTGAAGATCCTGTCACCATATCAGTCATCCAGCTGTGACCGGGGATACCTAGGCGTGTAAGCTGTTATACTAATATAGTCTAGAATTAGAGCTAATTGGTGCACGATATGTTCTCTGGTGTACAATAACACCGACTACATTCATCGGACACCGTAGACATATGTGCACTCGTTCAGTCTATGTCGCAGTTATGTCTCTGGTATTAGGGGTATTAATTTATTAATTTGCGGTAAATTACTCCATGAGTGCAATCTGCCAATCACGCATGCGCAAACGAATCAGGGTGACGATTTACACTATGGGCAATATGGAAGTGTAAAGCTGAAATGTTGTAGCCTACTAGCGAAATACAGTTTCAGTCTTCAACAACAATGTTACCCTTAGACAGTTTATAAAAATATGAGCAGCATTTTTACACAAATGTCAGTTTTAAGAAACCATAAAGCAATTATTGTAGCCAACTCGCAATATTTGACGGTCCTAGCACCCTAGTCGCTGTCTTGCTTTTAGCTCCCGCTGATTATACGTAATGCCCGTACAGGATAGTCATAACAGTCAATTAATTAGGGCTTACGTGGTTTACAGGTGTCACATCTTGTGCCGATTCTGTTACTGAGACAACTGCATTGACCAGTGTTCTGATCGCAAGCCGAACCGTCCGTACCAGTGACGTCACAGTTGCATGGCTGACAGCCGTCAGGGTTGTCGTGTGTCAGGTTAAAGGTGTCGCTGCGGCATTGGTTGCAAGATGTTCCTTTGACGTTCGACTTGCACGGACACTGGCCTGTGTTTTTGTCGCGACACGTTTCACCCGGCAGAGTGCCAGCTTCGTGACATGCGCAGTCAGAACATCCGGTCTGCGGGTCATTGCCGAGCCTGTGACGCACGCGCAAGCAGCACGTCAATATAGTTGCTCTACATCTAGCCCGGTTAGTACCAAGATGGGTGACCAATGCCATTTGCCGGTGAACCATTGTAATCAATAATTGAGTTAAACGTGAATTTATATAAAACATACTGTTCAATTCCCCAAAACCTCTAATGCGCAATACACTTGCTTGCACTCAGCCTAGCCATCCCGTTGTAGTAGTTAAATGCACTATGCCGTGGTCCCGGTTACCGTCGAAAAAAACGGCGTTTCCTATGTCGCGCAGATTCCAGAATCCCACCAAAGCTGATAGCAAACGACCCAAGTTCTATTTCGCAAGTCTCGTACGCTGGGTCTATGGCTAGTAGGCGACAGTGTGCTATGACGTTGACTTTGACTTTGATCCCACGACGTCGAAAACTAACCCTTTTGTCTAACCTCGGTATATAATGTACGTAGGCCCTACGTGTTATTTTGTGAGAATCCGTCAAGCTGTTCGCGGAACATGTTCGAGATTCCAAATTTCTGACATCTGACATCCTCGAACTCGAACTTCAAACATCTAATCAGTTTATCTTTTGTTGTGCTAACATACTGTGATTAAGCATCAATGAGCAACAACAGAAAACATAATGATCTCCGTAGTCGGAGTTACCAGAGTTAACAGCACGGCGAAAACTGACCCGTAGTATCCGTCTTTGCAGGTGTCACAGTGCAGTCCGAGCACGGCAGCCTTGCAGACGCATTGACCACTGGTAGAGTTGCAGCTGGTACCCGGCTGGGTGCCGTTCGTGTTGCAGCTACATTGTGAGCACGTGTTTTCACTGATGTACCAGCCCGCCTCGCAGAACTTGCACTGTCTGCCGCCGACGCGCAGCTTACACTCGCACTGTCCCGTCGCTCGGTCACACAACGTACCCAGCGACAGCACAGGATTACAGTCACACGGATCACAGCCGGCCGGATTACCCGAGTCCAGCTGGTAAAATCCGGATTTGCATTGGTCGCAGTAAACCCCTACAGTAACAAATAATCCCAATAAGCTTTAGGCCTACAAATTTATCACATTAGTTACAACCTCACTTATTTGCTAGTGACGCTTCGGCAACCGGTGTTACCTCCTTCGCTATGATGACTTCCGCTAGATGTCTTTACGACAAAAAAGCTTGGCATAGGTACGATAATATCGTCAGGAACCTTTGTTTCGGTCCATAAACTTATTTTCTTTCAAATCACATACAATCTCCATCATGTTGTACTTTCTGCTGTGGTTTTATTTTACATACTGGCTAGTACCATCTGACACTACAGTACTGCACAATTTATTACTAGGCTATTATATGAAATTCATGAAAAGACGACAATTTGCTAATGACGAGAAAGTGTTCTGCATGGCAAATTGCTGGCCAAAAAACCAATATCAAAAAGTCTTCTACAACGATATCGAAGCTTTGGAAAAAGCTACATCAAGTGCACTTTAGTTGCACAACACTGTTGAAAAGTAACGAAATATGATGTACAATTCTTTCAGGATTACGAACTTTTTAAACACCCTTTGTACTCTTCCAAGCTGCGCACATAATATGAGCTGGTTTTGCCTGTTCCGTCATGAATACAGACAGACAGACGCACAAGAGAAACAGACAAACCCTGTACGTTTGGTTTGCAGTAGCACTGGCCGCCAGCTGCATCACACTCGACGCTAGCGTTCACTGTGCCGGGCTGATGACAGTTACAAGCTTGACAACCCTGCGGATTGGATGGCGAGAGATTGAAGTACCCGGGCTTACATAAATCACATCGACGACCGGCAACGTTAGCCTTACACGGACACTGACCTCCCACCTACACACGACAGCGCACTTGTCTTAGTTAGTAAAAAAGCAAGCATTAAAAAAGCTATAACTAAAAAAGTAAAACTATGCATGCATGTGCGGCTGTCATATGCAAAATTACGAGACCATAGACAGTTAGTAGGACGCACCTTTGGTGAGGGCTTCCATCGAGAGGTTGTTGTCTGCTGCACCCACTCAAACAGGGCTTGCCCGCCTTCTTGCGGCAGCATCACCTCATGCTGGAGACTTTCTCCAAGCTGTACCATGTTCTTCAGTCGGCACCAGGCTAGACGACTCAGCCCTACGCATCGCCATCGCACTGCGTCTGCGTCTCTCACACGTGTATCTGCGGGCAGGCCGTCGACACATCAGGGACACACGGTTTCAGCTGCCGCCAGTCTGCCGGTCGTCACGCCAGACACAGAGCTGTCAATGACCTCATCAAGCGCGCCTTGGCGTCAGCCGACGTACTAGCCAGACTTGAACCATCGACGCCGTCACGTGATGACGGCAAATGTCCGGATGGACTGAGCACAGCGCCTTGGAAAGAGGGCAGCTGCTTGGTCTGGGATTTCCTTTGACAAGACACACTGGCTGCCAGTCATCTTGACCGGGCGATGTCTGGACCGGGCGCCGTGGCTACGGAGGCGGAAGCACGAAAGCAATCCAAGTACAACTCGCTCGCAGCGACGTACCACTTTGTCTCAGTCGCCGTCGAGACACTGGGTGCGCTGGGAGAGGAAGCGACGCAATTCATTACGACCTCGGCCGTCGGATTGCTGCCACAACTGCAGAGCCGCGTTCCGTGACCTTTCTCTTCCAGCGTCTTAGTGTCGCTATCCAGCAACTGGCAGCGAGGCAACGCCGCGTCCGTGACTGGAACATGTGCCCCATCTGCAAAGCTGGATGACATTTTATATCGTGTAGGCCTAGTTGTGTTCGGTGTAGTAGACAGTAACTTTGGAGACACCTTCAGACTCAGTTTATGTTGTTCATTTGTGCTGGATAGCCTAGTCATTTTTATGTGCTATTAAAATTTGTTAGTGTACTGTTTTAAGCAAGTTTTGATCTGCTACATTTCACTTGATTGACAACAGTAGTTTAAAAAATTATACTTACGATATGCAATGAAATGTTTTCTTTTTTACCTGGACAGGCACAAAAGATCTATTTACAACAGCTCCAAGCCATCCAATTGGAGCCGTGAAAGAATGTGACGGAATGAGTGCGCGAAACTTCTTTCCTGGGTGCCAAAATGTGACAACGATCAGCGTGCCAGCTTTATAAATAGTCCGGTATACTAGGTTAGAATCGTTACCTGGCCGCGAAACGACCGGGAGTGGAACCCACGAGTTTTCGATTGTGAGTCCGACGCTTTAACCACTCTGCCACCAAGCTACACAACAACTTTGTGTTATTGCTTATGCAAAACAATTAAACAAATCACTGTTCTAATTATATCTTTTAAAGTTTAGTTGTAAGTGAATAAGTTGCCAGTTCAAACCGGGTCACAATGCCCGGATCCGTTGCTGGCGCTCGCGACACCGTCGGCGCTACAATTGCACACGTCGCACACGTCGCGCGCGTACAAACTGCGTCCTGTCGGCCGGAAATATCCTTCTGCGCATGCGTCGCATTCGCTTCCGGTCGTATGATCCGCACAGTTGATGCACTGTGCGGATCATACGACCGGAAGCG
>Ga0209671_1001899_pt1 | contig 18394 bp, 10 predicted proteins | sample WorMetHERISLAND2_2_FD_187401 | JGI IMG/M metagenome (GOLD analysis project Ga0209671, IMG submission 187401) | Marine gutless worms symbiont microbial communities from Max Planck institute for Marine Microbiology, Germany - Olavius geniculatus... | ecosystem: Host-associated > Annelida >...
CATCTACAGACTTAGGCCTATCCTGCAGTTTGTAGTGTAGTGTGGTCACAGATCATTGTGTGGTACAGGCCCCGCGGGGAGTCAGTGCCAAGGGCGCCGTGCTAGCAAAAGAGGGCTCTGACCCGTTCCCTTTGAACACGGGTACTGAACTGACCCCTCATTCACATTTGCTGGCCTTCAAACACCGGCGTACTGTCGGCCATCTCTTGCGACAGCTGGACTTCTTGTTGTATTATAAGCTTAGGCTTTGAGTACAAATGCGACCGACAGCCAGTGGCTTGTAGGCTAAGGCTATACTCACGTCGACTCTGATGGGTTTCTTGAGCGGCTGTCGACGGTAGAAGATTGCGAACGTGTTCCACTCCGGGTTTGGCGTCTTGTCGGCGGTCGGCGAACGAACTTTCTCACCCTCACAACTGATCTCACAGTACGCCTCGATGTCTGCACGCAAAGTTATTATGCATGTATTACTATTTTACAAGCTTTTGCTATGTTAAATCTGTGTCCTAGCAACAGCTGCTATGTAAAATACCATCGTCAGTATCCCTGTAAACAAAACAAAACGTCAAATGTGTTCTAAATGCTTTAAAGGTGTCCATAGCTCTTACACGGCTAGATGGCATAACAGTTACACTGAAATTGGAACTTAAAAGTCGTGGTTCTAACTCTTGGTCGGGTTGGTTGCTATCTATCAAGTGATTACTATTTTGATGGGATACAGTCTGAGGACAGGTAAGCCACCTCGAAACCAACCACCAACGACTCAGCCTTTCATCCCTCCCGGGCACGGGTAGATAAATCAAATAAGCTGCTTCGTTGTGGTTAAGTTCGAGTCACAACAGTGGCATCGCGGCACGGTTTTTAACAATATAGGTATTTTAACCAACTGCGCACTGGCCGGTGGCTGTACGCGTCAACATACCTTTGTCGGTAGAGTTTCGCTGCAGTCCGATCGCCTGGACAACGTGAATCTGCGTGACGCATTCGAACGTGCGGAACATTGGTAGACAGGCCGTGCAGCCGGCGCCGTCTGGCTTATCCAACACCAGCTCTCTGTCATACATACCACAGCACTAACAGTAGGTAGATCAGACCCAAGGCCAGATGCAGGGTCCCACGGTCACACATCGTCAGCCGGAATTGGGAAAAATTGCATTAAAAATAACCAAACATTGTCAGTATTGACGGGTGCGATTGACGAAATCGAAATGCACAAAAATGCATCTGCGACAGGGGCCATGTCCCGAGGGAGCTTACAGCGTTTCTTTAGACCAATTAGCTGGATTGAATTAAATGTAGGGCTGCTTTGTGGCCCTACCGCTCGCTAGAGTTTTAAATCCCCTCCCTCGTTTGGTTTGGAAAAGTCTGGCTATAGTTGTAGTAGCAGTAGATCGAGCAGTTGTCGTTGTTTTTGGATCGAAAACCTCCAGAAGTAAGTAAATGGACGCATTTCGCGCGAGTATTTACTATTTACAAGCTTCACTCGTGGCAGGCCGCTGGCGGATCGCGCATTGGCCGACCGACCAACTCACTGGGCGCAGTGCGCAGTCGGAGCGAGCGGATGCGTAAGCAGATGAACGGTCGCACACGTGCACTACCGTCGCGGCAAAGGCAGAGAGGCAAGGAGGGGAAGGCAATTGCCCACCCTGAATTTTTGGCTGTTGGAAAGTCTTCTTGTCAGAAAATTTTTGTTCAAAAATGCAAAATTTGGGCCTAAAAACCCTCATCTTGAGCCCTAACCTTAACCACTAACCCTAACCCTATCGCCACCCTATCTTCAACCCTAACCGCTGCCGTAGGCGAAGTAGGATTTAGGTTTAGGCGAAATGGGAGCTAAAACACCAAATCACCTGACTTTAGTGGGACTGCCGGTGTAGACGCGGAACAGAAAGCTACCGATGACTCCGGGGTCGAACGTGCAGACGACAACCACATAGCGACCAGCGGGCAGCGTGCGACGCACCAGGACACTCCGACTGTTGCGAAACGCTGACGACGCCACCACGGGCATTATCACGTGCACACGGTACTCGCGATTGTCTTCTACCTGTAACGAACGACACAAATGCAATAGCCTAGCAGTACGAAAGCTTTTTTCCGTGTGTAACGCTGAGGGGTCCACATCGTCCTGGGGGCATGGCGTCCTCAAATTTTAACTAGAAGCGAGTGTGTCACTGAAGACAAAAAAACCAGCTGTAGCTAGGACAGCCGACCGTACTGGACCGTACTTCAAGGTCCATATGTACATAATGATTTTCACGTTATTTGAAAGCCAATATGCGACTTCCTGTTAGTGATTAGTGAATAACCTTGGTCCTACCTCGCACCGTTTCCGAGAGACGGCCACTTACAGCTTGAAACATTCCATTAAAAACTGCAGCCAAACCGCTCAAATGGAGACACGATTACTATTGATAGCCTATAAAAACGCCAGCACCCTATCCCACTGTACGATTGCCCACTCTTTACGACTTACCATTTAGCCACAGTACCGCACGATTGGCATACCATAGTGCGTTATGACCCTGCAAGGTCATCCAAGATCAATGATTTTCAAGTCACTTGAAAGCCAATGTGATCAATAGCAACCTAGACCCTATCTCGCACCGTTTAGCCACAATACATCCGTTACGGACTAAAGGACGGACAACGACGACAGAGTGACGACAACCGTAACTAAGCTTGACCGTTACTTAAGTACGGTCGGCTAAAAACCGGCAATGTGTAGAGCATGTCGGTAATTTAAAACAAACTGGTAAAAATCAGCGCTGGAACAGCAAAAATCTTCGCCCGCCGTGAACTGTGCTGCCACCTGGAGAACATAACTGACAAATACTACTTCTACTGACCTGCATGATAGTAAATCCGATGGTTTCACGATCAACGCCTGGCAATCTCTGCATCTTCTGGGTCAGCTCGATCAATACTTCATCAGCCTTGCTGACCTCGAACATGTACTGACAACAACAACAACAACAACAAATTCACATCACATTTGTAGCAGTCGATGTAGTAGAAGCACCAGTAGTAGCAGTAGTAGTAATAGTTGTAGTAGTAATACTTGTCGTAGTAATACTTCATCAGGCTTGCCTGCTGACCTCCAACATGTACTTACAACAACAACAACAAATTAGACTTGTAGTAGTAGTTGTTGTTGTTGCTGTTATTATAGTAACAGTTGTTGTAGTAATAGCTCGTCAGGCTTACTCACCTCGAATTATATACGGGCAACAACAAATCAACATCGACAATACCAGCAGTAGTAGTAGTGGTAGTAGCAGTAGCAGCGCTAGCAGCAGCAGCAACAGTAGTAGTAATAGTAATAGCTGTAGTAGTAATGTCAAGCACCTCGTACTCGCAGGCTTGCTCTCTGCAAACATGCACCGACAGCAAGAACAACAACAACAGGCTTGTAATAGTATCAGTAGTAGTAGTAGTAGTAGTAGTAGTCACACACACCTGCGGGTTGAAGAGGAATGTCTTGCGGTTGTTAATGCACCCGCCGACACGGTGCGGCAGAGCCCACTCTCCGTTGATAAGTAGCTCGTTCCAGGCTTTCTCCAGACTCAGTGATGACGTGTTGATGCGCTGACATACTGCCAGACTCACGAAGTACCGACAGAAGTCATCGAACGTCATCCTGCGTCGTCGTACAATCGTGTATTGTCAGTGGCATCGCGGCAAAAAGCAGGGAGAGGAGCATTTGCGCACTTAAAATCTGGGGCTGTTAAAAATTGTTGGCAGATCTTTTTTCGTGTCAAATGCTTTCGTCCAAAAAATGCCAATTTTGGGCATAAACCCCCATTTTGGAAAAATCCGGGAACAAAAGTAAAACTTTGGGCAAACTTGATATTTTCAGCACGCATAATCTCCTCTGTCAGAAATTTGCAACCGTCTGTGGGAATACTGATGTTAGAAATTCGCAGTGTCTGTCGGAATATTGCAACTTCTTGCCCCGCCTACTGTTTTAACTCATGGATGATGCCGCTGATAATACCGGACATTAATTAAAAAAACGTAAAGTCTTTCCCGAGCCTTAAGGCCCATTGGGCGGCGCTGATCTCCGTTTCCTTGGCCCTCAGCCAGACACCAGTTTTTACACTACGAGACCACGAATACGGAGCTAGTGCATCGCGCGGTGTGCCTGTTTACGTCCCAGCTTTCGTTGGTACTCATTGTGCCTACCCACGAGGGGATGGCCAGGCTGAGTGGACTTGAGTGGCTGGTTACATATCGGTATAGTCACCCATCCAAGTACTAACCGGGCCTGGTGTTGATTATCTTCGTTGATTCAATCAACGACGCTACCAACTGAGCCAGACCACAACATCGGACATTAATAAGTCACACTAAAAGGTTACGTAGGGTTAAAGACGTCTACAGCTTTTCGTGGGAACCCATGTCAGAACTACGTAGCGTCACCTGCCATACGTGATCATACAGTGTTACCTGCTTTTAATCCCAGCCAAGCAGGCTGATGCTCGATTTACCTATAACAGATGAATGAAAGATTGAGTTGGCCTTAATTTTGGTTATGTACCGAAATGGTTTACTTGTCCACGGACATAAGTACTAACCACTTGATAACGACCCGACCAGGAGTTAAATCCCCGACCTCGCAATCGCACGTTCAACGTTTTAATCGCTACACTACCAAGCCAACTGTACTAGACAGAAATTTTCACGCATTGTTTTTTCTGGTTGTATCTGGTGTCCAAAAACCGTAACCTTTGAGCGTTTGAGCTGACAATTGGCTCACCGGTTTCTCCTGCGACACGAAATATTCATATAAATTTCAGTGTCTGTACAATTGTTGTTTTGGAGTTGAAAGCTATTACGAGACGAACGGACAGACGAGCCAAAACTCGTAAAACCTAAAGAAATTTCTGTGGTTCCGGTTGCAACCGGCAAAAAAGTAAAGACGGGAGCGAAAAAATTGTTATTATTTGTATAATCATGACGTGTTATTTAATTTTACACAATAAATCATAGAAAACAAGTAGACGCACGAAATGGCAATCATGTGAAGTAAAGTAGGCCTAAAAATACTGCAGCACAACAGACTAGATGCAAACAGTTTTTTTCGGTCAAACTTTGAAAACAAACTAGAAACTGCAAAAATATGTTTGAGAATCCAGTAACAATTTAACGGAGCAGCGTTTTTACTAGGGTCAGACGGCATCCGAAAGCACAGAAAATTTTTTAGGCTTAATGTGGCCTATGAGGACGACTGTATAGAAAGAATCTGACCAGAATTCGCCATCGTCGCTGAATGTGAGCCCAATCCTGTCGCGATCACTCTTCCTAATTTTGGTCCATTCCGCCGACCTGTACAACCACAGCTCTACGTCGTCACTGCATACGCTCATTTGACTGCATTCAAACTAGGGGAGGTAAAGGTGCCATACCCCAGAAAGGGCCTAGGGGGCGAGGTGGCCATCTTTTCCATGGCCGTTGAGCCCGCAAGTGGATAGACGACTTAAGTTCGTGACGCATGGCCAGTGCGACGCCAGACCTGCGGTTACCTTTGCAGCTGCAGAGCGTCACCGATTTTTATATACTGTTTGGTGACAGAGGCACATAAGTATGCACAACTTGTCCAGGGTTGCTACTTGGTTGTGCAACGGGCAAGAGTCGAACCAGCAACTTCACGTAACGTCAGTCCTACATGCTGCGTGCTAAGAAATTCTTAACATTTTGTATTGGGAGGGACCAAAGCAGTGGCGTATTTAGGATTTGGCAAAGGAGGGTGGCATGGCGAGCGCGCGGAGCGCGAGCCTATAATGAGGGTCTGAGGGCGGAGCCCGCAGCGGGGTCCAGGGGCAGAGCCCCTGGTCGGGGGGTCAGGGGGCGAAGCCCCCTGAAGCTGAAACATTTTTTGCTTCTGAATGTTCAATGGAAACCGCAAATTCGCCCATTTTTCTGAAATTTGAAAACGCAAAAGACCATCAGACATTGTTGAATTTTGCAATTCTTGCTGGAAAATGGCAAAAAACGCACCTTTTCGTATAAAGTTGCCTGTAAAAAAATTTCATGGTCGGGCCAAAGAGGGGGGGCATCGCACCGTGGCCCCCCTAAATACGCCACTGGACCAAGGGTATTATAAGCCTACAGCTATAGGTTCGTTTCGTAGGAGCCTTTCTTAGTGATTGCGCCGGCGAGATTTAAACCCAATTAAGCTAGCATCCGGCCAGTTCGTCAAAAACTAAACCATGCCAGTTCAGTTCAGTTCAGTTACGTCGCTCTGTACGCGCTTTAACTATCACCAGTACACATTTTTACAAACGAAGGAGCAAAGAACGCGTATCGATGCTACATGAAACAAAAATCAAGGCTGCAGAGAGAAACGAAACCGAAACATGGACTAGCTGACCCGTCACTGAAAGGACCTGTCCACTCGCTGCCCGGGCCCCAGGGATTTCTCAGCCGAATCATCGCCAGTCTATCGGCACTGAAGCCCAGGATTCCGGTGCCGGCGATACGAACTTTCCTTATGGCGGTCACGGCGTACGCGTGACCCTTCGTCAGACCAAACACCGCCTCCGTCTCCATCTCTTCCTGTGTCTTTGCCTACACAGCACGTCAACCAGTACTAGCTGTAGCAGCTGCAGTAGCAGTAGTTGTGGTGGTGGTAATCCGGCCGCGTGGAACAGTTTACCAGCTGCACTTCGACTACAGACATGTCACAGTCTGTATTTCGTAAACGGCTAAAAACATTTAAGATGACATTAGGCCCTACATGAAGACACGCATGCACGTAACAGTTGGCAGGGCACATTTTTTGCATTTTATTTGCATTTGCGCTATGATACAAATGACACTAATAATAATAACATTCATAATAGATAAGCAGTATTGCAGTAACTGTCATTCTTTTCGTCGTTTTCCGGGTAGCGCCACTACTACTGCTGCTGCTGCTCCTACAACAACAACAACTACTACTACTGCTACTTAGGCTACTACTAGGCAGTGATGGGACCAAGGCCTCAAGGCCAAGACCAAGACCGAGGCACTAACCCTCAAGACAGAGGCCAAAGCCTAGGCATTTAGTGCACTGAAGACTGAATAGGACACTTAGGTCCGAATAAGCACATTACAAATCATACAGCACAGATGTAGAATCTTCTAATAAAACAAAAAATCTCAATAATCCTATAAATCCAGTCACACTAAACATCAGTCAAATCTTTACATTACGCCATGCAAGTTTAATAGTCCATATCAACTTGTCAACTGCAGTTACAAAGTTTGCATGTTGCAGCTTAGAAACAACAGATTCTCAAGCATAGGGTCTGATATCTTTAAATGGCATTAAAATGCTGCTTTGTGAGAAAACTCGTTCTACAAACGCCGATGTAGCAGAAACAGGCGAGCAAATAGCGATCAAAGCAACTGTATTCTATGTCAGAAAAAAAGTTTTGTGTCTTTGCAGTCGTCAAAATTTATGGCAGAAATGTATTTCGACAGCTTGAGATTAGGCAAAGCACTGGGTGGTAAACTTGCTGCAGGCTAGGCATGCTTGTACAACAGCACCGAAGCCCGGAACTTTGCCTTGGAGGTTAGTGTATTGGTCTCGGTCTTGTGACAAGACCAAGATCAAGACACTAACCTCCAAGACCGAGGTTAAGGCCAAGACATCAACCCTAAAAACCAAGGTCAAGCCAAGGCACCAAAGTCCAAAACCAAGACCAAGACCAAAGCAGTAAAAAATCTGCTTCGAAGCAGCCTCGAGGCGAGGCACTACCTCGAGGCACCACATCAATGCTACTAGGCTACTACTACAACAAGCTGTGAGTCAACGGACCGGAATGGCGACACAGATGAGTGAGCCTGAGTCCAGGGAGGCGCTCAGCCACTGAAAGAACTTGTCCTTCTTGTCTTCGTTGTCCGGGTAGCGCTCGGCAGAGATGTCGTAGTTCTCTGCCACTCCGCCGGTAAAGTCTTCTAAAGCCTCGGCCAACTCGCCGCCATCCAGAGCCTCGTAACAGCCGTACAACCTGCCGACCGATCAGTCAGGTTCAATACAATACAATACAATGCCTATGGCATCGCAGTCACTCTACTGTCAACTGTGGAAAAAGGAGGAGAACAAGTGAGTCTTAAGTTTGGTCTCACATGTTCGCAAGCACTTTGAAGACGTCACTTCTGATGGCAAACTGTTCCAAGTTCTTACTGCGGCGACGGAGAACGCTTAGTCGCTGATCGAGGAGAGCTGTGTCAGTGGTACAGCCAGCGCCGAAGTCGATGACGAGCGGTTTAGCGTGACCTCATTGAGCATCATTTCTGTGGTCTATCTGCACCTGTTTTCACGCTATACGAGTTGACAGCGGTAAAATAACGATTTTTTAAACAGGGGAGTACCCCTTTTCGACGCCCTCGTTCGACAGGAATCTCTCATCCAGCGGCACGAAATTCTGTCGCAAAAAGTAGAGTATCTACATTCTACACTATCATAATGTAAGAACCAAGAGTCTCTATCTCACCTAGGCTTAATATAGTACGGGATTGTGATAGGGCCCCCAAATTTGGCATTGTTGGACAAAACTTTTCCGACAGGAAAAAGATTTTCTGGCAGTTTTTCGACAGCCTAATATTTAGCCCTCTTTTCCCGGCGACAAAGCCACCGGTTACAAAGCACACGCACGAAGATGCTGTTACTAATGCACGATACTCACTTGGCATAAGCTTTCTCGAGCAGCGCGCACCAGAACTCGTTGCGAGACGGCGAATGACAGTAGGCCAACTGTCCGTTGATCGTCGGTAGCAGGTCATCTATTACCACGGACGTCCAGACGCCAAAACGCCAGAAACGAAACTGAAAAATTCCCGCATACTTAGATTTGTCGAACTCCTGTTCTCCGGAACTGACGATCACCTGCAAAAGCCAGTTTAACGAAGACCGTCGAACCTTGCGCAAGGCTAAATCTGTCCGCGGTAGTCGTCGTGGCATGCTGCGATATAGCAATGTCATAAGCGTCGGCCAATAGCTATCGGCCTAGCTGGCCCTGCCTAGTAGTAGCTATTAGCAGCATGGTCCTCTTTCGCAATGGTAAGGTATCGGAAAAAATTCGGTCCTGTGATCTTCACTTTTAACGGATTACATTAAAATTCAATAAGATTCTTGCGGTTGTTGAGTTATATGTTCCTGCAAAATTTTGTAAAATTATGTGCAGCGGTTCATGAGTTATCGCGGCAAGCGTGAAGAACAGAGACAAACAAAAAACTTCGCCACGATGCTGAAAACAATGCTTTAAAATCTGTTACAATATTACCTACAGAATCATAACGATGCACTGTTCCAGCAACGGTTTTCCACTTTTAAAAAGCAAACCTTTTGCTGATCGGCGCTGTCCGCTGTTTAATCATTTGAAGGCAAGAGCAAGTTTTAGCTGGGGAAAAGTTAACCCAAAATCTGTCATTCGCTGCGGGTCGGCAAAAAAGGATGGACTCGAAGCCAGCATTTTCAAGGCCAAAACCAACTGGCCAAAGCCAGTGCACGTCTTCTATGCCAAACCTAATACGACTTATACCCCGTTTACACGATCGAACAAACATCGAGCAAACGTCGAGAAAATGTATTCAAAATACACGTTCTAATTGCTCGACGTTTGCTCGATGTTTGCTAGCATTCATCCAGCTAGCTCGACGAGCTATGGTAATTAGCCCGTTAATTAGAAGAGCGGGCGGGTTGTAATTGGAAGGCCTATATAACACGTGATCAGCTGTGGGCTAAGACTAGGCCTACATTTAAACCAGGGGGCGGGGTTTCATCAGACCTGGTTGATGTTTGCTCGATGTTTGCTCGATCGTGTAAAGGGGGTATTAACCACACGAGTGTAGGTACGCCAATAGGCAGGCTACTGACCTTGGACCAGAGAGATTTGCTAACGGACAGACAGGAGCAGGCAGCGACCAGCCAACAGTTGCCGAGTTCTCCTTGAATCAAGTCGTTGCTGTTTACACCGTCGACGAACAGACGAGGATTATCACATATCTCCTGCAACGCACGCAACAGCAGCTGATATTTTTTTATATAATCTTTTGTCTTTCATCGTTACGAGAATGATTATGAGGCTGCTACTAGATGTCTCCATTTGACTCTGTCATGTACCATGAACATCGTTTCATCAAATGGTAGGCCTATGGTTCTTGTGTCTTTCTCTACACTGTGTCCCAATAAAAACAGTCAGATTGGTTATGTCGTAACTGTGTCAAATTTCCACCAACTTTGATAATTTTTGGCACAAAAGTGACCAGGGCGATCAAATTATATAAAGTGCACTTATTTCCTACCTCCCCTTATTTATGTCTACACACTACCGTGTGTAATATAAATGCCCCAGATTGTTGCATAATGCTGAGTTGTTGTCTCCAGTAAACGTCGTAACGACTCAATTAAGCATACATTAAACTGAAATGTAAATTATTTAACAAAACATTGTGGTTTGTATAATAACTCACTTGCAAATTATCAGTCTTTGCTAAAAGTGCGTCCCGTATACACGAACACAAAGATTTAAATGCAACGCTACTGGCTGATAGCGGAATCAGCGAGCGACTGATCAAACGACATTCACTCATCGATGAGATGTTTTTAATCTTATCAGTTTGATATTTTATTGTCTGCTATTTTTACCGTAAAATATATAATACCACAAAAATTATTAAATTTCGTGGCGCCCTCTGTTAAATTAATGATGCAAAAGTGAGCAATCTGATATAAATACACGCCACGAAATGTAACATTATTTAGAGCACGTGTGTTTCACACGGTAGTACGTTTACATAAATTAGGTGAAGTAAAAAGTGCATCTTACATAACTCTATCGTCTTGGCCGTCTTTGTGCCAAAAATTATCAAAGTTGGTAGAAATTTGATTAAAACAATTTTGACTGTTTTTATTGAAACACGGCGTATATGCATATTTTTGTCAATTTATTTTGTTGTCTTCCATGATTTCATTTCTCGTTTAGGCCTACGGAGCAGTGCGTCACCTTTAGGCTACTGACAGCCGTTCGCCTCTCATTCTTAACACATGCACAAATTTCGTCAGTTTTCGCTGTGTTATTCTGCCAACCAACGTCATTTTCCTGGTGTGGAGAGTGTTCCGTGCGTTCTCGTTCCTCATCTCGTCACATATCTTGATAATACCCGCAATACTCTTATAATAATGTGTTCACGCAAAAGTCACTCACTGTCTGGAAAATAACAGGGAAGATTATTACCTCCGCCGCGGAGGTTATGTTTTTGCCAGAGTTTGTTTGTTTGTCTGTGTGTTAGCAAGATAACTCAAAAAGTTGTGGATGGATCTTTCTGAAATTTTCTGGGAATATCGGGAATGGCAAAAGCTACCAGTGATTCAATTTTGGGGGTGATCCGGAAGGAATCCTGGATTCTGGATCACTTTGAAATTTTCGTTAACATTGCTTTCAACGGGGCATAAGGGAAACCACTGCCAAACCGAATATGGTGCTGTCACCTGGCGAACAACATGGCGTTGGCAGAGGTCTGCGGTCTCTGACTGCTTTCTAGTTAGAACTGTCATTATAGTTACATATGCACAATTATAATGGGCAGTTCTTACACTTTTAGGTTTAGATTGTTTTTTGTGTTTTGTGTTTTGTGTTTTATGAAGGTTAAACTTTTCGTAAAGATTAAACCTTTTGTTTTGCTATTATGTGTAATATGTGCAATTTTGCCTGCAAAGGCCGTCCCCGAAATGACCTATACTGTGTCGGGCGGGACGTAAAACCCTACTCACTCGCTTACTCACTCACAGCCCATGTGGCGGAGCTGATCTCCGGTAGGCTAACTGCTCGCGCGATCGTTCAAAAACAAAACAATAGAGCATACACTTGCTAACGGTGACATGCAATCACTGTTAGATCGAAAAACAGCAAAAAATCATTAAAATGTGACAACACTCATCATCACATCAACCAGCTCTCTGGTAAATAATGTCACCGTTTTAATTTTCGGTTTTCCGGCAATTTTTTACAAATGGGGAACTCATCAATTGTCTTAAAATTCAGCGTATTAGTCGCAATAACTTTGGAGCCGGGCGTAGTAACCTCATGCACGAAATTTTTCAAACTGACGTAGGGGCCTACCGCCTGGTGAAAAGATAATGTGGATACAACTTTCCTGAAGATTTGAACCCATACCCCTTAAATTTTGGAATGGCAAAAACGTTCAAAATTCGTCGCAATTTTGGACTACATTAGATTCTGATCGCAAATATCTCCGGAAAGAACAGTTATCCACAAGCTGAAAACGGCGTTATCATCTTCGATCCCTTCTGTATTGCGCAAAAAATGGTGAACTTTGGTCCACTAACACCAGAAAATACGCGGCTAATGTTAACCCACCTTAGGTCGACACTGCGCGCGCTGTGTACGCTAATGCAGTTGGAAGCATGCCACATGCCTTTGCTACGATGTGGATTTTTCAACCCCCTAAATTTTCCCTAATTGAACTTACAACGCCGGGCGGCTCTGCCCCAATTTTCTAGTTGTTTGTGTTGTTGTAAATATTTCGACAATCTTTTTGGGGTGATCTAATCGTCAATCGCAATCCAAACTGAAACATTCATCCCAGGGTGTGCCAAAAATGGTCCAAATTGTTTTACCAGAACTTTGTCAAATCTCTACCAATTTTGATAACTTTTGACACACAGATAGCCAAAACAACAGAATTTTGTAAGGCATACTCATTGTCTACCTCACATCATTTATGTTAACGCACTATCGTGTAAAATACAGATGCTCCAGATTGTTACATTACGCGGTGATCATCAGTATCGGATTGCTCACTTGTGCGTTATCAATTCCACAAAGGACACCATGGGATTTAATAATTTTGTGGTATTAAACATTTTACGCTGAAAACATCAGACAACAAAATAATTAATCGATGAGCTTAAAACACATTTTATCCACGAAAGAGTGCTGTGCATTTTGATCAGATGATCATTAATGCCACTGTCAGCCGCGGCGTCATGTTGGAGCGTCATTTCCAGTAAATTGTTGGAGTCTCAGTGATCTTTGGGAGTCTAAGACTGCGTAACGTATTGTTTTTGCAGCAGTAACACTGTTTCGAAGGTACGATTTACAGGAAAAATACTAAAATCATAAATCCTTGGGATCTGTAAACTCTTCCAGCCCCCCCCCTTTTAAATGACGTCCCTGCATCACGTCTAAGCCATTGTGCACACTTTTGGACATAATATCTGATAACTTGGAAGCAAGTTGTTACAAAAACTTATAATTCTGCTGAATAAATCAGATTGTGGTTTATTATGTACGTGATAAGTCATTAGAACTTTTACGGAGACAACAACTGAGCATTATGCAACAATTTGAAGCATCATTTTTTACGGTAGTGCGTTGACATAAACAAAGCAAAGACAGCAAGTGTACCTTACATATTCCTATCATCTTGGCTATCAGTGTGCCAAAAATTATTAAATTTGGTGGAGATTTGACGAAGTTCTGACAAAATCAAGTTGGGTCATTTTTTGGCACACCCTGTATATAGATCGTTGAGATAAAACGTCGTACATATGGACGCTTCCATTCGATGTTGATATTCTTGGGCTTGTTGCAAAAGAGCGATTTGTTGTTAGGCGGAAACTCGGGATCACGGAACAGTATACCACTTGACTTGGCTTTCTTCTTCAGAGCGGAATACTTCTGTCCCTTGTACGCAGCCGTGTCGGCTGGCATGATAGCGTCAGTCGACGATCGGCTGCTATACAAGCGTCTGCACACACACACACACACACACACACACGTAGGCCAACGGTACTGTCAGAAAATGTGGGTTTCACATTTCCCTCGACTGTCTGTCACAGAATGTCTATAACCCATATTCGACACACTCCAAAGATCAAAGCAAACGCACATTTGTATACAGGGCACAATCGTAGGTGGATTAAATGCACTTTAATGCACGACCTAACCAGAGCTGAGATACGATAAAATCCACACAAAACACCCCAAAATTGGTTCCATTTTAGTTATTTGTTTCACTAATAATCTAATAAAATATTTTGTCATGGCTAAGTTGTTGAAACATCTGAATCAGCAAATTTGTAAATTCAATAATAAAACTAACAACGTAACTGCTGAAACTGGCATTTATTTGATATGGAGAATATCTAGGCCTATCAGCCATTCTACGTAATAACTGAAAACCCGTTGAAATCCGAAACGCCATCAAGTTTGGCTTTTTTACAACAAGAAAGCCTAGCTATTGCTAGGAAAGACGCGCTACAGCATTTTATACAGTTCCTGTTGCAGTACTAACCTTAAAGGTCATTCAAGTTCAATGATTTTCATGACATTTAAAAGCCAATATGCGACTTCCTATTAGGTCTAGTAAATGATAGCAATCTAGGCCATATTTCGCACCGTTCAGCTACAATACATTCGTGACGAACAGACAGACAAACAGTCACACGACAACCCGTGCCATAGACGCGCTATCCTGCAAAGCTGTAGCGTGTCAAAACTGGTTCAATCATAAAAAGCCAAAAAAAAACTCAATGAAACTCCAAAACCAAAAAGTCAAAGGATTGGGCTTTAAAAAACGGTTTTTACAACCCTGGCTTTACTGCTCCTGAGATGTCGAAAAAGAGACGCGGCAGGCGTCGAGTATGGTAAGAAATGCGGAGCGGTATCACCGTCCCCAATCGTCTAAGGCATCTGGGGTCTTGGGCGCGGAACCCTGGTGGAAAGTTAATTTCTTGCACTTTGATTTCAGAAAACACCCTTAGCAGTACGATAGCGTAACGAGCAAACAAGAAAATTTTCGCTTTTTTGTCGGTCTCCGGATTGCGATTGAGTCGATAAGTACTCTGCCACTGGTTGTCGCTACGAAATTCAAATGGCGAAACTTTGTACGAAAATGCACCAATAATTTACTGCTGTTAATAACGGCGCTAAACTTACCATATGTTAGATCCTGACACACGCAGAAAATACAAGATGGATCACAGCAGCTGTGTGTATATTATTATGATTAAGGCCTACAATGTGTACTTGCAGCGAGATGACGCCCTGGCTGGCTTGCTGGTCACGCCCGGTGAACAGGTTGCAGTCCGACAGGCGATTCTATATTATGCTTCAGTGAGTACGCCACAACTATAGGCCGTACCGTACCGTATTGCTTGCCGTCTCAGCGAGTGCATAGATAGGCTTTACGTCTATAAGGCCTAAGCATAGGCCTAAATACGTGTACGTTAATGCTTGGCGCTGACGACGTGATTCAGCAACGCATTATAGGCTTTTACGTTTACAAGCAGAGCCGTCTGTCGGCCTATAGGCTACGTGAAACGTCGGGAACAGCCACAACGGGGTTCGGGGAAACATTCTCGTGGGGCCCCCGAGCATTTTTACGGGGCCCCTCTGGGGAGAATTTTTTTGAATTTTTTTTTCAAAATGGTACATTCTGGCGTACTTTATATTTCTGGCCGACGGCGGGGCCCCCAAACGTCGCGGGGCCCGAGGTAGTTTACCCCTACCCCACCCTCTCGATGGGCCTGAATGCGTGAACCAGGGTGGTACTCCTTCAGGATGCACTATTATTCTATTGCACGCTGTACACAATTGCCCAGGTGGCAGGATCGCTGCTGTCGCGCGTCACGTGAGCTTTTCTTAAATTACTTGTAAGCTTAGTTTCTCTTGATGTATTGTCTTTCCATTTAAAACATTTTTAGTTTCAGTTTTACTGCCAGATCACACTGGCAGCTTGCTTGTCAGTTTTTCAGCGTTAATTTATTTCGTGTCGTATCGTATCACAGTAGACCTCCGTGGAGATCGGATGCGTGGCGATAATTAATCAATAAGTCGATCGAAACACAGCTTACATGGCGCCATATGTCGCTAACGAATTACAGCTAGAAAATCTATTATTTACGTAGCTTTAGCAACAACAGCAGCATATGTGTTTAGGTGTACGTGCGCAGTGTATATCAAGCAAAACGTAGGCCTACCACAGCACACCCTAAACTAAGTATGCAAACAATGCCAGGGATGTGGTCTCGGTCGAGACTTCTCGGTCTCGAGACATACTAACGTCTCGTTTTGGTCTCGTCTCGGACAAAATCCTCAACGTCTCGGTCTCGGACCGACGCGTCTCGGGTCTCGTCTCGGTCTCGGAGCAATAGGCCTATGTCTCGGTCTCGGCCCACTAGGTCTCGTCTCGGGTCTCGGGCCATTGCGTCTCGTCGAGACGTTTTGTGAAGGCGCGCGCCGTGCATACTGTAGTTCAGTTAGAGCGATACTAACCAGCATGATATTTGTGGCTCAGACATATTCGTTTATAGTGTTTTTACTCTTTCATTTACTTATTTATCATAAAGTACAATTATGTCATGTCAGTCTTTTTTTCGTCATAAAATGACCTACTCGCAATGAAGATAAAGTGTAATGTCAGAATGAATACTATCAGTCAAATATGTAGACGACGTCTAGGTTATAATCAGCTGTAGTTTACTAATTTCGGTTGCTTGCAAATTGCGATAAACATAATAGCTCATGTCTACAACACTGCAGTTGCAATTCTTTATGGTGCAAACCGTTAATTATTTAGTGATAATTGCCGAAATAAAATGCAAAAACCCACAATATCACATATAGAAAGCGCTTACCATGGTGCGAGTTAATTAATCTGCATAATCTTTTTTGTCATTGTCAATGTGTTTCACCATACGTCACAGAAAAACGTCTCGGCAAGACGTTGAAGCTCCCGAGACTCAAGAGTCTCGGGAGCTTCAAGGTCTCGGCCAGCGTCTCGGAAGCTGCAACGTTTTGTCTCGGTCTCGTCTCGGACTCGGAGACATGGGTCTCGGGTCTTGTCTCGGTCTCGGCTCAGAAGGTCTCGTGCACATCCCTGAACAATGTCAATGATGGCATTAGTGTAAAAAAATACTATCAATAATAATCAATCTCATCATAAAACGAAAATAACAACCCGCTAAACAAATTAATAGGCGATAGCCAGCAAATTGTCAACATTAAAGCAATGTCATATATCTTGTTATATCAGCATCAACATCATAGCCTAACAAGCAAAAAAATCAACGGAGAATGTGTCACACACAAACAAAAAATACACGACCCAGGTCCTTTGAGATTGCAGATGTGGTATGTTGAAAACATTTTTAAAAACATTAACAGTAGCCTAATTTTTGACATTAGCCTATGTTTCCGATATCATTTGCTATCGAGCCTCAAAATAACGCACCATAGAGGACCCATAGGTAGGCTACGCAAAATCGGCAACCTTGACAACGATAAAGTTTTAAAGGCGCATTACGACAACAGGGGGCGTCATATAGGGAAAGGGGAGGGGCTGGGGGAGTTTACAAACCTCTTCCACAATGATTTGTAATTTCAATTTTTTCTCGATTGAGTCCTGAATAAACGACTGACGACAAACGCTTGGTTCCCAATTGACTTTTACTGTGTAAGCTGCATAAAATTTGGTCAGTTAATTCTCAGGAAAATCATTCAAATTGTGGCTATCAAATATCACATTCAAGGCTGAAATGCATTAAGTTCAATTTCGGCTAGGGCTCTGCCCCAAACAATGCTGGAGAAGCTTACAACACTTCCCCAGATTCTTTAGCTAGATTTAAGAGCAAGGCCACCTGAAGAAAGGGCAAAGAATTTTAAAAGACAAAAAGAAAAAAAGGGATTAAGAAAAAAGGAAGGCAGGAGAAAGGACGGGGAAGAGAGACCCCTCACCAATGATTTACTGAAATGACGCCACTATACGACAATATGCTGCAGACTATACACAATAAAATTATGCTATAGCCTACAGACATGGTAAAGACCAAGGCCGGTGTTGGTAAAGACATGCACAAAATACAGCTGAGACGCGGTGAGAGAAATTTGGTTCTGAGTCACGAATAAAACTAAGCTAATGGGGTGTTTACACGATCCAGCATTCATCCAGCTAGCTGGAAGTTCTATGGTAATTAGGAGGGCGGGCTGGTTGTAGGCCTAACTACAGGTTAAAATATTAATGATATTGATTATAGGTAGGGCTAGACGAAAATCACGAATTCACGGAATTCACGGAAGCCGTGAATTTTGGCCCTTGCCGTAAATTTTAGCGTTTGCCGTGATTTGCCGTGAATTTTTGCACGGGTTGCACTTTTGTGTCAAAATCCGTAAAATTCGATAGTTAAACAATGGAAGTTGACCCTAATATGACCTCGTTGATCATTATGATAATCATTTGCAGCCGTTTACTGCTGTGTGTATAACTGCATATAGTTACTAAAACTGTTCCTGAAAGTTACTAAAAACGATTAATGTTAGTCATTTTGTGAGACGACGATACATGACTGATTGTTGACTAGGCAGAGAACAAAAATGTTTGT
>Ga0209671_1001900_pt1 | contig 18392 bp, 12 predicted proteins | sample WorMetHERISLAND2_2_FD_187401 | JGI IMG/M metagenome (GOLD analysis project Ga0209671, IMG submission 187401) | Marine gutless worms symbiont microbial communities from Max Planck institute for Marine Microbiology, Germany - Olavius geniculatus... | ecosystem: Host-associated > Annelida >...
CATTTATGTAAAGAAAACTGTTCAGTTTATATACAGTGTATGGGTGACATCGTGGTTGTAGATATAAAACTGCACAAATCACAATTTAATAATTCAAACTTTACCATTACACAGTAAGCAAAGTTTTTCTGACATTGTATAATAATGATGTTTGAATTACTAAGGAGATATGCCGGACCTAATCATCTGTGCAAATTTTGGTTCGGAAAAATTAAGGCGTTTGGGATATACGGTGGGTCAAATTTTGGGTTCTCCCATTGAAATGGCTGGTCACCCTTACAACAGTGCTGCACTACCGCGCAGCCTGTGATTACGCGGGCAACGTGTAATGTTTGATGCTGATATTGTTGCTTCTTTTGTTGCAGTCAAAAAGTCCGCTGCTCAAGTCTGGAACACCCCAGTACTTTGACCGTCTGTCGACAGTCCGTCCTGGCCGCGGGGGCGCTGGTCCTGCGCTTGGCCGTGCGTCATCAGTCGGTGCCGGTCCCGTACCTCGTGCTGACGCGTCCAACATCGCCGCATCCCCTCCACCGCCGCCCTCCACCCCATCCCGTCGACTCCAGCTGGCACAGACCAGGGCGGCAGTCGGCGCCGGCGGGCAGCAGCACATGCAGAAGACGCTCGAACAACAGGTATGCTTTTCCGTCGGTCTGGATTCTAGAACATCTCCAATTTCATAATCAGTTTTATCACTAATTAAGGCCTTTCTTCATCACAAGAAGTCCTAGGGTATTTACGGGTATTGTTTTGCCTTTATATGACATTGTTACTGCATTATCTGTGTATTATGCTGTGCTTGGCTGTATGACTGATTCCATGTCATGCTTGTTTGATTTCCTCTTTCTTTTTCTTTCAGGCTGTGGATTCATCGGACAGCTTCTCCGTCTCCACTAGGCTCTATTGTCCACGTCCACCAAGTGGAGCCGCAAGTCTTCCATGTTGTATTTCACGACGTCGATCCACCTTTTTCTCTGTCTTTCCCTGCTCTGTTGTTCACAGACGTCTGCCTCCAGGATTCGCTCGACACAATCATCATTTTCTCGCAGTTGTACGAGCCCAAACTATCTCAGCATGGCCTCCCGTACCCTGTCCGTGATACACGCTACTTCGAGAATGTGACGGATGTCGTCATTCCTTTTCTTGTCTCTCAAGGTAAGGCCAAGGATCCAACATAACATTCTCATTTCAGTTTCCTCTTTCTGTTCGATTGTCACTTGTCAAATGAAGGACATTTACTTACTACTTGTTTGCTTACTCAGGTCGAGATGCTTCAGGCGGAGCTGAAACGGAAGAAGAAGATTGCAGCCGCTGCAACCCTGGCAGCGTTCGCGACCGATGAGACTCGTGGTAGGGGTGACCGATCAACCGCGAGATCAGAGCCACAGCCAGCCACGACTGCGGCCAGACCACCCGTCGGCGTTTAGAACGAACGCCCGGTCTTACGACTTGTGAAACGTTTGCGGAAATGTTTCGGAAACGTTTCGTATTTCGTTTTTACACGAAACCATGTAAATATCGTACACTTTAAACGTGATTTTACATAAAATGTAATGCGAAACACTTGCGGAAATGTTTTGGGAATGTTTTGGTTTTTGTTTTACATGTAACATTTACAGAACGATCTAGAGATGATCTATGCAATAATGCAGCTACGTTTAAAACGTTTTACAAATGTTTTATACGTGATTACATGTAAATTTAAACGAAGTTGTTGCAAAGTAATGTTTTAATTATTTTTTTTCGTGCAATCGCGGTTTTTGTTCCTCATTTGATTTTGATTACATTTTACAGAATGCACCAAAAATTGACTGAACCATCGACTAATTAAATGATAAACTGACTTGTATAAAATAGTCATGACAAATATTAATTTTCAGCTAATCGGTTGGATGCTATAGCTCTCTGCGTCTGTTACACATAGTAATTTTGTTTCTGCAGTTTGAATTACATGGAAATATTGCGCGTTATTTTCATTTCCGCGCAGTGTTGGTGATGACGAAGGTAACAATGGTGGTAATGATGATATAACGTGAATGTGGTTTTTGTTTGAAACTATCAGATGTGTTATGCATAACGGTTTTTTCTGACTGTAGGCCTACGTTTTGTTTCTGACGTCGTTTTACCATTGCATTATTAGTTTTTATTCAGTCTTAAAACGAATCTGGTTTTTAAAAAAAACGACCAAGAAAAATATTAAACAGAGAAACTATTCAGCAATTATGTTTGATATATTCAGTACCTGCAAAGTATTCTGATGCCATTTGTTATCTATCTTTATCATACGAACTATGCCATTTGTGAATTATGAATTATACGAATGTTGAAGGTCGCTAAAATTGTTATCTGTTTTTCGTTTGTAATTGCAAATGTAGTCATGCTTTACATTGTATTGTCGACAGTAATACAAAATTTCATGATAATTTTTGGCCGAACTTGTTATTGAATTTATTAAAAATTTTATTCAAAGTTTTATTAAGCGTTTCGATTACTAAATTTTAAAGTCTACGATATATTTGCAATGAATTATTCAATGATGTGGCAATTAAACTTTGTTATAAAGGTGAAATACAGTTTTTTTTAAATATTGAGCACTTGATAAAATTTTTAACAGTTTCCAACGAAAAATTTTTTTACTGTTTATTGGCATTGTTTATTTCAAACGACTTTTTAATTTTTGAAGTACGTCGTTCGTAAGAAGGTTGTCTTGTTTAGCAGTATTAGTGAATGGAGCTACGTAGTGAAAATTGAAATTTTGTTTTCGGCGCGCCGGTAGATTCAGAGCTTTGAAGCGTGGCTTTCAGAGACAACAGTGTTTAAAGTCAAACTCTGAAAACAAGAAAGCCAACTTTTTGACGCAACTGACGGAGGTGACACGAGAAAAGTACGCAACAAACGCCACGAACGCAGCTCACGCAAACGACACTAAGGGCCAAAACGCAAGTATACAGGGTGGGCCAAAATGGCACAATGTTTTATATGTGCATAACTTCATCAAATACTTTTCAAAATTTGAACTGTTGGAATCAGGAGAAAATTTGTAGTAAAACTATCACTAAAGATTTCACCACACCTCAAGTGTGTCGCTACACTACCTTGTGAAAATTCAGTGTTTTAAAAGCAACAATTGAAAACAAGATGATATCTGAAACAACACATTGTAACAAATTAAGAACGGAAACAACTTGTTTATTGTTTTACATATTTTCCAAGACAACTGTAACATTTCGCAGTTTTCACATTAAATGTTAAATGTGTCCGCCTTGCTGCTAGACGACGCACTCAAGCCGGCGACGCCACTGACCAATTGCGCTATAAACCAAACGCTGCGATGCATGGTTTGCCTCACTCACTGGTGATCGCCTACTTCAGCTGGTTGATTATCGTGAATTGTCGACGTTGATGGACAATCCGTTAAAGGTCCCAAACTGCATAATCAACCGGATTTCAGTCCGGGCTGTTGTATCTGATACTGTTTGATGGACCTGTGAACTTGAAATCTGAATACTGTGGAACGATGCTGGAGATGAACTTACGACTGAATGGGTATGATGATTGAACATTTGGCTGAAGTTCAGAGAACACTACAACCATTCATTTTTAGAAGGTATTTTATTTGAAAAAAATCTGGTTTTTATTATTATTGTTGTAGGTAATTACATGCGCTGGTAAAACAAGATAACTATTAATTTATGTGGCCATTATATTGCATCTAATACATTCTAGGCTTGCTGTGCTGCTGTTATTTATTGTTTGCATATAATATTTTCCTGTTATTTATTAATAAATATAAGTTTTATTTTTGAACAATCTGTGTGTTTTAAAACAGTAAACTACGTACTGTCATTTAGGCAATACATACCGTTCATTTTCCTAGGGACACTGTAATCAAAGACTTTGCACCCTAAGTCTACTACAGAATTTATGGGGCTCGTCCGCTGGATATGTGTATTTAGCCGTAAAGATAGACATAGTGGTTAGTGGTTATTTTTAATATTTGCGCAAATTTTCTAAACAAATCCAGTTTTTTTTGCTGCGTATAAGTGGGTAAATTCGGGCTAAGTATTTTGCTCTAACATTATAATAATATTTGAGCCTTTCCCACTTAACGACTGATTAGTATCAGTACTCATGGATGCCGAAAGTATCGAAAGATACACAGAACTGGCCAGAAGGTTAAACGTCCCACAGTCTGAGATGATCGAATTTTTTCGAAGTCTGCACAAAGATAAGAGAGAGGAACGCAAACTACAGCATGAGCAAGTAAAGAAAAATAAGCTGGAGGAAGAAGAACGATTACAGAGAAGAAGAATTGCAGATGAAGAAAGGGCCCATAAGTTTAAAATGGAGGAAAATGAAAGGAATAAGAGGGCTAAACTCGAAGATGAAGAGCGCAAAGAAAGACAGAGATTAGAAGAGGAAGAGCGTAAAAAACTAAGACTAGAAGAGGAGAGACAGAAACGAGAAGATGAAGAGCGTAGAGAAAGACTGAGACTGGGAAAAGAAAGGTTGAAGCTAGAAGCAGAAGAACGTAAAGAGCGGCTGAGAATAGAAGAGGAAGATAAGATTAGAAAAGCTGAAAGATGAAGAGAAAATGAGACAGTTACACTTGGAAGAAGCAAGAATTTTAAAAAAAACGCTAGACAGCAACAAGCCCAGCATGAGCTTGAACTTCAGAGGTTGAGAGCTGGAGCTGAAATGATACGATGCATAATGCGAATAATAAAGAAAGGAAGAAATACGTGATAGAGATTGGCAAGTGGAAGCCGGATGTAACAGATCTCAACACGTTTCTGTGTAATTTTGAGACAAGCGCAATAGCCATGGATGTAACTGGTGAGATGAAGGCTCTTGAGATTACTCGCTGTCTAGAAGGAGCAGCATTAGAACTTATACAGAACCTTTCGATTGAAGAAAGACTAGATTATGAGGCAATAAAGAGTGTTTTGCAGCAGCGTTTCAGATATACTGAAGGCTATTATAGGAAGCAGTTCAAGTCTGCTAGAACCAGACCAGGTGAGAGTCAAAAATCATTGGTTGATAGAATAACGATGTATCTCAAAAAATGGGTTGAGCTGAGCGGACTTGAGATGACAGTTGAAGGTTTGACTGAACTTCTTGTGAAGGATAGTTATTTTCTCAGCCAGAGCAGAGAGATACAAGTATTTCTGAAAGAGGCTGGAAAGCAGAGTTTGGATGATATAATTAAACGCTGTGAGAATTATAGAGAAGCTCATGGTATTCATGGTGATGAACAGATTGTTCATGACAAAAGAAGATTGAATCGAGGCAAGGAGGTGAAAAAGAATACATCAAGCAGTGACAAACCACAACATGATGAGTCTAATTTGAAAACTGCAGATGGCAAAAGTAATCATAATGCAGGAGAATACAAGTCCAACAACTTTAAATACAATCAGGCTGGAGCAGCGTATAATCAGAACAGAGCTAAAGGAGGTTGTTTTGTGTGTGGAAGCATATCCCACAGAGCTTTCTCGTGCCCTCAGAGAGCCACTTTGCAAGATGACAATAAAGAGCACAGAAATGGACAGCAGCATAAAGTGGCAGCTTGCAAAGTGATTGAGGAAACAAATAATGGCAGTGAGTGGAATGAAAGGGAATTTGAAATACCAGGAATAAGGAAAGTGCCAATAATTGCTGCAATGTCAAATAGTCGGCTGGTTGATAAAAGGCACATTCTTAATATGAGAAATAATTATACCAGCTATGGAACAGTGAATGACGAAGAAGTCGAGTTTCTTAGAGATACTGGTAGTTCAGTGAGTATTGTGAGAAGTGCTTTGGTTAAGCCTGAGCAATATGCAGACAAGGAGGTTACTTGTCTGTTAGTGGACCATTGTGTGAAGAAGTGCCCGCAGGCCATAGTTGAAGTTGAAACAAAATTTTATCAGGGAAGTTTGCCCGTTGTCTGCATGGACAGATGCATTTATGACCTGATAATCGAAAATGACATAAATAAACATGGAGTGGAAAGCTATGAATAACAGCAGACCAAACCGAGGTAAGAAGAGAGGTTAGTAGAAGTTATATTTGAAAACTCGAAGCTTGGAGAGAGTGAACCACAACATGTGAGTGACAGTGATGGCGATTATACTGAGATACAGAATACGAGTGCAGCAAGAGAAATGCTAGCAGCAGTGCGGACGAGAGCACAGAAACAAGCAGATCTTAGTGCCCCAAGACCACTGAAGATAAAGAAAGTGGAGGCACTGAATATCAGTTGTGAGAAATTTAAACAACTGCAGAAAGAAGACGAAGGACTGACTAGATACTGGAAATTAGCTGCTGAGGAACAGAGTAGTAAAGATGCCAAGGCAGAGTTCTCTGTTAAAGAAGGGGTTTTGTATAGAAAATACAAGGCTGGACCTCATTCTGATCCTGTTGAGCAGGTTTGCGTACCTGGAAGTCTAGTGGAAAGAGTGATTGAAATGGCACATGAGTCACTACTATCAGGACACCAGGGAATAGCCAGGACTACCAGCAGAATATTACAGGAGTTTTATTTTCCCAGACTGAATGAGAGAATCAGGAGATTTGTGAGAAGCTGTGATTTATGTCAGAGATGTTCTAATAAGAAAGTGGGTGGTCAAGCCCCACTGCAGGCAATGCTGGTTGCTTCAGATGCTTTTGACACAGTATACATAAATATTGTGGGAGAGAATTCCGAGCTCAGCTGAAGGCCATCGGTGGATTTTGACAATAATTGACAGCGCCACACGGTTCTTTATCGCTGTGCCTATGAAGAAGATTGACAGTGTGAGCATAGCTGAAGCCTTAATGAAGCAGTTCACAATCTATGGAACGCCGAGAGTTATCCATCACGACCATGCTTCGAACTTGAGTTCAAAGATGCTGCAGCAGCCGTGGCATTTGTATGGAAGTAAGATGCAGCACAGTTCGATATATCATCCTCAGGGGAACAGTGTGATTGAGAGAAGCCATTCAACAATGAAGAATATCTTGAAGAAGATGATCGTGAAACAGCCAAGGCAGAGCATAGATATATTGATCCATTGCTATTTGCAATGAGAAGCGTACCAAACTCCTCAGGTTATTCACCTTTTGAGCTGATGTTTGAAAGAAGGTGCAGAACACATGTGAGCATTCTGAGAGAGTTGTGGACTGGGCACAATCATGAGCCTGAAGTGAAAACCACATACCAGTATGTGTTGGATCTCAGAGCAAGAATCGAAGAGACATGCAGATAAGCACATGACGAGTTGAACAAAATGCATCAGAAAACAAGAAGTATTTTGACAAGAAAGCCAAGCTGAGAGTGCTAGAGAAAGGTGACAAAGTTTCAGTGTTGTTGCCGACAGCATCAAACAAGCAGTTGTTCCAGTGGAAAGGACCAGGAAAAGTGACGGAGAGGAGAGGATTGGTGAATTACAGAGTAAAATTCAATGCTAGTGAAGAAAAAACTTTCCACATCAACACGCTGAAGGAATACAATAAAAGAAAAGAGTCGAAAAAAATGACAGTGAATGAATTGCCAGAAAGAGAGAAGGAAATTGTTGGTGAAGAGCAGCCAAATAATGAAGTGGATCAAGAAGAACCAGTGATTGGAGTAGTAGAAGACAGTGAAGATGAAGAAGATAAATCAGAAATAATGAGGAATAGAAAAACTGAGACAGTAGCAGCAATGGAAGTAGTTGTAGATAGTGACAGTGAAGAGGAAGAAGTGCAGTGTCAGGAGAAGATAGGAAATAGTGACGTAGGGATCTACTGCACAGAACAAAAGGAAACATGGCGAGATGTGAATATTAATCCAGAACTAAGTCCAGAACAAAGTCGTCAGGTATGGAATCTGGTGGAAGAGTATAAAAAGATATTCTCAGACGTACCTACAACCACACACATATTGAAGCATGACATCAAACTTACGTCACAGGAACCAGTTTACAGCAAGCCATCTAAGCTACCATATAACTTGGTCGAGCCTGTGGAAAAGAAAATCAGAGAGTTGGAGCAACGTGGATGGATTGAACCGTCTAATGCAGCTTATGCATCATCAATACGCATGCTGTATTAATAGCGATATTTTTATAGTTCTACAAGTAATTCGCCGATGCTAATGTAAACAAATTCGACTGATACCTGTGGGATAAGGATCTCGTGTTGCAGCCAAATGTACAGGATGCGGCAAAATAAAGTGGACCCCTAAAGTTTTTTGCTGTTTTCTCAGCAACCGTTGAAAATTTTAATTTGAAATTTTACAAATTTATTTTCTAAAACCTTCTACATTTAAGTGCCAAGTAAAATTTGATTCTGTTAAAAAACGACGAAGTTACAGATTTTTTTAACATGACCGCCTACCAATTTTTTAGCAATCAAAAATGTTCCGGCTACAACACCAATTTGATAACATCGTTGAAACAACACAGTTAAATAATAATCAAATGCCGGAATTTCATTGTCAAAGCAAATGTTCGAAGTGTTCACCACCAGCTCCAACCAACAACACCAGCCTCCAGTCGCCTTATTTGAGAAATCTTTTACAACCTTGTCGATCGGACCCTGTGGCAGGTTGCCACAGATAACCTGAAGCGCTTCCTTGAGTTTGGCGCTTGTTTTCAGCTTTGCTTGCAGTAAGCCTCCAACATAGCACCCCATACGTGATAGATCATTGGGTTTATATTCGACGAATTTGGAGGCCATTGGTCTTTTGTGATGATATTTGGACAGCTGGCCCGCAACCAGTTCTGTGCGCTGCGCGGCGTTGCGCGCTGTGTGTGCTGACGCGCCGTCCTGCTGGAAGATGAATCCGGTGGGCAGACGGCGATTGCTTTAAAGAAACGATAATTTAGTGATAATTTATAAACAATATAAATTGCTGTTTATCAAAACGTCGCTGTGACGCCATCGGCAGTAACGTGTAACCAATTGTTGAAGTATAAATAGCATTTTTGAATGCCGAAAAATCGGTAGGCGGTCATGTTAAAAAATCCATAACTTCGTCGTTTTTCAACAGAATCACATTCTATTTGGCAGTTAGATGTAGAAGGTTTCAGTAAATAAAGCCGTAAAATTTTATATTAAAATTTCAAATGGTTGCTGAGAAAACGGCGAAAAAATTTCAGAGGTCCACTTTTTCTGTCGCACCCTGTTTACACACTGTCACTTGCACCAAAAGCAACAACCAGCAGATACTCCTCATACTGTCTTGTAATGCACGACGGCGTTAGCTAATATGTACACAGATTTTTCTTCGTTTACGTACAAATATTTCGAGAAGCTATAAAAGGATTCTGACGATGTTCCAGCCCAAATCGATTAAAAACCATATATTCTCGAGTATATCTCGATTCTCGAATCTACGATTTTTTAACATTAGCGGATAAAGCGAAAATTATTATTGTTTGCGGTGTATCAAGCAAGCTAAAACAACAATTTTAGCATTTTAACGATTTGCCTAAAATACAAGCCGTCATTGGGTGCTCAATGGACCAATAAAAGCAGATTACAAACAAGAAAGCTCAACAGTCGCTAGGAAAGACGCGCTACAGTTCCTGTTGCAGTACTGCTCTTCAAGGTCATTTTAGGTCAATAACTTTTATGTCATTTGAAAGTCAATGTGCGACATCCTATTAGTGGACACGAGCAACCTAGGCCCTACCTTGCACCGTTTGGCCACAATACATTCGTGACAAACGGACAGACGGACGGACGACCGTACCATTGACGGCTATGCTGCTGTAGCGCGTCAAAAATACACGGATGCGGTTGGCCTGTTGTGACTACGTAAATAGAACTTAACCGCTTGCGAACACTCGTACCATAGCATGATTAATACCATGGTTAGGCTTAGAAAAAATATGAAGCATAATATAACATTGTATTCTGTGTTTTCACCACATAAGGCCCACGTACTGTAATATGCTGGAATAATGCAGGTTGACGATAGGCTAACCAACGTCGTGTTTTGCTCTAAACTCATTAACAGGTAAACATGATAAATATCCGAAAAAAATTGTGTGTGACAAGACTGTATAAAGCAGCCATTATTGAATTTTTGCTGAAGGTGCGAAGTCGGTGGCCTGCTACTTTTTTGACTCACGGTGTACACTGTACGAAATGTACATTAACGTGGCCAAACATGATTATTAACTGTGATGTCACCGAAACGTCATCTCTTTGCTCTATACACGTATAATAATAATTATTATTGTTGACATGTTAAGATTTGTGTGATTGTACGTTTTTGTAAATATAGCCCAAACTAACAAGGCGACATAGATGTAAGGACAGTTGCTTAAAATTAGTTATTTCGCGCACGGAAATTGTGTAATAGATTATTAATTAGCCTAGCTATCATGTCGAATTATGACCAAATCTTCGTAATCGTGGTTTGCAAATATAGCCATCCCAATGTTAGTGCACTCTTACTAGAATAAAATTATTTTCAATAATATCTATAGCCAGTAACATGGACTTGAGAAACAAATTAGTTTATATATCTACATACCGATACAGTTTTTAATAACAATTAGTTTTATTAAGTTTAACTGTTATTTTAAAACATTTAGCTTTTTGCTATGAATTGGTACTTTTTGCCAGCACAAAAAACCCACGTTATCTTAATCTTTGACTTATGGCCTAGATATTAAATAGGCTTTTTTAACTTTTATAGGTCGGCAAAATATATGTTCGTGCTGAATATCATTAATCTAAGTGCAGCTGTTTATGAGTTATGGTGTTGATAGAGAAAACAACTCGCGACAGTAAGAAACGGTACTGTCATCGTTATCACTACCGCGGGCAGACACAATATGAACTCTGTGGCGGTGTTGTTCAAAAATGTCGGATGAAAACGTTGTAAAACAGCCTGTAGTTGAGCCAGTTCATCAGAAAGAACATTCATGGCCACAGAACGTTGCTGAATCTAAAAGTACGTACAACGAAATTATAGAATTATAACTTGTCGGCTGGCGGTATACAGAGTATAAGGTGCGGCAAGAAGTTGCCCCCTAAAGTTTTTCGCCGTTTTCTCAGCAACCGTTAAAAATTTTAATTTGAAATGTTACTTTTTTATATAATAAAACGTTCTACATGTAACTGCCAAGTAAAATATGATTCTGTTGAAAAACGACGAAGTTATAGATTTTTTAACGTGACCGCCTACCGATTTTTCAGTATTCAAAAATGTTCAAGCTACTACACCAATTCAATAACATCGTTGAAATAACACAGTTAACTAATGATCAGATGTCAGAATTTCGTTGTTACTGTAAATGTTCGAAGTGTCCAACGCTAGCTCCAAGCTCTAACACAAGCCTTCAGTTGCTTAATTTGTTAAGTCTTTCACAGCATTGTCGATCGGTCCTTGTGGCAGGTTGCCCAGATAACCTGAAGCCCTTCCTTGACTTCGGCGATTGTTCTCGGCTTTGTTTTAAGCTTGCAGTAAGCCTCCAACATTGCATCCTACACGTGATAGTCCACTGGGTTTATATTCGGCGAATTTGGAGGCCACTGGTCTTTTGTGATGAAATCTGGACAGTTGGCCTGCAGCCAATTCCGTGCGCTGCGCGCTGTGTGTGCTGGCGTGCCGTGCTGCTGGAAGATGAACCCGGTGGGCAGAGAGCGATTGCTTTAAAACAACGATAATTTAGAAATAATGTATAAGCAAAATAAATTACTGTTTATTAAAACGTCAATGTAACGTCATCGGCCGTAACTAAGTAACCGGTTTTTAAAAATTAAACAGCATTTTTAACTTGAACGTTTTTAATGCTGAAAAATCGGTAGTCAGTCATGTTAAAAAGTCTATAAATTCATTGTTTTTTAACGGAATCATATTTTACTTGGCACTTGAACGTATGAGGCTTCAATAAATAAAACTGTAAAATTTCGAATTAAAATTCTAAACGGTTGCTAAGAAAACAGCGACAAAGTTTAGTCGGTTACTTTTCTAGCCGCACCCTGTATATACACTGCGCACTAGAAACATATTTGTAAATTGTCTAGAGACGCTGCGATGTAATTTGATTGTTTTTGCTTCACTGTTGTCATTGCATTGTATTATTTCAGTTTTTCATGTCCGCTTCTAATATATAATTTAATTTTTTTTTGTTTGTGAGCAAGTACGTATCTGTACAGAATTACAATAATCGGCTAAAACCATTTCGGGGCCAGTGGAAATAAAGTTGCCAGTGAAACTATGGGGAAACTTAAGGCCCATTGGTGACGTTTTAGGCACATGTTTAGCAGTGGCAATATACTTCGTTGTCATTGGTGCAGTGATTGCCACATGCCATGCTAGCCAGAGACCCAATGGCAAATGGTTTGCCAAACGTCTACGATTCGAACTTCTGTTTTGACATATGGCGCGTTATAAATGCAGACTACTTACTTACTTACTTAACGTCTCTAATAAAACAATTAAACCAAAGGAGCGTTTGATCGTCCACTAATCTAGTCTAGAAACACTAATTTTAATTTCGTAGTCACTTAACTAAGCTGTTTTATTATAGGCCCAGAAAGATTAAACTAATTGAATGATTCATCATACAGCTGATCAATTTGTTCGTTAATTGATTTAAACGATTGATTAATCGATCAGTTTGTGGTAATTCGGCAACTTTGTGTTTCAGCAATAGAGTCAAAAGCTTCAGCGGACATTCTGGCCATATCTGTCGTTATATTCGTCGCACTTATGTTAGCTTTCGCTTATATGTAAGTGTAAAGCAGTCTTTGTAGATAATTATGAGTCGGTTTTTGTAGAATTTTTCTCGATTTTATTACAGCGATATTAACCGAACAGAGCTCAGCCTCAGGAAGAGGATTCCGTCAATCAACTGTCAGAAAGCCTAGTAGCCTAAAAGTGACGTCAATAGGCGTGGATCTCTCGGGCCTAACTGAACTTAGGTCATAGCGATTTCCTGGCTACACACTGTAGCCACAAAAATGTATACACACTCTTAGGCTCCACTTCCAAGCCAACACGAGACTCAGAGGAAGCCTTTTAATGAGCTACAACGATACCGCTCGTAACCTTAGCCTACTGCTACTTAATATTCAATTTCTTTCCCAGGTTACCACCCAGGAAGCTCAAACAGCTAGGGAAAGTCTAATGTTGATATTTTTTATAAGTAACTGACGTCCCAACAGCCAGGACGCCTCGCTATACCAACCCTCCAGCACCAAACGACCTTTGAGAATACTTTTCATACAATACCAGCAACCGATTAGCTATTCGTTAAATTAGCCTCCTTCCATAAGCATTAAACAAAGCTTATGTCGTTGTTTATATCATTTTTCTTATATTCATAATGGCGCTATGTAGCTGCCATACAGAACTGTGTAGCACAACAATGCGGACATTTTAACATCCCGCATTACCAGTTCTGTTCGTCCGTTTGTCTGTCTGCCTATCCCGTACGTTTCCCGCTGTTTTTTATTTGTTTTTTTGTTGTTTTTTTTCGTATTGTTTATTTTCACTTTTTTAGGTTTTTTACAATTCTGTCGTAAATTTATATTTCTGCAACTACATTAAGTCGGGCGTAGTTGGTTGATGTCTATTCCATTGTCTTTTCAACTGTTTCAAGGTTTGAAAAACGTAACATTTGTCAAAGCGTTTACTTAAACTTATCTGAATTTTGATTTTGTTCGTACGTCGTTAGTATTGTAAAGCTTTTGTTTAAAATCTGAAAAGTGCAGTGAAACATTTTGAATATCAATCAAGAAATTACATTTTGCGTTTTGCGTATTTTGAACCACCTTATAATTGTTTTATTTGGTAGATTTGTGGCAAAGAGAAAGCACTGGTGGCCGTTTAAAGGATCCACCAATGACGTTGTGCAATCTTCGCAGGACAAGGTACTTTAACAGTTTCCAGTTTAGCGAAAAACTAAATCTTATGTCATAACTCATGCATTTGTAGACTGTCAGCGCGTAAGAAAAGCAGAAAAAAAGTTAAAAATAAACGAAGAGAAAAAAACGGAAAAAGACAAATAAACAAAATGCGAAAAACGTAATATAACTTTAAAATCAAGAACAGGAATGCAAAAAAACTGAACAAAAGAAACAAAACACACGAATGCTGCTTAAATAGAAATACATGTAAGCCTAAAACTACAGTGATTTTCGAGGTAACTTTGAAATCGCGTGCAGTAAAAACAATTAATAATGACATTTACTTTGCGTATTATAACATTTAAAATTATATTATTTTTATTTTAGCGTTTTTACTTTTTGCATAATTATGCTACATTTTATACGCTTTGCAAAATTAGTACATGCGAATATTGTTCTACGGAAGAAAATCGTTTCTGTTATTAAATGCACAGGAGCCTTTATTAGCATCTGCAAGTAAGGCGTCGAAAACGAAGTTGTCGAAATCAAAGAAGAAGCTTGAAAGTGTCAGTCCGGAGAAAACAGCAGAGTTTCATCAACGCGCGCAGGAATTTCTCGATCACGTCGCAAAGGTAATTCCGATTTTTCATGTTTCGCATCACTAAAAATTCAATTCGTAACATTGCCTCATGCAGCTTGACAACTCCGCCAATTAATTGTCGAACAACAATTTTACTTGAATATTATTGTTTTGCCAAACATGAAAAATGACGAATATAATCAGGCGAATGAATAGCAGAAATATAAACTTTAATTAGAGATTTTTGGAGCAACATTATAGTGTTTAATTAATTATTTTCTGTGTTGTAAGCTTTAGGTCTGCTTGTTGAGCTGTATCGTTTCAACCGTCACTGGCGTTTCGGGTTCGATGTAGACTTTTTAAAAATTAGTTACTTTGTTGCAAATATTTTAATTAGTGCGTTATTAAAGTTCCTATACCTGGTGGGTGCAGCTTGCGCCAAGCGAAAAATAAAGCGAAACTCCCCCCTATTTTTATTTCGCGATCTATGCCCTTTTAACATGACTTTTCTTTCTATTTTTACTGGGCAGTTAACACCCTTAACGAAGATGCCTTTATTTTTTTACTTTCCCTCTATATTTCACTCGCAAGCTTTAATAAACCTTCCCCTTAAAAGAGAAAGAAGCTCAAAAGGGGCGGGGGGGTCTTGAGTTCGAGAATGGGGGAACTTGAGCCCGAAAGTTGAAGGGGAACCTAAGCTCAAAAATGAAGGAAAGTTGCGCCAGATTTCGATTCCAGATTTGGGCGATAGAAGCTACTGAACAGTTCTAAAACTTCGTCAGTGTTGTGATAAAGCTACGACAAAAACCGTTGTAGAAATTGCCTGGAGGTCAGTACTACAAACCTGGCTCGGCGGTAGCAGACACTGGCCAGGAGCGAGTCATCAGTGTCATAGAGAGGCCGTCACAGCTGAGACTCGCCGCGGCGTCTCCCTCTGCTACCCAGAATGCACCGCAGCACATCTCACCTGCAGCTATTCCACCACCACCGCCACCACTACCGCCCCCTCCTCCGCGTGTGCCGTCAGTGGCGACCCCTGCCGGTGTGGTTCTACGACCGGACGTTAACGAAGAATTGGTGGAACGAATTGAGGAGCTGTACAGACAGGTGCATCACCAGACACCGGGCAACCATTCTGCGCACTCCGCAGCCGTTTAGTCCATGGACAACTTTATAATAGCAAATAATCCAGATGTTTTTGTTTAGCCTCGCTGTCGTTACAGTTACTTCAACACAGCTAAACAAAAAATATATGCACTATACTATGTCGCCCAGTGCCTACATTATGTTCTTCCGTCCGTCTTACAAAACCAAAAATTGACACACCGGTTACGTTCGTCCTTGGGAAATGCTTACTATAATTTTGTTTTTCCGCTTTTTTCTTCGAGTTTAAGGCCCATCTACAACGAATCATACGGATTTATAAACGGACGGACAAACGGAAAACGAAGTATTCTACAGCGCTACTGCAGTACTGTACAGCAGCGCTTAACAAAAAAACCCCCAGCTGTCGCTAAGGAAGACGCGCTACAGCCCATACTGTTTCTGTTGCAATACTAACCTTCCAGGTCATCCAACGTCAATTTAATTTTATCTAAAAGATCGTATGCGATTTATTTTCTGCTGGTAATCAATGGCAACCTTGGCTCCATATCGCACCGTTTAGCCACAATAGCGCATACCGATCTTCAAAGTCATTCAAAGTCAACGATTTTCATGTAATCTGGAAAGGCATATGCCACTTTGTATTAGTCATAAATAGTAATCTTGGCCCTATCTCTTACCGTTTCCGAGATACGGCCACTTATAGCTTGAAACCTTTCATTGAGAATTGCGGCCAAACTGCTGCAGACGAAAACTTGGTTATATTGGCAGTCTATACTATAGGAAGTTGCCACCAGCCTATCAAATTGTACCGCTGCCGACCCTCCTACGACTTACCGTTTAGCCACAATACCGCACGATTGGCATATCATAGAGCGTTATGACCCTTCAAGATCATCCAAAGTCAATAATTTTTATGTCATTTGAAAGCTACTTTTTATTAGTAATCAATAGCAACCTAGGTCGTATTTCGCACCGTTTAGCCACAATGCATCCGTTACAGACAACGGTGACGACGACAGACAAACAGACAAACAGACAGACGATACATCGTGCATAAACGCCCTACAGCATAGCTGTAGCGCGTCAAAAACAGCCTACTCTAAGTAATACTGTATAGGAAAGATTCTAAACTACACTGTGTCTCAAAAACATCCCCGACATTTTCGACTGTAACTTGAAAACCATTCAACAGATTTTGATAATTTTTGGTATGAATATTTCTGACATAACTTGCCGTCAAACGACTGTTCATTTTTTTCACCTCACGCAACGTTTGTTTCTGCACTGCCTGGGGAAAACACAACCAGCGAAGTATCACTTTTTTGTTCAATGCGATATGATTGCTTATCAAACATAACACCCAAAAACGCATTTTGTTTACATTTTTGACACTGTGGTTGACAATTTATTCAGTTGTCCATTTTTCAACTGCCTGCAGTAAAACTTCTTGAAGCGTTGGCCCACTATGCGAACACAGGCAAGGAGACGCTTTCTCCATTCATTGACAGCAGTAGGCCTACCGATGAAGTTCTGCTCGAGGCCAATTCAGGCTTTACCAGTCGCTTCTTGACTTTACGGACATTCCTAAATTTTATATGATAGACGCACTGCTGCATGACAGTCAAACCTTGTAGTAGACCGGCTGTTGGGGCCCACAGATTAAGACAGATGGAATTTATCAACGTTTTTTCATTCATTTCAACACGTATTTTGCTTGGTCTGCTTTCTCCAGATAGTGCAAAAGCAAACGTTGGGTAATGTGGAAACTAAAATACTTATTTAATAGCCAATTGTGTCAGAAATAATTCTGCCAAAAATTATTAAAATCTGTTCATCTTTCTTCAACTTACGATCGATAATGTCGGGGATGTTTTTTAAAAAGTTTTTTGTTTATTTCAACACATATGTCGCTTGATCTGCTTTCCCTAGGTAGTGCAGAAGCATACATTGGGTGAGGTGAAAAACTAAATAGTCATTTAATGGCAAGTTGTGTGAGAAATATTCGTACCAAAAATGACCAAAATCTGATAATTGGTTTTCAAGTTACAGTCAAAAATGTTGAGGATGTTTTTTAGACACAGTGTATATCTTAAAGAAAATTGTTTTAGGAATGGCGGATAATGATTTAGCTAGAGTTAAACTAATTAACGATGGGTTACTATTATTCTGTTTATATATCGTAATAAATAAAATTTTCTCAAAATGCAGTTTGTATTTTAGCACAAAGTTGGTAGTTTTCAAAAAACGTTCAAACCGTTTAAGTTATCAGTTATTTAATGCATACGGGTCAAAGGCTGAAGTCACAGGACATCAAAAATTTTACGAAAATGACGCAATTTGCGTTGCGTGATTGCGACTGCAATCGCCCTTGTATTAGCGACAGACATGCGCCAAGATGTTGCAAACAAGACTGCAAAAAGTCAATGCTATTATTTCCATGCTACTGTTAGTAGGCCTTATCATATGTTTGACGTCTATGACACATATATTTCCGATAATAATGCGGATAGCCGCATATGCTGCCGGCACGGGGCGTTAGTTTTGCTTCGTTGTAGGCCTACTGTGACGTCACGCATAGAACAATAAACAAACTCAGTTTTGTCGCTGAATCACACGCTCATCGGTAAGAACAATTATTGCTTTCTATACTAGCCTATTATCATCGTCGTCGTCGTCGTCGTCATCATCAGCATACAAGTAGTGAGTGACGTCGAGGTCATCATTGAAATTTTTGCCCCGAAGTTCGAAAACGTTGCCCGTGGTCGAAGACAAAAAGCAATATTTTACAAACAAAAAGAAAAAAATTCCAACGGTAATTGGGACATCAGTCACTGTTTGTTTTGTTATACCTCAAAACCAAAGTCATCAAGTGAACAAGTGCATAAAAGCTGTGACG
>Ga0209671_1001904_pt1 | contig 18386 bp, 8 predicted proteins | sample WorMetHERISLAND2_2_FD_187401 | JGI IMG/M metagenome (GOLD analysis project Ga0209671, IMG submission 187401) | Marine gutless worms symbiont microbial communities from Max Planck institute for Marine Microbiology, Germany - Olavius geniculatus... | ecosystem: Host-associated > Annelida >...
TAGTTAAGATATGCTTGCCGGACATTGTTTGCTATATATGTAACTGACATTTGTCGACGTCGCTCATCATCGTCGTTATGAGCAGCGACGTTAAAATTAAAATACACACACACACAGTGCATACAAAAAAAGTGCCAACGGCTGCCTGTGATGGTCTATACTTAGACCTGAGGAACTAGTTGGTGGACTGGCGATCCGTGAAGCTACGGCCGAGGTCGTCAGTCGCGGTTGTCGCCGTAGCGAAAGCCGCCGTGTCCCTGCGGCACACGGCGGCTTTCGCTATGGCGGGCAATCGTGTAGACGGACCTAGTTTACTGGCTACAGTTCATCTAGACGGAAATTCACGGCAGATAGCAAAAACGCTTACTTATCTGCCGTGAATTTTCACGGCGGATAACACCTTGCTAATTTATTAGACAGCCCAATAAAAGAAACAGCCAATTAATCGCATCGCTGGTAACAATGGGCCCCATGAGCCTACGACTTCGAGAAGGATATAGTCTACAATTACAGAAAGCAAATCGCTAACCACGCGATAAAATAATCTAGTTCACGTCAACCACCTGTAGGCCCTGCCACATCGTATGGTAAGCTAACGCAAAACCATCACTTTAATTATCATCATTAACGCTTTTTGTAAACACAACCTTCCTTCCGATTACGCGTGAACAACATACGGGGCCCACGGCGCAGGCGCAGACAAGTGCCCTGACCTGACCTAGTTTTTCGCCCGCGGCCCGCGCACAACTCAGCAATCGCTGAAGCTGAATCATCGTCAAGCCCGGTTTCCATTCCTCGCAACTCGAGGAACGCAAAGGACGCGTTTAATGAGCACAGCAATAGAAAAACCTAAGTTTTTTAAAAAAAAGTATATTTAAAAAAGGTTCTACATTTTCAAAGGGTTTTTTACGCGCGATAGCAGAATACTTTGCACGTCTTAGCCATGCCCTGGGTGTGTGTCCGTCCGTCGTCACACTGCTGTATTGTGTCAAAACGGTGCAAGCTAGGATCACGAAATCTTCACTGTGAACTGCCCCAAAGACTCTAGTTTATCGTGACAAAATTTCGTGCTCCTGGGTGAAGGCGTTCCCCTCGAACGAGGGCGTCAAAGACGGGTACCCCCTCTAAAAAGACGCTATTTTGCCGGTATTGACTCGGTTGCAGATAGGTACTGACATGTTGCTTATCATAAGGACTGGTTATAGGCTTTTTAGTTTTTATCAACAATAATGACCTTGAACGACCTTGAGCCCTCAAAATTAGGGGTTTTCGTTATTTTTTCATGACTTCGGGCTGCGGCACACATTTCAAAAGTGAACTGCGCCGAAATGGCTAGATATAGTCACAGACAACCTGCATATAAAATTTTTAGCATTAAACACAGATTTTAACAGTCCAAGTCCCGACTCCCTAAGTTTAAGGAGGCCTGCACACGTGGGCATTAAAGAGGGGTACGTCTTTTAAAAGTCGTCGTTTTACCACTATTAGCTCATATACAGCATGAAAACAGCTGCATATAGGCACAGACATGCTGCTTTACAAGCACTAGTGACAAGCTATAGAATGGTGTCAACATCGATGACCTTTAATGACCTTGAATGATTTTGAACCTTGAACAACAGGGGATGTTAGTATTTTTTTGCAATTTTCAGCTGCGGCACACATTTCGAAAGAATAAATAGGCATTGTGGAAATTTTAAAAGCACAGCTATACTGTTAACAGGGTAGAATAATAGCATTACAGCGCAACCATAACAACGGCTTTGTTTATATTACTTGACCTCATGACATGTGACGTCATAGGTGGGCGGAGTCTAGTTTACGAAATGGCTTATTTGCACCGAAATGGCTGGATATAAACCTGGAGAACCTGCATAGGCCTATGAAATTTTTAGCATAGAACGTCCGTTTTTAACAACCTAAATTTCGACCTCTTAAATTCAAGAAGTCTTTCGTACAGAGGCCTCAAATTTGTGTACTCCTTCAAGATGCACTATTATTTTATTGCATGCTGAACACGACTGCACAGGTGGCAGAACCGCTGCTATCACGTGTCATGTGAGCTTTGCTCAGATTACTTGATATAAAACGTTTTAGAGCATAAAAGAGCTGGGACACAAATTTTAAAACTCAAAGATTCCTCATCACATTGTTTTTTTCATTAAATGGTGTGACATCATAGTTCACAATTCACAACTAAAATAAAAGTAAATTTGATTTGTGTTACTAATTGGACAAAAAAAATCAAAGAACCCAAAAAGAAACTTTTAAGAGTTTCTAAAGATTTTTAAAACCTAGGTTATTTGGACCAATTTTCCATAGTTAACAACTTAACAACACTGATAATGACATCTTACTTTCACAGTCAACTTATATAGGTAAATCTATCAAAACAGAAATTCACAGTGTAAAAGTAAAAAAAGCACTTCAATAATCCATGCCAAAACTCTCTCAAAAGATATAACCATTCGAATAATTATACTATCTATATAGTTAACCCAATAATAAATTTAGCAAGCCACAGCATAAAAATAACACTATACCTACAGCTATACCTACCTTAATAATAAGCTTCTCAATAAGCAAAAAAGCTGCATTATGAGTCTTGTCCATCTGTCTGTCTGTCTGTCTGTCTGTCTGCTCCTAACTTGCAAACAGGGAGACTTAGAAAGCCAATATTGGCATGAATGTTCCTGAAGGCAAAAGTAATCTGTTAATGGTAACTAAGTTTCAGTTTCAGCTAAAAAATGCCAAAGGTCCGGCAGAGGGCAACATAATGTGCTGGCAATGGACTGACATTTTTCTAGTTTTATCAGTAAGCCAGTTGCTACAAAAAACCGATGACAAGTTTTCTATTTAACAAAGCTAAGGCTGATGACAGAGTTGTTGCTACTTTACTTTGCTTTGAGATTTTAACTAGGCCTACAGACAACTGAAATGCATCAGTCACTTTTCAATAAAATTCATTTACCCTTATGGTTTAATTTTCATCAGATCATTAGATTTGTTATACTACCTCAAATTTGCAAATAGCTTCAACAAAAATAACACTCGAACATCTATACAACTGCATTGGCCAATATCAAGTTAGCATAAACTGTTCCCTAAAGATTATGAAGCAATGTCTATTGAACAGAAGTAACAGAAGCGTGCGGGATCAAAACATGACTTCGGTTCAATTTTCGGTTTTTACTGTCTGATGTTTAATGTGTAGTACATTTTATTACTTTATTAAACGTAGTTAAAAGTACACTGCATAACAGTTGTTGCTCCAGTGTAGCTATTGTAGAGAGCGTAGTGCCGCTCCATGAAACTGTCAAGCTGTACACTTGACTCGTCACCGATGACAAAAAGGCACATCACTGAAGACTAATTTGTCAGCGAAAGCCTCTAGCGTTAGCACTTCTGCAGTCTGAAACTAAATGTTAGTTTAAATCTGCTGAATTTTTCACAACGTTTAGGCATAATTTTAAAACCAAATAAACGGAATTGTTTGACAGTGGACAGGCACTGTATTGCCTAGAGTAAACGTGAACACTGTACTCGTGACTTTCACATACAGCATCTGCCATTGTGCACCTATGATTTGTTTAATGTAGCCATCTTTTACTTTGCAGTATGTCGTTAAAAATTAGGCAGAATACTCCATGTGCTGACTGCTGTAATAGTCCAACTATTCGTTGCTCGAAGTGTTTTTGAAAATAAGCCTAGAGAAAGCAACTTTCACTGACATAACAAGTGATTTGAGCATAGCTCACGTGACACGCGATAGCAGCAGTCCTGCCACCTGGGCAATCGTGTACAGCATGCAATAAAATAATACTGCATTTTGAAAGAGTACAAAAATTTGAGGCCTCCGTATGGAAGACGCCTTGAATTTCTAAATTTAGATTGTTAAAAATAGATGTTTTATGCTAACAGTTTCATAGACCTACGCAGGTTGTCAGGTTTATCTCCAGCCATTTCGGTGCAATTCACTCTTAAAATGTACACTAAAATACCCTATTGTTCAAGGTTATCGATGTTGACACCGTTTTAAACCTTGTCACTACTGCTTGTTATAATAAACAGCATGTCCGTGCTGATCCGTAAATGTTTTCACGCTAGACGAGCGAACAGCAGTAAAATAACCACTTTTTAAGGAGGTACCCCTCTTTGATGCCCGCCTGCGCAGGCCTCCTTAAACCTGGATGGCTCTGTCAACATAATTATTTTCACCAGAAGCAACTACGTAACTGATAACATTATATACATTTAGCACATTTAATCCACTTACTGACTTAATTAGCATTACCCTGGTACTACAACACTGTGGATTCTAAAACAAACTAGAGAAAGCACTCGGACAGCGCAGGTACCTCCGCCAAGGCAAAGCTATTTGCCAGGCGGCGTCACCATCTTCGCTTTGCCAGCGGTTCGCTTATGCCCCCTTTAACGCAATGGTAACGAAAATTTCAAAGTGATCCAGAATCCAGGATTCTTCACGGATCACCCTCAAAATTTAATCACTTGTACCTTATGCCATGCCCGACATACCCGCACAATTTCAGAAAGATCCGTCCATAACTTTTTGAGTTATCCTTCTGACACACAAACAAACAAACAAACTCCGGCAAAAACATTACCTTCTTGGCGGAGGTAAACATTTAACCATCAAGTAAAGTCTTAAACCCGATGCATTTAGTACATGGTAACAAATATCACATTCATCATATCATAAATCACAGACCAAAAAATTCATTAAATAATTACATTTATTGCTACTCAGCTTACAACATGAATATTAAATATTTTTGGTAAATCCTGTAGAACTTACAACTACTACAACATACATAACTTTTACACTATTCAGAAGACATAAATATTTCAACAAAAGGCTGTATAATTGCTTTTATAATTCACATTCATAAAAAGAAATTTATTGGGATGCAAGTTCTTATGATTAACTATACTCCTGCAAGTTTAGTAGTCAATAGTTAAAAACACCTGTGATTAACACTTTAATTAATTTGACTGCTCATCAGCAGCAAATGAAGAGTAATTAGATCCGTGCAACCTAAACCCTCACAAACATCCACAAGTATCGCAAAACTATCGACCGATACAGCTTAAAATTACCACAACCGTTTATCCTGCTGTGGAGAATGTTCATACTAATTTTGGTTCTTCTACGCTTTTTAGTCTACCAAAAAATGGTAGTTTTCGGAGCTGATTTCTATTTTATCACAGATGTTTTTATTTTTTATTTTGCCCTAGTATCTCCATTCTCCAAGGTCCGTCAGCCAATCGCCGTGAAATTTCGCACCGTGATCACTGATCAGAAGTATGCCAAGTTCTAAAAAATAGGTCCAAGTGCTGCTAGGTAGGCATGATAATGTAGGTACAAATTTTTGAGCGGCAGGTACCCCAAAAATTTGAAGAACAACTATGTGCAAAATTTGATGGAATTTTGGACAGCTTAAAGAGTATGATCACGAATATCTCTGGAGTGAATCAAGACATCAAAAAATTGGAATAGCAGGTGATCAGCTACAGCCCTCTTGCATTGGGTGAAAAAAATTTGATGAACTTTGGTCCACTAACAAAATATTATAGGCGTGCATTCTGACCCACCCTAAGTTTTACGCGTTTTGTCTATGCTAATGCATTCGAGTTCGGGCCACGTTACTGCGCTACAAGGAACATTTCAGCCCCCTAATTTCCCAATTGGACTTACAGCGCTGGGCAAACTCACATTGGGCTCTGCCCCAAATTTCTAGTTGTTTTTGAGTTATAAGCCATGCAGAATAGACAAAAAACATATGGATGGACAGACAGACAGACACACACAGAAAGACTGGCAAGACTTATAATGCAGCCTATTAGGATGACTGCATAATAAGTAATCGACTAGAATTTTAAAAAAGACAAACGTGTTGTGAACATACTTGTGCATATAAGACACTGCTTGTAGACTCCCCAGATGAAGTCGCCACATTTATCGCACCACGTCGGTTGACTGAGACTAGCTGATATAAACCGATGTCCACGATCAGTAGCCGGTGGGTGATCTAGATCAACCAGTTCCAGCTGTTCATTGGCGTGCGAGTAACGAGAACTTCGAACTTGAGGAACTGATCTCCGGCGGGACCGAATCTCGTACGATGACTGCTGATGATTTTGTAGCATAGTCAGTTTGCCAAATACTGTGGCTTACTTCCTACATCAACCTAAACATGTCAGCGTAGGCGAAACGTCTTCAGTTTTACACTTTATTTACACCTTCTGGTGGTGACGAATTTTTCCATGAAGTCTTGGTATATGTCGAGTAGGTACTCGATTAACTGAAGTAGACATCTGAATAAATACACATCACACAGTCAAAATTTACGACACACAAGCTTATAAGCAAAATATTTCTGCATGGTCATTAAAATTTAAGTTTCTAACTTACGCAGTTTCTCACTTTCACATTTTACCTTACCACATGTAGGATGATGGTAAAAAGTGAATGTGCAGATATGCGGATCTGCGGATGTGGCAACGGGTAAAAGACGGATGTCGATGCGGATAACATCCGCCTTTTACCCATCGTACTCTGCCACGCCTCTGGACCAATAAGCGGTGTATAACCGTGTATTAATTTGGGGCCTTTGGCCACCAGACGTTTGGGCACCATGTTGTGTGACAGGCACCATGGCACGTTATTGAAATTACCGTATTTTGCATATCGTCCAAGTCAAAATTGTAAGTTGGCAAAATAAGTAAGTTATTATGCCTATTGCGCGTTGTCGTTGTCAAGTGACAAAACAGACCATTGTTTTCTGAGTAAATGCCTAGACGAATTCGCGATCAGGAATTAGGCTATTATCTAGGCCTATGCAGAGTGTGAACTGTAAAAAATTCACAGCGGCAGATGTCAAACGATTGCCGCTTATAAAGCGTCCGCTGAGCAGTTAATTACGGTGTGAATGATTGAAAAATTCAACCACTTTATGACTGATAATGTACGTAATAACTGTTATCCGCACATCCGTCTTTCACCCACACATCCGCACTTAGCATCCGCAGATTTTATCCGCCTTTTAGGCCTACCCGTTGCTACATCCGCACATCCGCAGATCCGCGCATCCGCTTATTACCCGCACGTACACCATCCCAGAAATTCAGTAACTTTCAAGTAATAAACTTTGAAAGACAGGCGGTAAGAAGGTCGTGAAATCATCAGCTCAGTATTGTGATGACTTTTTAAAATCGTATCAGACACAATTCTATACAAAACCAAACACACGATAGAACATCGCACCTGACAGGTAAACAATACCAACCGCTGAATCTCGCATCATCGCTCATCTCACGAGCGTTTCCGGCGTTCCCATCGCTACGCATGTAGCTGCCCGCATAGTAAGTATGTAAATTCATCATAATGCAGTCAGTTCCGACGGCACGGCATTCGAAGTTTTCTAGGCCATAAAGAAAAGCAAGAAAACCTTCTCATCATGATCACACGAAACGACCAGTTGATATTAAGTTTATAGGCGTGTGTATATACATAGTGGTCCAACAATAACAGCACCATTTTTCACACCCATTATTAGCTCCATCAAATATTAACCAATTTTCAAAAAAATTATTACTGCCAAGACACTGACATTATACAAGATTGTGTATAGCGCCACGCTTGAGTTGTGGTGGGATCCTTAGTGATAGTGTTATTACAAATCGTCTCCTGCTTTTGACAGTGATTTTTTTTTTAAAAAATGCGGTTAGTATTAAAGTGTATGAAACAAATGGTGACATTTTTGGGCCACCCCATACAATTAACACATAACATACCCTGGTAATTGCTTAGGTGTTCAGCCAACCTTAACTTCAGCCATTAACCATTTAAATTATTCATCATGCTGAATAATTGCATTGCGACAAAAGACTCAGACATTATGCATCTCGAAAAAATGCCAGGAGTGCTTTGATAAACGAAAGAGATACGTACGTCACCCTACTGTGAGCATGTCTCCAATCTGCGTCAAATTATTCTTCATCTTCCATACGCTATGTAGCATAGTTGCACTGCCGCTCCCCTAACCGCGCCCAGGATTCGACAAAATTTGACTGCGACGAAAAACAAGAAAGCCCAGCTGTCGCTGGGGAAGACGCACAACTAGGCTATAGGCCTACAGTTCCTGTTGCAGTACTGACCTTCAAGATCATCCAAGGTCGATGATTTTCATCTCATTTAATAGAGCATAGACTTATGCAATTTCCTATTGATAATCAATAGCAACCTATAAGCCCTATCTCGCACCATTTAGCCATAATACATCCGTGACGGACAGACGGACAGAAAGACAGACAGACAGGCGATAACTGTAGGCTACCATGCATAGACGTCTACAGCATGGCTGTAGCGCGTTAAAAATTAAGATTGTTTGTTTTAGTCTTTTTTAGTCTTTGTGTTTGTGTGTGTTTTGTGTGTTCATGGGCCTCGAGCCTGCCATTGAAGACAAATAAATAAATAAATAAATATAGGCCTAACTATCATGTATTCGTGTTGATGCTGACTGAATTTGATAAAAGTATAGCAGAAGAGTACAGTAAGAAATTGGTGTGGCTCGGTAGTCTAACGGTAACGTGCCGGTGTAGTGGAAAATTCGTCGCACCGGTAAATTGTTCCCACACGTAGCAGTACGGGTAAGGGTTAAGATCAAGGATAGGGTTAAATTTAGGGTTATGGTTAGGGTTAGGAATAGGGTTAAGATTAGGGTTAAGATTAGGGCTAGGGTTGAGGTTAGGATTAGGGTTAGGGTTAGCGTTAGTTACATTATGACAATATGGAGGTGGGAAGAATTTTCCAGGTGCGACAAATTTCCCACGACACCGGACTTGTAATCTTGAGGGCACTCGATCAGGGGCGCAGGTTCGACTCCCCACCGGGGCACTGCCGGGTAACGACCAATTAGGCAAGTTGTTCACACTCATGTGCCTCTGTCACCAAGCAGTATAATTTGGTGCCGGCTTCACCGCTGGGAAGGTAACAGCAATACATGGGAGAGGTCTGGCCTACCGCCTATGTAGCTGAGCTTCGGCTCAGGGCCTATGAAACGGAGATGAGCACCGCCCTACAGACACATAGCAGTGAGAGAGCCCTGTTGACTACGGGAGTTTTCCTTATGTTTACAGTAAGAAATTAGACTGCTATTCAAAAGAAAAATACAGGTGCACTGTGTTTATCAATAATTAGCAATATATGCCTGCGTATATAGTTTATACTTCGAACTCTCTGTTCGCACACTTAAATAAATTTAGATTGAAGTTTAACTGGAATTGAAAACTAATTACACATTAACTGTAATGTTATGACAAAAATCAGATTCAGTTCAGACAGAGAGAGACTCAGAATTCATTCACACTGCATCTAGGTTTTTTTTCTAAAAAAAAATCAAGATTGTATATATATCATTTTTTCTCACTAAGTTATAATTAATATTCACTAAAGTCTTACCCATGCTTTGTAAATTTGATTCAGTTTCAACTGTAGGGGCCTAAGCATTATTGTATGACGTTAATCTAGCATGGATGAAAATTAAAATAAAATATCTTAGAGCCAAGACATGTATTTCATTATTTCACAATTAAGCCATAGGCTTCCCAAACAGATCGGGCTGAAATTGAAGCAGATTATATAGTGCCAATATATTAAAAATCCTATTTTATTAACGTTTACAAACTTTTCTGCTGATTTCATAAAATGCAATATTTATACAACTGTTTTTAACCATTTTTGCAACGTTTGTTACATCTGAATCGCTAATACGACAGCGTCCAACTGAAGAGTTTACAACATTTCCTGAGACAGAAAAAAGATCAAACACAACAACTGTACAGCATCCAATCACACAATCATTGAGGTAATTTCAGTGTGACGAAAAAGACAAAATTCTGTAATGCGTCAGCTGTTAGATAAAACACGAAGCGTCATGTAACACGTTTGAGTTAGTCTTATAATAAGGGCCCAATGGACAAACATAAACCGTTAAGTCAAAACGATGCAATCCTATTCTATAGGCCTGTATCTGTCTGTGTATTTGGTCCTGGATTGATGAGTATACAGTTAGTCACGCTTTTCTGTTAGTATTTAGAGACAGTTCTGAACGGGCAAAATTGGCATGTTACTAAGATATAACGACAGAGCCTCAGCCTCACACAAGGCTATAGATTTTCTGTATGTCATAAAAATACTTACTACTAGTAATTTTGCAACACCATATACGAAAAGAATAAAACGAAAATAAACGTAAACTCATCAGTTCTTGGCATAACGCTAAAACTCGCGAAAAAAACACAATCTGAAGTAAATCGAAATGTAAACGGAGCCTTGTCCACAAGCACAACGACTAGTGTTGGTAAATAATTACAAATAAACAAAAATTGAAAAAAATACAGACAGCTATGTAGTAACGACTTGAATAACAATGACTTCTCTAATCTTAGCTGGTTGCTTCACCGAGTAAGTAACAAAATGGTTTCGTCCACTGAGTGCGTCAAAAAAGTGACATCCTTTTTGCATTTAGGTTTTATTACTCTTATTAGATAAACTGTTTTTGATGTTTGTTTGCAGACGTAGGGCTTATCATTTTTCATTACGTTGTTTTTAATCTTCCATAGAACGAAGCAATAATTTCTACTGTCGATCAGCTGAAACAAGCCACTGTAAAATAAACGTTACAATTGTTCAAACAGTACAAATAGCTGTCGTTTTAAAATTATATTGACGTAGTTAAAAGTATCAATTTTTTGGCGCAGCCGGTACATACTAATGTATACAATGATATTAGCATCAATAGCCCTGCTTTTTTCCGATATACAATCAATTACTCGAAAAATATGCATACAGCAATATACATTTTAAACTTCAACTTACATCACAAACTTGTCTGATTCGTATTTTACATGTTTTTGACATAAATCTAAATTTTGCAGTGCTTTAGACTTGATTCTTGTGTGCTGACTTTTTGTGCCTACTGCCAAAAATATTTTGTGACACAATACAGTAGTTATAAAAAATAACGTGCATCGTAAAAAACTGCCAGGTATATAGCAAATAATTTTTATGATTATTTGACTAGGCCTATACATACGAAATACATGTTTTACCCATTAACCACGGTTTTAGTCCTCCAGACGACCGCCTAGCGTTGTAAAAATGTTTTCTTAGTGTTCTCAAATTCAACGTCTAACCACACGCCGTCCAAGCAATCTGCAAAACGTGCTGAAGTCTAGTAATAACAGCAGCACATCGTAACTAATCATAACGCTAGCTCAGATTAAGAATATCAATCTGTTTAAGTTGATATCTAATTTATCGCCAGTGGCATAGCTAAGCAAAATTTCTGGACGGTGGAGGCAAATGGGAGTGTAGCATACACAGAGACAAAAACTAATTGCAGAATATGTTGAAAATTTTGAGGATTACGCGATGCGGTAAAGCACTACTATTCTGAGAGCCAATTTGCAAGTATACCGTGCGCTCACCCAGATAGACCTATAGGCCTATTTGTTTACGGTGACTATGTTGGGCTTTTAATGTTTTTTATATATTTCTATTTTCTACCGCTCTCCGTCAGCAAATAAACCGGTGATGATGCATGGATGCAATTTTCAGCTGCACATTTAGTCATCTCTGCCAAAAAAAACTAGTAGGCCTACTTATAACAAGAAATTTGAGCTAATGTTCATGAGACGCGCGAAAGCCAATAGCAGTTCCGGTTCAGTAATTTAGCTGAAAACTGAGGTGTTCACGCTAAGTTAATATACAAATACCAAATTCTCTATCTAGATCGCATAACGATAATTCCGTGGCACCACCTTGTGAACGATATAGACTTGTGTCGCAGCCCGAAATCGCAAAAAATCCATAAAAACCCCCTATTTTGGCGTTCAAGGTCATTCAAGGTCATTGAATTCAACGCCAATCGAGAGCCAGTATGTACGACTTCCTATTAGTGATTAATAGTAACCTAGGCCCTATCTCGCACCGTTACTGAGATACAGCGACTTATTGGCCAAAAATCGCAAATTTTGCCCACCCCCTCTCATTTAGCACCCTGGTTCGGGGTGATCCCCTTCGAATTTATGAAAAAGCTTTACGGTTCCTAAAACTAGAGTCTTCCGGGCAGCCGATGGTTAAGATTTGGTGATTCTAGCTTCCACCGCTTTTGACTGATTCGCCCGTGTGACAGATGGACGGACAGAATTGCGATGGCTAAGACGCGCTGAAAGGATAGCTGCTTTCGCGCGTAAAAAGTGACATCTGAAAGTGAGCGCGATTGCTGCTGCACCTATTCCATTGGCTACGCCACTGAATGTTGACAGCTATGAAAACAATGAACTTAGATCGAATGCTCACTGTACGTGGCAAGCTCACACTAGCAAATATTTAGATCATATACAGCTAAACGAGCTGTTGTATTGCTAGCTCACAGACAAGAAATCAAACCAATCAGGCAGTCATGGCAAATCAAACGGTCCGTCGTTTCGTTGCGGCGGCGGCAAGTGCGTGGTTAGCTACGCGCCAGCATGTACACGCGGCTGAGAAGACCAGCTTAGCACGCAGCTGGACCAAGTCGAAATCTGTCCGTCTTCTCCGTTCACCTCTTTCGACATCCGCGGCTCTCGACCGAGCAGGCACCCGGTGCCCACTGGTAGAAATAAATAAATAAGTAAAACCAAGTGACGTGGTCAGCGGGCAATTCCTCGGTCGCCGTCGATGAGTGGTGGACATGCGTGAATGTCAGTTGGCGGCTGGCTCGACACGGGGGCGGTTGAGCCGGCTTGACTGCAGGGTGTGATTGAGTCACTGGTGCTCCAAACGAGCGGATTCCGGCTGATGACGAAGTGTGCTTCGCGACCAGTCGCCTGGACGATCAACGGAACCACCTGACAGCAGTCCAGATCTTTCGTCCGCACCCCGTTCACCTGCGCCCACAGTCAACCATACATCATTATTCCACGCTCACGTACGATCGTACTGCTTGCTGGTAGGCAACAGTTCAGTGTGCAGAGTTAAGCCCAAATTCCATTATGCCGACTTTCGCCGAAACTTCCCCGCAGTTGATGACGATAGGAAGAACAATTACATTGGAAAACGTGCTGCAGCAATTACTAGTTATTAGTGGTAGTCGCATAGCGCATACTGGGTTAAATTCAAGATTATTACCGTGCATTGTGAATTCTTTGAGATTAAGACGGTTTGCTTTATAATCTGACGATAGTTACGACATTACAGCTTTTACAAAATGCTCATTCCGTTATTTGTGCGGCCGTCCTAACAGGCTGTATTACAGGTCGTGCCCGTCCGTCCGTCTGCTTCGTAGAACTTGAAAAAATAGGCGCGGGAAAATCAAAATTTGCAATACACCAATTTTCAGTTAATAGGTCAAAGTTTGCACAGCTCTAAGCGGACGGCCGCATAATGTCGGCGGAATGAGATTGACATATTTTCTAGTTCATTTATAGCGAGAAGCGTTACCTGGAGCAGACGGTCGTAAGGCTTAAGAGCGCCGGCTGCTGGTCCGCCAGACCTGACGGCACCGACGTAAACGCCCTTCTCAAACACACCATCGGACAGACTGAAGCCGAAGTCATCGGAGTCACGCAGCCGGCGCAGAGTCACCTTGAGCAACTCGATCGGCGTCGGCGTGAATATGTTCTCCAGTTGTTCCTCGACCTCACGCAGGTGAAAGTCGGCCGTAGTGACGTCACTTACAGTCGACATCCGGTCGCAGTCGAGAATGCCAGACTCGGCGCGGTACGTGACGTCATGAACCGATGACGTCAGCGCACCTGCCTGCTGCTGTCATGGCAACCACATTTACATTTCACACTACCGGTCGACCGTTGTGAGTATTAATATAATTTAATGTATTTATATTCGGCAAAAGGATAGCTTGGAGGCTTAAAAACTAGGCGTAAAGATCGAGACAGAGTTTGATAGACAGCAAGCCTACAACCCAAATCATACGACACACATAGGTCTACTGGCGAGACAAAAAACTCAGTACAAAATAACGACAGTTTAAAAAACGAGGTAGCCCAAAGACGAAATACAGCCTATACTTCAAAGCATAATGTTAAGACAATGTATCTATAGGGTGACGTAAGCTATTAGTTAAAGCTATCCCGAAGGTGCTCTTTTGAATTTAGCATGTCTTGCTTGCTGAGTTTTTATGAGTTTTTATACAGGGTGTGGCAGAAAAAAGTAGCCCCCTAAAGTTTTTTGATGTTTTCTCAGCAGCCGTTTAGCATTTTAACCTGAAAATTTACAGATTTATTTACTAAATTGTTCTACGGCCAAATGCCAAATAAAATTTGATTCCATTGAAAAATGACGAAGTTATAGATTTTTTTAACATGACCGCTTACCGATCTTTCAGCGTGAAAAAAATGTTCAAGCTACAACACCAGTTCAATAACATCGTTGAAACAAGTCAAACAACACAGTTAACTAATGATCAGATGCCAAAATTCCATTGTCACTGTGAATGTCCAAGCTTCAACACAAGCCTCCAGTCGCTTAATTTGAGAAGTCTTTCACAGTCTTGTCGATCGGTCCTTGTGGTAGGTTGCTCCAGATAACCTGAAGCGATTCTCTGAGTTCCACGATTGTTTTTGGCTTTGTTTTAAGCTTGCGGTAAGCTCCAACATTGCACACCACACGTGATAGTCCACTGTGTTTGCATTCGGCGAATTTAGAGGCCACTGGTCTTTTCTGATGAAATCTGGACAGTTGGCCCGCGGTCAGTTTCCTGCGCTGCGCGCTGTGTGTGCTGGTGCGCTGTCCTGCTGGAAGATGAATCCAGTGGGCAGCCGGCGATTGCTTGAAAAGAACGACAATTTAGTGATAATTTATAAACAAAATAAATTACTGTTCGTCAAAGCGTCACTGTGACGTCATCGGCAGTAACGTGGTAACCGGTTTTTGAAAATTAAATAGCATTTTTTGCTTAAACATTTTTTAATGCTGAAAAATCGGTAGGCGGTCGAGTTCAGAAGTCTATAATTTCGTCGTTTTTCAACAGAATCATATTTTATTTAGCAGTTAGATGTAGAACGTTTCTGTAAATGAAACTGTAAAATTCCATATTAAAATTCCAAGCGGTTGCTGAGAAAACGGCAAAAAACTTTAGGGGGCTACTTTTTTGTCGCACCCTGTACATACAGAGAATCATGCATGCCTTAAACAATCGGTAAATTTTTGCATCTATAAGCTTCGTCATTGACCATTAACAGAGGAAACTGCAGTTGACGCTAATGCTATTCTACTATGATGACGACTACTACAAATATTACGTTACACTGCTACTGTCATCCAAAGGGAAAGAAAGCATACATTACAGGCTTACAGCCAAAGCAGACATTATGGCAGTAGTTCCTAGAAGGCGCTGTAGTACCTGAGTCTGCCGTCGATGGCGGCGGCGCCACCGTCGAGTATCTTCGTGATGAAGATGCTGTAGTCATCAACAACATGCGGGTTGTCCGTGCCGCCTGCAATGCTTAGCCCCAAACCCGTCGCACCCTAGACAGACAATTTACATGAAAATACAACATTCAGCGCTGCCACAATGATAGGCCGCACTACGGGTCATGCCCGTCCGTCCGTCCGTCTGTCACATGCGAACTCATAATTCGAAAACTAAAAAGCACAGAAAAATCAAAATTTGTGTTAGCGTTCCCTAAGCAGACCGAGCCACCGACGTGCCAATTTTTAGTTCAGAAAGTCAAAGGTCAGAGTTTGGGTTCACTAGCGTAGCCATAGGGGAGCACTGGGGGCACGTGTCCCTCTAGGAACCTACTCAGTTACTAAAAATAGTGCCAAAATGCATTAAAACACTCCATTTCATACACAAAATCAAAAAAAATTCTGCGAAAGAGACACAGGCCGCCCCCAGTCCTCTGCCCTGGTAGGGAGGGGGCACCCTTTCCTCACCCATGGCTGTTCCGATTATGACCAGCGATGTAGACTTGATATCAGGCCCGTTGAGATGGAGGGGTTAAATGGGGTTAGTTACCCAGGGTCCCGCGACATTTGGGTACCCGCCGTCGCTCAAAAATATATAGTACACCAGAGTGCTCCATTTTGACATAAAAATTCGAAAATTTTCTCCTAAGAAAACTCCGCGAGTATGTTTCCCGGGCCCCGCTGTGGCTCTCGGCGTTCCTGCTTAATCTTGACAAAAACAGTGTTGTCCTTGGTTTTAAAGAAGTTCAGTTTGCGTCACTGATTAGAACGCCGCCTAACTGCTAGGAAGCAAGCCACGCACACGTCTGAGACGTGCTGCGCGTAGAACGCTGATTAAGTTCCGTCACAGAGGCGAGGAGGCGCATAATGAGATGGTGTACATCATCGCGCGACACTGCGCGACGTGTAGGGAGGGGAGCGGAAATGGACAGAATTACTGAACGAAACAGAAGCTTGGCTGGACGACTAGCCGACTGACCACCGCGGAGTGGACGATTGAGCGACCAGACACGTTTAGATCGGATTCGACGTCGCATCGATCAACTCGCTCCTCTCACCCAAACTGCACTGCTTTGATCTGTTGTAGATCGTTGTAGAATGTTGAAAAACAACTCGTACAACAAACTGTGCAATATCTTGACATGTTGTGATGCTGTGGATATATCGTAGACCGTCGATTTAATACGGACTTGCGCCGTACAACTGTCGTGCAGATCAGTGTTTGAATTGTAGAAAAATTAGCTGGGGGGTTGAACTTTTCGACGGTCGGAGTCCGACCAAAATTTTGACCAAAATTGTGTGTAGGCCTATATAGTTTATAGCTGATCCCCCAGTACATAATTTGACAGTATGTTAGGAAGGTTGAGAAAACAGTTGAAGGGGTTCAACTTTCTAACCCCCCCCCGGCAATTCAAACACTGGTGCAGATTTGTTGCATAGTTTTGACTTATTGTCGATTTGTCGTACAGTACAGCGTGTTGTACAAAAAAATCCACATCAAATAGAAACAAGTGGAGTTTGGGTCTATCGGCTGCAGTCGATCGCCAGCCACTGTCTGAGCGATCGAGCTTTGCCCATCACCGCGCCGCAGTGTTTGATAACAATTCTGCCGACCGACGCCAATAGCAGTGCGCCCGGCCGAGTAAACAGATTAGCGGCATCTAATTGGCCATCAAGCGACGACCGACCGACCACACAGCGTAATAGGCAAAACGCAGCGTCGTATAGGCATCTTCCGAGCAGCACAAACTGCGTTATGCCGACCGTGTATACTTTCGCTTCTGCTTCTGCCTACATGACGTAAGCTGTAAGATCACGAAATCTTCACCATCGGTTCCGCGAAGAACTCCTGCTCTCAGGATCATCACTAAAATCAAATTCGACGGACTTCTGGCCGACACTGTGCGCTCTATAGGCCAAAATTTATTTACTTAATTACTCACGTCACTGGTCGTCACGTGGTCGTCAACATTTGCGGTCTGCCAGACTGCCAGTCAGCGGAGGTTAATCGTATCGCGCTACCGACTGAACAGTTTCGGTCGTCGGCGTTTTGCAGTTGTGGAGCCATCGACTTGGAATTTGCTGTTTGACCGCCTTCGTGACCCAGAACTGAGTTTCAACACGTTTGGCAAGATACTGACGACAAAATGTAGGGGGCCTACATTAGCGATTTTTCAGTATGCGCCAGCGCTATTAAATTAACACTTGTCTTACTTTCTAACTTAACACCACAACAGTCTAAGCTCTTTCGCTGCCTGTAAATATATTTTTATTTTCATTTCACGCCAGGAGTAATACAGCACGTCATTACAGAGCACCGTACACGTATCTGTTAATAGCGAAATTCTGCAACGTTCTCTAACGTTAATTCAGCAGACGTAGACTATGGGGCAATCGGAGGATGGATCAGTGCATACAAATCACGTAGCCTACGTTTACAGCGGCGTTGGATCGGTGAGCGAATAACTGAACGCGGTACACTCGCAATAGACTACCGTAGTCCCAGTACATAGATAAACTGGACCGAGCGATCGGTCGGCAGATCTGAAAACTGGCGACGACGATGAATAAGCCACACCCACACGACTGACGGATCAATCGCTAGTGATATATGTCTGCGCCGGTGTCACATTAAAATGTCTTCCCCATGAAAAATCCGTCCGGGAGAGATAATCACGGTTTTGATATGTCTCCTAGACTCCCCCTTATTAAAATGTCGCCGGTAACATAAAAAGAATTTCCCATTATAGGATCGCAAAAAACGCAAACGTAAAGTCCTTCTAGAGCCTTACGGTCCATAGGGCGGCGCTGATCTCCGTTTCCTAAGGCCCTCAGCCAGACACCAGTTTTTACACTGCGAGACCACGGATACGGGGCCAGTGTATCGCGC
>Ga0209671_1001905_pt1 | contig 18384 bp, 11 predicted proteins | sample WorMetHERISLAND2_2_FD_187401 | JGI IMG/M metagenome (GOLD analysis project Ga0209671, IMG submission 187401) | Marine gutless worms symbiont microbial communities from Max Planck institute for Marine Microbiology, Germany - Olavius geniculatus... | ecosystem: Host-associated > Annelida >...
TACAGAGCAGCAAATAAGTTTGACATGTGATTTGCACATAAGCTAGTTCAGGATTGTCTACGCTACACGTGTGCCAAATATTATCCAAGTGTGTTGATATTTGACAAAGTTATTACAAAAATAAAATGGTTCCACTTTTTTATGGTTCACAGTGTATAATTTGGTACTGGCTTCACTACTGGGAAAGTAATGGCACTATTTGGGAGAGGTGTGGCTTACGACCCATATATGACTGAGTTGTGTTTGCACCCACTGCCGGCTCAGGGCCTTAGAAACTGGAATGAGCAGTCACAGCACCAGAGATGTGCGAATCCTGAAATTTTTGAGTCTGCGTCAGTCCGCAGATTTTGACCAAGGATCTGCTGTCAGTCCGCATCCGCAACAAGAGAGAAATATTGGATCTGTGATGCACTGAATAGGCCTTCCTCTAGTCATTAATAGGTAAGGTAGGCCACTATGCGCTTAGGCCTATAGCAGATTACAATTTGCCGGTACTAGTGCTACCGTGCTACGCACGTATTAACACACACCACTTCTGTTTTTAAATTTTATTAGGAAAAAATACACTCGTCACAAAACACGATCTTCATCATGCAACATGATCTGCGTTTGTCCGCGTCTGCAAAAAATCCTGCGGATCTGGATCCGCGGACTAACTGACGCTCCGCAGTCCACACATCTCTGAACAGCACTGACCTTAAAGTTGCAGGGCTGTGAGGGCAATGCTGACTTGGGGGCCAGTTTACATTTTCATGCTCCGCCAACGAAGTGGTCAGAGGCATTACGTTTCCGGAGTGATTGTGCATGTGTGCGTATGTGGACTTTGAGCAACAACAAGTCTCGACCACATCGAACAAGAAAATTTCGGTGAACTTTGGTCCACTAACAATGATGGTTAGTTGGCTAATGTTTACCCACTCTCTGCGATAGGGGCCTAGCTAGCTTCTTTTCACATGTTGGCGGAGGCATAAAATAGTCGACGGAGTCATAACCACCATCTAGTTTTATGATTGTACATGTGTTGTACCATAATGTGCAGATTGAGTACGATTAAGCTATTAATGATAATTCTGGTGTTTATTTGCTACGGCAGCAGCGAAGGCAAGGAAGACTCTGGGCATAGTTGATGATACTGAAGAAAAGATTAATGCTTGTTTGACTGATGTCCACGGCGATGAGGTCGAAGATGTCATTGATGTCATTCGAAAGGCAATCACTAATAGCGATGATGAGACCAGGTGTGTTATACAGGGTTGCAAAGAACAGGGTTTTTAAAAAAGCCCAACCCATCGAGTTTTATTGGGTGTTTCCAGTTTGGGTTTTTTTGATTAAACCAGGTTTCTGGGGTTTTTTTTGTAATAAAAGCCCAGCTTGATGAGTTTTATCGATTTCTATGGGTTTTTAGTTGGTTTATTCATACGAGTTTGCTCACCATTGCATAAATTTTAGCAATATTTACATGCAGATTTCTAGGTTTAAATGTTTCAAAAACTTACACACAGTAAAGTATTTCATTATTAGTGGAAGAAGAAACTAAAATTGGATTAAGTTTGGGGTTGGTTTTAGCAGGATTTTAGGTGGGTTTAGCCAAAAAAACCTGAACAGTTTTTTTGATTTTCCGCCCAGATCTCTCAACCCTGATCATATGATCAGCTGTGTTTGCAGATTGTGGTTTAATGTGCTGTAAACAGACAGGGTTTTTATCATTGATGTTGGAATTTTTTCGAGTCACTATCATACTCAGCTTTAGAAATTCTTTATTGTCATGTTTCTGATACTGCCATTTTGCTTTCACATTTTTGGTCCAGCGATGTTGATTTTTTTTTATTCTCTCGCTATTGTTTTCTTACTGCATTATCTTATCGGTAAAACAGCCATTTTGCTGTGACACATCATCTGAACTCAATATATGTGCTTTTTAGTGTTGTTAGCAATACTGGCTAAAATATTGCAATAGCAGTAGCAATACTTGGTGGGAAAAGTATTGCAATACTTTCTGCAATACTCCAATATTTGTTCTCCACGAATAAATTTTGATTTCTGCCGCTAGATACAGGTTTTTAAAAATTTTTGGTTGACTACGGACTGTGTGATAATGTGGTCAGCTAGGAATTTAAACTATAAATAAGTCTTGTTGACATGTTGTTTTTTGTTTAGGCATTTTCACTTGATTGAACAGAAGAAAACTGGTATACAGGTTGAATGTGTAAGCACACGTGTGTCCTATAAAAGACTGTATTTTCATTTCATGTGCTGTATTTTTTAACTTGCATTTGATAAAAAGATTGCCAGTGCAGTTGGATGACGGTTAGTTTATGCTACAACTGGTGATGTGTAGGATTTCGTCACCGTGCGTGGGGCTTTTGGTGGACTGGCTTGAACTTCTTTGTCCCGAGATTGTTGGCAGTTCCCCCGCCTCACTGCAGTCTCAGCTCAGTCTGCTGTTTGGCCGCCGCCGTTCACCCGATGTGGGTCGGGTCACAACCCGGAGGTCACCACCACGCAACGGTTCCTACTTACTTGATCTTCTGGCGCATCAGAGCAGCTGGGCAAACGTTCGCGCCACTCTTGTTCTACTTCTTGAGTCTCGTACCTGCATCGACAAGTATGATGCTTCGATCGTTCTGAATTTCCTGTTGGCGTGTGTTCGGTTGCCGAGATTGTGGCAAGGCCGGGATCGCAAACTGCCGAAGGTCTTTTGCAGTTATGTTTTTCTTATGAAAACGGGTTCTGAAACTTTGTGCGTTATTTAAGGTCATAAAGTTTTTACACAATGTTTGTAATAATATCATAGCTTGCCTAGTTTATACTCGTTGATATTCATCATTCATTAGTGGTGAATCTTTGATGTTTTTAGTTGAGCCATGGTAAACTCTTGTTTTGGATCCCCAGAGGTTCCACATTGAGAAAATATTTGGAGGCATGGCCAAATTCTGAGTAGCTTGCAGTGGACAGTGTATTGACAGTTGGGGATTGGGACAGAATTTTAGCCAATCAGAAAATTTTCTGGTTGTCAGATAATTTTCTTCCAAAGTACAAACTTTGGGGCTGGAAATAGAAAGCTAACATTTTGAGGGAATCTAGGGGCAAAGTTGATTTTGAGCACTCATAATCTCTTGTGTTAGAAATTTGCAACTTTCTTTCTCTAGCTCTTTTAACCCACGATGCTGATGTGCTTGGAAAATTAATTTGCTGGGTTGTTTTACAGAATTATGAGCCGGAAGACGTACTTGGCCTATCATCAGAGCAGATTGTAACGGTCGTACGCTACATGTTGTCGGAAGCACGTGGTACCAGCTTACTAGAGGATGCTGTGCGTCTGATTGGTCAGCGAATGGACGTGCTGCGAGCCTGCTGTCGGGGAAATCCCAGTCTAATTAGCACTGTCATTGATTTCCTTGTGGAACAGCTTGCTCAGAAACAGTAAGTTCTGTTCTTGGATCTTAGCCGACATTACTTAAGTAATGGTCGAGCTTATGGTATAGCATCTGTTGTCTTTTTGTTCATTGATCACAGATATATTGTGGCTAAATGTTACGAGATAGGACTTAGGTTGCTATTGATAACTAATAGGAAGTGGCATGTGTCCTTTCAGATCATATGAAAATTATTGACTTTGGATGACCTTAAAAGGTCACTGACAACCAGTACGGTCGGCTATTTTAGTGACGGCTGAGCTTCTTGTATATTTTGCACCTGAGGAGCAACAACTGCTTGTTACCACTGCTAGTTCTGTTTTTGTTCATGTTATCAGTTTTTACAGAGTTATGCTGGGTTCCATAAAAGTGGGAGTTTTTGGGAACAGTTTGAGCAGGATTTTTTGATCGCCTTGATGGCTTAACTATGCGTGTGGAATGTTAGACTTGTAATCAAGAGGTTGTGGGTTTGATTTCCAGTTGTTACTACTTGGATGGATAGACAGTTAAACCATCTTGGTATACCCAACCACGCAGGTCAACTCAGCCTTCTATCCTTCCACAGTAGGTAAATCAAGTGCCGGCCTGTCTACAGGCATGTACGCTGTGTAATCCCATGTGAAACTCTTTAGTTCTATGATGGGTTTCTATGAAGACTGAAGACTATGTCATGTCATATGTTTGATTTTTTAACATCTAGCTTCAGAGCATTCAAGAGACATCTAAGTGATAATTGTTAAGTCTATTTTTGTAAAACTCTTATTTATGTCTTGACTTTTACATTCAGCTGTATTCTGTGAGTGCAAAAAACATTACAAAAAATGAAAATAAGATCAAAAAAAGTTTTTGCCGTAAGATTTATGTAGTTTTTTGATTTGGGTTTGCCATTTGTTTATATGCTGGTCCTAAAGACATCACAAAGTTGACGAATGCTTTGTGTTCTGTAGGGATGACAATGGTCTGTGTCATTGTCTTCTACTTGACATGTATCTATGGGTGCCACAAACTGTTGCTTCAGCCACTAGAAACATCGACTGTGATCTCTCGGCCAGCATTCCGACACAACCAACGCAGGTCAATATGGACTTTTTGGTTACGTTTTTAGAGTTTATTATCATCGATATTGCCCAGATCAGTGAAGTGTTTCTTGTATGACGTTGACTGTTGTAAACTGTATCATTGTAGACCAATTCTCTACTTGTTTGTGAGTTATAAAAATCGATATAAATATGAATTTTGTTATTTGTTTATAACTTTACTTTCATTCACTTATTGAATCAGCTAAGTTGAAAATTGCCTAACATGTATTTAATGTTGACAGTTTCGGATTCTCAAAATTACTTTCATAGTGTTTGAGGCCTGCAGTAGTGTAATAGTCTGTTATTTTTACAGATTCAAGAATATAATTGAGCCGTTTATAGTGGCTTTGTTTTTCTAAAGAGATTTTAACTATGAAAGTTTTATTATGTTGTTTCTTTTTTCAGATGGATGTTGTGTCTCATCGAATTGTCACTGCGCTGGGCGGCGCCGCATCGGGCAAGACGGTGGAAGACAAAATGCAAGACGCCAACGTGGCATGTCGGAAACTGGCCAGCGAACACCCACTGCTGATTCTCAGGTCATTTCTGTTGTTTAGTATTAAACTGTTGCACTGTCATGAATGCTCAGGCATATTTATGCGCGAGAGCTAGCACAGTGCGTATTAGCTATGGTAATTCTGTCTGTTTGTCTGTTCGTTTGTCTGTCTGTCCGTCCTGGTGTCATGACCCAGTATCATTCCAAGACCAGGCGAGATAGAGACTTTCGGTTTTCATCATATGATAGCATAGAGTCTCTAGTATTTTGTGACAAAATTTTATGCCACTGGGTGAAGGGGGTCCCTTGAACGAGGGGGCGAAAGAGGGGCACCCCCTTAAAAAGGCGTTATTCTACTGCTATTGGCTCGTCTAGCATGAAAATGGTTGCAGATAGGCATAGACATGCTGCTTACCATAACAAGCACTAGCGACGAGCTTCTTAGGAATGTCACCATCGATGACCTTGAGTGATCTTGAACCCTAAAATAGGGGTTTTTTGTGATTTTTGGCAATTTTTCGCTGCAAAAGAGTGAATTGCGATGAAATGGATAGAGATAGACCAATATTACCTGTAAACAGGAACTGCTATAGGCGCTCACGCGTATCATGAGCATTAGCTCAGATTTCTTGTACAAATAAATAATTGTGTATTATGCAGCATCTTAACTTAGATGATTGACTGTGCATGAATGGGTACCTTGTAGCAGGTCATATCTCATAAAATAAATAAATAAATAAAACATTTCGTCAGTAATTTGTGTCTGGATTATTAATACGTGTTTATGGACAGATATGGTCAATGTCATGATACATAGTGTGTGGCTGGTGTTGGCATTCCAGATGAAGAAATTAACGCATGTATTAACACGTTGAAAAAAGTCATGCTTTTACAGCTCTAGTTGCTTGATGCATCTGTGTTGGACTGTTGACTTTAGTTTACTGTCACTGAGCTTCTACTACCACCAGTCCACCACTACCATTACTACTACTACTGCTACTACTGGGTTGGTGGCGTGGCTTAGCAGTAACACATTTGATTCGATCAACGAAGTTGCCGTATGCTGGGCCAGGTTAGTACTTGGATGGGTGACTGCCTGCGGGCAAGTAAACCATCTTGGTATGTAACTAGTTACCTAGGTCAACTCAGCCTTCCGTCCCTCAGGGGTAGGTAAATCGAGTACCAGTCTATCTGGCTGGGGTTAAGGCAGGGCACGTTCACGTGTGTTGGGTGGCAGGTAACGCTGTAGGATCCCATATGGCAGGTGACGCTTCGTAGCTCTCTGACATGGGTTTCCATTAAGAGCTATAACACCACCTTTAATCTTTCACTACTACTATTACTACTAGCATTAGCACTACTATGGCTACTCGTTGTAATGTATCTGTGTGTCTGTTAACAGATAACTGCCAATGCTAACGACGTTGGTACAAGGTTGTGCTCAATTTACACCGATTGTCCTTGTACTACTACTATTACTGTCACTACTACTACTGCCATTGCCACTAGCATTGCCACCACTACACGTTGTAGTTGTCTGTGATTGTTGCAGACAGCTGCCGATGCTGAGTGCACTGCTTCAAGGTCGTGCACAGTTCAGCGTGATGGAGCTTCGTGCTCGCAATCACATACTGCTCTATACACACGTGCTGGGTCTGGTCGACCTGCTGCAGCCGCGCATCTTTCACGCTCAGTATTCCGCGGCTTTTGACAGCCTCCTGCATGCATACTTCGACTTGCTGTTTGTATGTTATTTCACTGCCTTTAACTCTAGTACTGATGATAGTATTGCTTTCAAGGCAATTTTTGCATTCACTTAGGTTCATCCGGTTCTCCTAAAACAGACTTTTTCTGAATTGTTGCATCTGTGACATTGGAGCATTTATGTGACGGACAAGTGATAACCGTCAAATCTATCACTGTCAGATTTTATAGAATAGATGTCTTTTCGTCGCACATTTATTAACGTCATTTTATTTAGAGGGTATTAGCAATAAGGTTACCAAAGTTTTTATATGAGAGGGTTTCGTCGTTGTAGGTTTATATGGGAATGAGTTGCCGGCATAATTGTCATGTCTGTTAATTTGATAATCAGTGCTTTGTTGCATTGGCTGTTTGTTAGATGTCAGAAGTGGCAGCTCATGTGTAAAAATTGTTGTCACAACAATTTCTGTGAATTAAAGTTTCAGGTGCTGGCTTTACTTGGAGTAACTTTGGAATACGTTAACAGAACTGAATGTGTGTAATTTATGTCTGTTAGATTTATTTCTGGTTTCGGAACATTTACCGATTGTGCAGTGTGCATGGTTCGTCTGTAGATTCATGGATGGCGTAACGGCAAACATATTACGGGCATTCTTGTGAAATTTCTTCAGCTGGCTCACAACTACCTCAACCACGACCGACACCGCTGTTCCATTGCTCTGAGCAAATACATACCACTGCTCAAGTGAGCTGTAGATTGCTATATACTGATTGTTTCAGTTGCAGTGTCCAAATTGAATGTGTGTACAGTTGACTCCACTTATATGCACGGCCTTGGGACCACAATCTGACTTGCATGTAAGCGGAGCGTGCATTTTACCATAGTTAGCTTATAGGACCATTGCAGTCATTTACAACATTTAGTTACAATAGGCGGTAGCTGTAGATTGCTATATGCTGATTGTCTTAGCCGTGTGTCTAATTTTGTATTTGCATGGGATAAAGTAATAGGGGTGTTGTAATATTGTGTGGAGTTATCATTATTATGTTTATTGACAGAATGTCAAAAAAGTTTAAAGTATGCTCTCTTTATGATGGTCTAGAAATTGCATGTAAAAGTTGTTCTAAGGGATAACTTGTCCTCAAGTCCTTAGTGGTTTTTGGTGATGGTCCAATTGACGTTTTACTTACTTGCTTACTTACTTAATTACTCACTGTTCATTTTTCAGCGGCTTGATGATTTTGTGGAGATATATGGAGCCTAATTTATAAAAAAAAGTTTTGTATGAATTTTTCCGATCTTTTTAAAATCCTCAAGTTCTTTCTAAGTAATTAACTTTCTTAACTGATTAACTTAGTTTGCATACATCTTTTATATTTTTTTACATTTTTTTTGTAAATCGTCTTAAATTATGCTTGCGCAGAATACTACCACAACAGTTGTTGAAAGTTTGCTTTTTGGGACACTTAACTTGACGAATTTGGCCACTTTAACAAAAAGAACCACTACGTGATGTATTAGCTTAGTAGCTAATACGTAACGTCTAGTCATGCAGGCCAAGCATGATGTGTTGTACAGGGTGGGCCAAAAAAGGTGCCACTTTACTTCTGTTCGTATTTTTACCAGTTATTGACCGATTTTCAAAATTTTTTCACTGACCCACTCTGCGGACAATTTGCAATAATGTGATCACTATATGTCCCACCACACCATAAATGCGTCTCTACACTACCTCGCGATACCTTTTCATAGCCCATGGTGTGTGTACTTTGTTGAACAGTACGTTTTCTCAGCAGCATCCGGACCTACCTGTGCTCGGGTCACTGCTGGCCGGTCTACTGCTTCCTGTTCATGGCAACGACTCAGCACCAGACAATGGTGATGATGCGGATAACGCAACGTCTAGTCAGACTACAACTATGACGTCATCCGTGACGCGATCGACCGGGCAGCAGTGGACGCCACCGCCCCCTGCTCACATCGTACATGGTCTCCGAGCCACGGCTGGTGTGGCGGAGATCTGCGACCGACTCAAAGAACTGGATCAGATCTCAAAGTGCCACGTCGACATCCTCGAACACTTTGTGGTACGGTCGCAGCATGGATTTTGAGTAACAGTTCTCCTAATAGACAGGCCACATGATATGTCTTGCTTGTCTGTCTTCCGTCCATATGTTTGTCTGTCTGTCTTGCTTTCTCTGTTATCTAAAATCTTGTAATTTAAAAACTAAAACAACTGGACCAGATTCTAAGTGCCATGGCCATGTCAACGTTTTCCAACACTTTGGAGTGCAACCGTAGATTTTTTGCCATTATTGTGTGACAGCAGAAGAAGTTAGGGCAGGAAGACTTAGCAGTTTTCGTAGAGACAGCTGCAAATTTCTGACAGAGGAGATTGCGGGTTCTCAGAAGTATAATTTTGCCGTCGAAATATTTCCTCAAAATGGTGGATTTTTAATCCTTAATTTTGTGTTGCCCCAATTTTTGTATTTTTGAAACACATCTTCTGACAAGAAGTAAATTTTCTCATGGGCTAAAATTTAGGGGCCAATTTTTCCCCTAGAGCTCTGTTTTCATCTTTGCCATGACGCCGCACTACCATGTGAAACATAAATTTTCAAAAATCACTAAAATCACTGTATAATACTTGTGCAAAAATATCATCTTTTGAAACAATTTTTACTAGTTTACATACAAAAATTAAATAATGTTCAGTTTTACATACATTTCTGATGTTTGTAAAGAAAAGCAGATGATACTGTCGTAAATAATAATTTTTAATGCACCGACGATATACCGGTGATGTAATGTGCCATTTAGCACTGGAGACAAGGCTCTGGTTAAGAACTTGTACTGGTTCAAAAAAATACAGTTTTTAGATAATACTGACAAGATTTTTGAAGATAAACTGTAACAGTGAAAGACTGGGAATGTTACTAACAGAGATTTGGGAAACATGCAGCACTGACCAAAGGCATGAGTCTGACCCACTGAAGCACGCACGTACTGAAGAGAATGTGATCACTGTGGATGAAATGGTAGGCTTCCTAAACAACAAAGGCCAGAAACAAACATATCATTAAATATGCCAAATATCCAGTGAAACAAATCTACCAAAGTGTAGCATTGTACAGATCATTCATTGCATTTTTGGTTGGAAGTGTATTTTGTTCACCAGCACACTTGCTGTCTATTGTTGTTATTTTTCTTGCATTTATATTTCACAAGGTAGTGTAGCGACACAGTTAACGTGTGGTGGGATATTCAATAACCACCTTTTTGCTAATTGTCTACAAAATGCACCAGTGAAAGAATTTTGAAAATCGGTTAATATTTAGCAAAGATATAGAAAATCACAATGTGGGACGTTTTTGGGATACAGTGTAGTGTTGACTGTTGGCGTCTATATGTTTATGACTATAGCCGGCACTGCAGCGGTTAGTTCAGCACAGCAGTGAAACTTGCAGATCTCCAGCACACTCAATGATGATGCGGCTTATCAGGCACAACCCCAGGTAGGATCATATGAGACTTGACTCTTGCTAGTCAGTCCATTCTGAGACAATATTGTTAATGGTTTACCACTTATTTTCCAGTACAGTGCCTTTTATTTGTCTCAGTTGCAAGGCCATAATTTGTCAGGAAAACCCAGAAATGTCAGGTAGTTTGCCAGCTGTCGTGGAATTGACAAATTCATGGAAATATCCGGGAAAAATCTTGTCAAAGAAAACTTTTTATTGTTAGGCAACACCTGCATTCATTGCATTTTTGTTGGAAGTGTACTTATGTTTAATGTCTTAATGTTTACTTGAGATTTTGTCTTCTCTTAAGTCAGCAACTTAGTTGTGCAGAAGTTATTCGTAAGGTTCTTACGTCACATTTTCGTTAAGTCTGATCTTTTCCAAGTTTTAGATAAGTTTGATTTATTAGCATTTGTAAACTAGGTCTCTAGCTTATTATGGCACAACTGTGAAAAAATGGCTGATGCGCATTGTGTGAAATTAGTTGGCAAACGTGTGTGAACTGTGGTTAGGTTTGCGAAGCAGTTTCACGGCACCATGTTGCAGTGTCTTGACTCAACGAACATCGTCGTTGTCGAATCAGCGTTAAAGAACCTCGCCGAATTCACCGTTCTTTCACAAGGTATATTTTAACAAACTGTTGTATGCCTGTTGTACATAATGACACCATATTTATTTACTGTACATGGTTATAAGGTAAAAGGTGCTTAGCTCATTATGCACACCCATCTCAGAGCTACGGAGCATCACCTGCCATATGGGATCACACAGTATTAGTTGACACCTGACACAGGTGAATACACCCCACCAAGGCACGTTTTCACCACTTGTCTATCTCTGAAGAATAAAAGGCAGAGTTTACTTTGGGGGTATTATCTGAGTATTACCGGCAAGCAAGTGGTTTTTTTTCTGTTTTTTCATCTGTTGTAGCTTGCCCTTTAATCTGATAGGCTGCTTATCATATGAGATTTCTCAGTCAAATGTCATCTATTGCATGCACTCCTTACCATACAGGCTTTGAAAGTTCCTGAGTCTTAGATGTAATTTTTGTCATGGCTAAGTTTTTAAAACTTTCAAACGTATGAAGTTGTAAATTTTCGGATATGGTGAGCATTTCGGGTGGACGTTGTCTTGCAGCACTTATTCTGATAATCGAAAACCCCCAAATCATACCAAATTGGGGCTTTTTTAGAAAACCCGGGTTTAACCAAGAATACTCGAATCCTGAGCCATATGTGGCTTGGTGGCATAGGGGTAGTGTGTCAAACTGGTGACCCTGAGGTCCCCAGTTCGACTTCAGCCCAGTGCACTGCCGGGTAACAACCTTGGGCAAGTTGTTCACACACGTGTGCCTCTGTCACCAAGCAGTATAATTTGGTACCGGCCTCACTGCCGGGAAGGCAAACGGCAGTATATGGGAGAGGTGTGGCTTACCACCCATATAGCCAAGTTGGGTTTGCTCTCAACTGCCGGCTCAAGGCCTTAGAAACGGAGATGAGCATTTACCCGGAGGTCGCGGAGATGTGAGGGCGATGCTGACTCTGGGGCAAGTTACGTTACTCGAAACCTATTAAAAGCCACCGGCTGCTGTGAATTAATTCTGTGGATTGTGTGTTGTGTAGAGAATGCGTTGGAGCTGCTGCAGAAAGCGTTTGTAGTATCCGTTAGTACGCACGTGAACGTGAAGCCGTACATCTCAGAGGCGATTCAGATGCTGAATCTAAGCACGCTCGAGTGACTGATCCAACGCTAGTAGATCTCATTGACTGTCAGTTGCTGCGATCAGTCGTGATGTGAATCCGTTGGCGTCATGGGTTAAAAAATAAGTTGGAAAGGAAGAACAACAGCAAATTTCCGACAGAATGCTGACAAACAGTCGCAAATTTCCGACTGGGGAGATTATGGGTGCTCAGTTTTGCCGCTAAATTTCTCCCAAATGGGTTGGGTTTCAACCCCAAATGTGGCATTTGTGGAAGAAAAGATTCTAACAGGAAGAAGATTTGCTGAAAATTTTCTGATGGCCCAAAATTATGGAGGGACAAATGCCCATTTTCCTCCCTCCTCTGCCATGAATCCACTGACGTCACCAGCTATTGAGGCATTGGGGCATGTGTCCTCCTTCCACTTCCAACTTTTTGATTTTGCAAGTCACTTCATAGCAGCCACTGCCACACAGATAACTTCGGCATTCATTCAACTCAGTCTGGTTGCCTACACTCTCATATAACGGTAGATCCGCGGAACTTCTCAGCACTTTAAAGGATTGTCCAAGAAGCCCAGCTGTCGCTAGTATAGCTGATCGTACTGGTTGTCAGTGACCTTCAAGGTCATCCAAGGTCAATGATTATCATTTCGTCTGAAAGGGTGTATGCCACTTGTTAGATTAATAGTAATCTTGCCCCTATCTCTCACCATTTCCGAGATATGGTCAGTCTGTTGAAAATGCTCATTTTTCTTCGTTGTTTCCTCATTGTTTATCTGTTCTACTAGAGGTGTGCAGTTAGTAAAATTAACGATGTGCTGGAATATTGTGAATGAAACATTTTTATTGTGTGTTGCTGCCGTAAGCTAGATTATAACATAAAATACTGGCAATAAGTAAGAACAGTGTATGTGCAATTAGGCCCAAGTAAAATTGGACAAGTAAGTAAGTAAGTAAGTAGTCTGCATTTGTAACGCACCATATGTCAAAACAGAAGTTCGAATCGTAGGCGCGGAGTTCGAATCGTAGGACAAACAATATGGTTAAAAAGATTTTGCATAACGAGCTGTTTTTGGTAGTTCATTTGTATTAAATGTGTAAGCAGACAGTCAAAATGACACAAGATTAGTTGCAAATCAGTTAATTCAGTATGGCAAATCGTGAGAAAAACTTTAGATTAGTGTTTATTAATATCGCACAAATACTACCAGAACCATTTTAGAAACATAGTGCAATACAATGCCTCATCTATTGATTGATTTGATTTGATAAAGTAATTCTGCTTCTGTAGGGTTGAGTCAAATTTTTCACCATATCTATTTGCACCAACAATTAGAGATGTGAACATAGAAAGCAATGCAATACTATCATGGTGATGTAGTTTAGAATCAGCAGGGATGGCAAGTTACCATGTCTTTATCGTGCATCCTTACTTGTTTGTTTCTTTCTGAACATTTTTGTCAGTCTGATTTTTAACCAGGTTTTTGATTTTTTGCTAGCAAATTATAGGGCCTTGTAAGTTCAACTTAGGAAAATCTGAAGAAAAAAATGCATCTGAACAAAAGATGCAATTTTAGTAAATAAGAAACCCACAACTGTGCAAAATAAAATATAGAATATCTTACAAAAATTCTCAGGAAGTTTTCAAAATCGGGGCGCTAGGTGACGGCGCTATAACAAAGCGGTTTTATCTAAAAGTCGCCGGTTAAATTTTTAATGAGTTTGGTGCGATAGTTCGACCGGCAGACGGGACATACGTGCTGCACCCGTTCCAGGGTGAACTCTTCCATTGCCCGGAGACAGGTGGCGTGGAAAAGGTGAGAGCATGACAGCAGAACCAGCTGGCGCTTCTTGTTGGTACTTTCGCCATCACTGGCGGCGGGATACTTCAAGGTGGCCGCTTGCCTGGTAGGTCTAGTGCCAGCATGGCATCTACGTCGTGGTGGGTCGCTGTGTGGCTGTGCACAGCTGAACGAATAATCACAGGTGAACTGATGAAGATGAGTACGCTTGCTGACAGGTAAGCCCTGGAGGTGATAGTCGCTGTTACTGCTGCTGCTGCCTCCGTCCAGTCGCATCAGACAGATGGGACAGTCGACGTCACCGCGCTCTATCGCCTAACACACAAAAGGGCTATGCCTAAAGTATAAGTCCACTTGCTATGCTTGCTTCTTACATGAGACGGACTCGGGGCCAAAGCGCTTTGATAATCTCGGAACTGGCAGCTGCTTGGCATGAGCTAATGACACTGCAGCGCACTATGCGGCCATCCGTTGCCCGTGTAAATGAACAAGTGGACCCGCAGTTTGCAGCTAGCAGGCATACCACCGCCCCAATCAGCCACACTAGGCCTTCACCCCGTAGCCCGTAAGCTACTAATCATTTCCCCTCCCACGGAAAGTAGGAAGCTGAGTTGGCCTGAGCACATGCATCGTTACCAGGTGTTAACTTAATATGTACAGTACGTCGAGAACATAACATAATAAAAGAGTGATGGCCTTGGCTGTTTATGCCTAACCCATTATTGCCTTTTGTATTTTCTGATGGTAAAAGCGATCGAGTGATGGAAAGAGTGAAAGTGTGTAGGCCAACAGAGTGACGTACGGGATCACACAGTGTTACCTGCCACCCGACAGAGGTGAACGCGCCCTGCCTTAACCCCTGCCAGATAGCCCGGTACTCGATTTATCTACCCCGGAGGGATGGAAGGCTGAGTTGACCTAGGCGGCTGGTTACATACCGAAATGGTTTACTTGCCCACAGACAGTCACCCATCAAAACACTAACCGAGCCCAGTGTAAAGCAGCTTTGTTGATCAGATACAACGCGTTACCGCTATGCCACGCCCTCAACCCATATAGTGTAGACTTCTTATACCTTAGCTTCAATGCGCAGCCAGTCGGCCTCAGTGAGTGACAGGATGACGCTGTCAAGTCGTTGAAACACGAGTCGACTTGCTTCCAGGCTGCGGTCGATCTCACTGAAGAAACCGTTGATGTCGAAGTCCAACGACTTCACCATCCGGTCCGTGATCGACTTCAGCTGTAGTCACAGCAGCCACGATAACACACGATTACAACGGCGCATCCAGAATTTTGCACTAATGCTGGGCGGAAGGGTAGGAGTGGGCCTGTGCCCCTCGACCCCCCAATATTTTTTTTTAATTTCATGCAGAAATAATGCATTTTTGTGTGAAATTTTCACTTTGTTATAAGATCCATCAAGCCAGTGGGGCCCCCGCCCCGCCCCTGAATCCGCCGCTGCTCGCATACCGTCTACAGTTAGTAAGAGTGCAGCTCAAATTCCATTTACACTTATTTGCCCCAACACATCTATACGACAAGCTCTCGGAAGTAACAAATCCATACCATAAAATAACATCCTGCTGAACCCCTATTTTGAAAAGAACTCAGGGACGCAATTGAAATTTTGAGCACCTGAGCCCACAATGTTCTCCGTCGGATATGGTTGTCTGTCGGAATTCAGCGTGTCTGTCGAAAGATTGCAATTTCCTGTTCCGCCCACCTTTATAACCCACAATGCCGCTGCATGGCTGACAATGCAAAACAAAATAAACTAAACATGGGCTGTTTTTACGTTGGTTGGTCTAATAATGCAGTGTGCAGCTTTTTGCATGAATGTTGTAGGAAGGACCTATGCTCGTTAAACATAAGCACAATCATTCCAAAGTTGTTAGCTAACAGTTTAATTATTTAGCCTAGTTGGTCCGAGCATGAAAATGGGCAATGATCCGGACTTCGGAGCACACAGATTCAACGAACTTAGTAAAGTGATATAGCGCCACACCTTTTGCTGGTAGAAGTTGCGTCGCCGGTTAGGATCCTTCGGAGGGACGGTTTGCTGTAGTGCGCGGAACCAGCAGCGGACAACATAGCCACGCCACGCGGCCTGAATGCTGTGCCAACATACACTATGTCTCAAAAAAACATCCTGGACATTTTCGAATCTAACGTGAACAAAAGTTATCAGATTCTCCTAATTTTTAATTTGAAAATTACTGACGCAACTTGCCATCAAACGACCTTTCAGTTTTGCACCACGCCCAAGGTCTGCTTCTGCACTAACTAGAAAAAGAAAAACAAGTCAAATATGCATTGAAATATACAAAAAATGTGAAAAAACATTCTCAACATTATTGACCATAACTTGAAGCATGATTATCAGATTTCAATAATTTTGGGCATAAATATTTCTGACACTATAAACTGCTGTTTAAGTTTCCACCTCACTCAACGTTTGTTTTTGCACTACCTGGGGAAAACAGACCAAGCAAAATATGCATTGAATTGAATTGAAAAAACATCAATAAATTTCATTTATCCAGATCTGTGGCCCCTAATAGCCAGTCGATTACAAGGTTTGACTGTCGTGCAGCAGTGTGTCTACCAAAGGATGTTCAGGAATGTTTATAAATTTCAAAAGTAACTGGTGAAGTCTGGATTAGTCTGGAGCATAACATTATCGATACTGCTGTCAATAAATGGAGAAATCATCTCCATGCCTGTGTTTGCACAGTAAGCCAACATTTCGATCAATTTTATTGCAGGCAGTTGACAAACGTAACAATTGGATAAAGTGTCAACCAAAGTGTCAAAAATGTGAACAAAATGTGTTTTTGTGCATTATTTAGATTAAGTAATAATACCACTTTTGGTAAAAATGCAGTATTTCATTGGTGCTGACTTCCCCAGGTAGTGCAGAAACAGACGTTCGGTGAGGTGGGAAACTACATAATGGTTTGATGTTTAGTTGTCTCGGGAATATTCTTGTCAAAAATTAATAAAATCCGATAATTCTTCTTCAAGTTATAATCGAAAATGTTTGGGATGTTTTTTTGAGACACAATGTATACATAAAATATTAGGGCCTATTCTCACAGTTTTTCAGATCACAACTGTGTCGGTCAAACATGCATGTTGTGAAGTTCCACTCATTGATTAACTAACTCATTGTTCTACGTGGAGCCCAAAGTAGATTTCTGAGAGTTACTGTGATAGATAATTAATTGTTGAAAAAGAAACACGTGTACAGCATTGGCGGATCCAGAGGTAGGCCTATTGAATAGGGGAGGCAAATAAATCGAGGCGCCATAGGTGTGGGTGTGGGTATGAGGTTTGACCTCCTCACAGGAGTAAGCCCCCAGAAAAATGCTAATTACATGTGGAAAAAAATTTTAAAGTATGGTACATATTTCTTTTACACTTATTTACAGTTTTGTTATTTCAGAACACTGGCCAAGAAGTGGCTATAACTGTGTATCACATGTGTATCCATTACCCATTCCCCACCTACAGATCTGCCACTGGTTCACAGACTGAATATAGGCCTACATAGTTACGTACACGGTAGCCATCTTGTGACGGAGATGTGTGGCTCCCTCGTGTACGAGACGTGTCTGATATTCCTCCTTGCGACACATCGGACATGACTTGCGGCCCGTGAACCTCTCGAACGACTGAAGGCAAGCCTGACAGACATGACAGAGATCACAGGCAGGTTTACCCACCTGTCGAGTACCAATGGTAACCCATGCAATTATTAACTGGGCCTGGCGTTGACTAATTTCGTTGATGCAACTAACGTCGTTGATAACTCGAACCAACACGCATGCAACTGCATTCCAAATCAGTGTTTGAAGTGTGGACTTAACTAATACAATGCACTGAGTAATATGGCATAAACTTATTGGACGCTGGCCGACGGTTGGTCGTGTGGCGTACACCGACGTTCGTTTGCTTACGCCTGACTGCTCCCAAGTAGCTATCAACCTGTTAGCACTGCAAACATAGTCCTAGAGATACGCATTACGATTGCAACCGTGGAATAGGCCCTAAAGACTAGCTTACTATTACTTTGTGCAAAAAACAGTCGTTGTTATACCCCGTTTACGCGATCGAGCAAACATCGAGCAAACGTCGAGCAAATGTATTCAAAATACACGTGCTAATTGCTCGACGTATACTCGACGAGTTATGGTAATTAGCATGCTGTAATTGTAATTGGTTGTAATTGGAAGGCATATAATGCGTGATCAGCTGTGGGCTAAACCTAGGACTACATTTGTGCCAGGGGCGATCAGGCCTGCTTATGCTTGATGTTTGCTCGATGTCTGCTTGATGTTTGCTCGATCATGTAAACAGAGTATTACCTTGTGGAAGACGTGAGTACATGACAGCAAAACCTACAACATGTTTACATTTACACATAATAAAAAAATAATCATCCTAGTGGAACAAGATTTTCCACCACATAAGGAACCTTTGTTCCAGTCAGGGCCGGTAAAAAAGGTAAAGATTGTCAGTTTGTATAGCGCATCATCGCGAACACGCCTCTAATGCGCTTTCGTCACTAACCAGAGCCGCCTGCCGCACGGCCACCGTGTGCAGCCTGCAGACACAGGCTGGCGCAGCGGCCGGCTAGGCAACCCCAGTCAGCTGTACCAAG
>Ga0209671_1001908_pt1 | contig 18377 bp, 10 predicted proteins | sample WorMetHERISLAND2_2_FD_187401 | JGI IMG/M metagenome (GOLD analysis project Ga0209671, IMG submission 187401) | Marine gutless worms symbiont microbial communities from Max Planck institute for Marine Microbiology, Germany - Olavius geniculatus... | ecosystem: Host-associated > Annelida >...
CACAATACCAACAGTTGCATAAACATCTACGTGTGTATGAAATCCTTCCCTTGCTATCGTCAATGGTGTGAGATTTTCCCGCCACAGGCTGTATCTGCTTCTAAAATTTTGACATCTTGCTGGTTTGCGGAGTGTGTAATTCGTTTATTCTCTGGCACATGTTTTAAAAAGTCGGACAGACAAACAGGCAGACAAAAAGTGTAGTTGATAATATTTATTATATCTCTCTGTTCGTGGTAAGTAATAAAGCAGAAAAAAACAGTTACTAACGGTTACATATTGTTGTTGCTGCTAACTGCAACTTACCCAGAAGTCAGCTCGCCTTAATAGCAAAATCTTTGTTATTAAACCCAAACCAAGGTCTAATAAATGATAAGTGGCCAAATACCTTCGGGCATAAACAATCTTCCGGATTCACGAAATGTTACACAAGCTTGCCTCGCGGACAGTGCTTAGCCTTGAGCATGACTTGACTATCTTGCTTTAAACTTTGTTTTATTATAGTTCGTTTTTTGTCAGTATTGTTGCGATTGGTCAGCTGTTATCTCCCATTGAACATATGATGAGTTGATGACGTCGTTGACATTGCAGGCCGGGATTACGTCAGAAGACCACCCAGAGCGGCTGACGATCGCGCTCGAGCCGGAAGCAGCTTCAATCTACGTGCGCAAACTGCGCCTCTATGAGCTGGTACCCGACACTTCAGTCACGTCACAGACGCTGCCTACTCGTACCAGCGGCGCGTCGTCAGCCAGAGCAGCTAACCGCTACAGTTATTACGCGCCGCCCGACCAAACTGCCCCTACAGGTGATCAACGCCGCTGTGTTCGTGAGATGTCGCCAAACAATGGCAATACTATCACTAACCCAAAACCTGCAACTGCTACAAAAAATCAAAAAAAAACTTTCCCTCCCCAGATTTTTTCCCTACTGGGCAGGAGACACTTTTCCTTAAACCACACCCTTCAAGTGTCTTCTCTGCATCAATTTCTTGGCTTCGTCACTGCTCAAAAGTTCCTGCGCTCAAAGAACTTTGTTGTACATGCATAATCCTCAGGCCTGTCTTCCATTTTCTGTTGGATATAAAGCTTACTTCCGAAATCGCTCATACGTATTGCAGATTGTAGCGACGGTGCTAAAGCTGCATGATGATGACGCTGATGACGCTGATGTTTACTGGTGTATTATGTTGGCGTAGGTCTTCATGAGCCAGGATATCGACGAAGTCTGACGCTGTCCTACAGCCATTTATCTGACGGCGTCGGCAATGACTTGACGCTACCGTCGGATAAAACCGTAGGAACTGAAGTAGAACTGAAAGGTATCTGTAATAAAAGGCATTTTCTCTAAGATTATTTTGCTTTTGTAGATTTTTTCGCGTCTTTTGTATTTTTACATTGTATAGCAACTTTGCGCTAGTGAATGAAATTTTCAATTTTTGAGCGGAACGCTAAGCTTAGATAAGCTTGATGGTCAGCCCTATCGTACGGCATGTCTGTCCGTCCGTCTGTCTGTCCGTCTGTTACGGATGTATTGAGACTAAACGGTGCGAGTTAGGGCTTAGGTTGCTATTGACCACTAATAAGAAGTCGCATTATTGTCTTTTAAACGGTACGAAAATCATTGACGTTGGATGACCTTGAAGGTTAGTATGCTCTATTGTGGCTAAACGGTACGTACTATCAACGAAACGATGAGAAATAGAGCCAAGGTTGCTATTAATACTAAGCCCTTTCACATGACACGAAAATCATTCGCTGACCTTGCGACATTCGCGTACGGTCGGCCCTCCTTATCAACAGCTGGGCTTGTAGTTTTAAACGTTACAACAGCAGCTTAATAAAAAAGCTAAAACCTTCGCCGAGGACCATGTCTAATGGCACGTTTTTTATTGAGACACGGTGATACAGACTGGTTGAACGCGGTTGTTGCAGGTACGCGGTACATAGTGGTAGACTGCGGCGGAGGCACAGTCGACATCACTGCACATGAGATGACTTCTGCTCGCGGTGAACTTCACGAGATATTCAAAGCCACTGGAGGACCTCACGGATCTGTCGGTCTGGCTGTACGACTATTTAACTTTAATAACGGCTCTTGGGCGCTGTGCTGGCCATTTCTCTATGCGTAAAAATATTTTTAGCAAAGTTGATCTGTCTTTCATTTTGTATACATGTATTTATCGCTAAATAATAAAATCCCTGCAATAAAAGTACGCTCGATTTTCTGTTTTTTATTCCTTAATTTTCTCCTTAGTTTTGTGTAGTGCAGTACAGCACAGCTAAACTAAGTTAGCTTTAGATTGATTAATTAATTGATCAGATGATAGAATGCCAGATTTATTGTCACAATCAACAGTGCAATACAATACAGAAGTCGTAGATCTACCGGACAATTAAAACGTGTTAATTATGACAGCACGTTCAATTTCGTGTTTTATCGTCGGTTAATACTTGCATTCAGCCTATTTTCTGATCCAGGCATAGACGCTGAATTTGAGAAGCTGTTGTCGAACATCTTCTCTCGCGAGTTCATCGAGATGTACAAGCTGCGACGACCCTCCGGCTGGACGGATCTGATGGTTGCGTTCGAATCACGAAAACGTTCTGCCAGTCCAAACAAGAGCCATCCTCTCAACGTCTGTCTGCCGTTCTCATTCATCGAACAGTACCGGAAAATACGGGTACGTGACTTGCCAGAAGAACATTCAGGGCAAACAGAGTTAACAGACGGGGACCTGGCAAAAAAACGAACATCGAAATGGGCACTTTGAAGGGCAGTAAGACATCAAAAAAAGAGAAAAGTTCCATTCAGCAGTAAACGTTCAAATAAAACGCAGATTGCGAACTCGAAAACTATGCAATGTACGAATTTAACTACAAGCTACTGATATAGTATCATAATGCACTTTTATTCTGCCGTAAATTCGCCCTCGATAGTTTGTAATCAGAGCAAACAAACTTCAACAGTTTACAAAGCTATGTAAGGGCGATCGATATGAGTCAAAACTCGAAAACAGCAGGGCCGAGTTATAGTCAATTTTGTCCCAAAATTCGTTGCCATGGCAACGGGGGTCGGCAGGAGAATAATTTTAATGACACCATCGGAAAGCCCTGACCCGAAAATAGGGGGTTGGTGCAAACAGCGCGCAATTATCTCTTACGGGGACCCAGTTATAGGCTACCGCTTTGAACTCTCCATTGGCTGCAATGCAAAATTTTGCAACTTTTGAATGGTTGCTATGGCAACAGGAGTCGTTAGGGGTTAAATGATACCGTTAGATTGCCCGACCCTGAAAACATTGGGTAGGCGCAAACAGCACGCAAGTATTTTTTACGGGGACCGAGTTTGAATTCCGCTTTGAATTCCCCATAGGCCGTAATGCAATTTTTTTTAAAATTGGGGCATAAAAAGGGGTAAATTTTAAAAATTTTAATCGAAAACATAAGGAATGTGTCCGGCATCAGGACGCTTCGTTTGAGCCATTAACGGCGTCGGTCGGTCCAACGAGCTGGTCTGTAGCCGTGCGCAAGGAAAAAAATAGACGCCTAACGGCGAATTTCGCGCATGCGCAGCCACGCCCCCTTTGAACCGATTGTAACCAAATTTTGCATGTGGGGTCGGGTGAACGATGTGATCACTGACGTCAAGTTTTATGGAAATCGGTTAAGGGGTTTCGGAGTTACAGGACCCCCCTCACGCTATTTCCTATACTTAACGTTCATCGCCTTTCCAACAGTGTCAGCACTACCGTGCTGCACTGTGATGTTTCATCTTATAGCTTATCGTCGCTGAAAATGCATTGTGTTGACTGTTGATTTGATGTTGCGCTGGTGGAGTTACTCGCAAGGTGGCAGCACCGGTTAACTGACAAGACAAGTCAGTCTCACGCTCATTCTGTGCAGATCTCAAAACACTTACAGTCACTTTGGATGGATAGACCCAGATTCCTTTTTGGCCAGTTCTCCAAGAAGTCGTAAGAGGAGAAAGTCGGTGAATTGCCGGACACTTCTCTCCTAGTCGGTGACCTGCTCAAAACATAGTTCTAGACCTGGTTTTAGGCAGATACTGTCGAGTGAAATAGAAGCGATGCTACCATCGTATTATTTAAATGCAATAGCCAGACTACACATGCGCGTATGTGCTGTGATGGATCCATACAGGGTGGTCAGGTGGAAACTGCAATCAACAAGTTCGGCGACAAGGAGATACGCTGGTCGTCTCAGGGAATGATTCGTCTGTCTCTTGAAGCCATGAAGCGACTTTTTGATCCGATTGTTGAACGCATCAAACAAGCTATCCAGGATGTCTTGTCCAACGTCTCCGGTTAGTTTCCGTGCGTTATAGCTACTGTTTTACATGTCGTCTCACTTTTTGCTCGACGGACTACCTATCAGAGCTAGAAGTACTGCGTGTGCTAAAACTGTATATATGAGAGACAGCTAGGCCCTATAGGAGGCGGTGCAACAAGCTGATTCATATGTTCTCCGGACCGTGGATGTTTACTTCACAAAGAAGGCCTATATTCAGTTTTACCGGGGGCGGGCAGAACGTCAAACACTGCAGAACATTTTTATGTGTCTAATTGTGCGTAGATCTACCCAACTATGTTATAGACACTCTGGTTTAGAAGTTTAATTTAACGTGACTTTTTCGCACTTTTTACGTCAGATTAGTTATAAGATTGCTTACTATTAGGCTTAGCTACTGTTCGCCCTTCTTTCATTTTAAGTGATGGCTTTTACTTGGCACTTTAACACGGACAAGTTTAGGAACGTTTTGGTCCGCACGTTGTCATAGGCATAAAAAACAATATTATGGAGTTAACTCGTGGTGCCAATAACTGCTGGTTGTCGCGTCAGATCTAAAGTACATGTTTCTCGTTGGTGGATTCGCCGAGTCGCCAATACTGCAGCATGAAATTCGTCACAAGTTCGGCGCCAAGCTCAAAGTTCTCATTCCACAAGATGTCGCTCTCACCGTCCTCAAAGGTTTGTTGGCATATATCGGCTCAAAATTGCATAATCTCATAACTATGTCACATCGGACAACTGAGACACCATTTGTTTTTTAATTTTTGTGTATGCTTTGATTTGAATAATTTCGTGTCTGTTTTTTGCAGTATGTCATTAAGAGTTGTTTCAGCAAAATATTCCAGACTAGGTCTGATGACGTTATTGCTGAATGTATGAATATGTTCAAGTGTTTAGCCTACCTGTAGCTGATGCAATTTTTAGACGTAAAAGAATTTTTTTGTCTCGGTTCAGCCAGTGTAATAACTTTTTATGTCATCTCTGCTGTCTTGCTGCATCAGTTGAGTTCTGACTATGGACATTATATTACATTTTAGTTAAGTCTTGGTTAAGTTCTAGTTAAGTTTTATTATTTTCATTGTTTATTCCTTGCTTATTTCTTGTCTACCGAATACGGCGAATAAAGATGTGTATGTTTTCTTCACTTTGCTTTTTAGTGTGCGTGTGTGTGTGTTTCGTGCATGATTTTATATGAATAAATAAATATATTCACCGGTTGTGAAAATTATTATACTGCTGCACTCAGCCAGAGATTTGCGATAAATCAGATCAATTACATCTTCAGGTTTTTAGGTCTGCGATATAAAAAGTCGTAAAAATTTCCTGACACAATCCTAGAGAACATCTTTGTCGTTTTTAAACTTAATGTCTCCAAGTAAATCGTTCTGTGGTCCAATGAAATGAAAATTACTTGTAGCTAAGTCTTGACTGTATCACAAATGCTGTAGCAGTTCCCAGCCTATCTCTTCAATTTTCTCAACTGTCTAATAGGCCTATCCCATGGTGGTGCGCTAACAATTTGAAGAATGACATCTTTCTGCAGCAAACCTGGTCAATTGCTGCGAACTGCTGATCGTAATCAATCGGACAATACTGCACAGTAAGCATAATATTCTGCATTTACAGTATGTCCTTCTAGCAGAAAGTCTGCAAAAACAACTCTCTGATCGAAACAAAAAAGTGTTTTGCTTGCAGTAGATCGTTATTGTCGTATATAGTATGTAATGCTCCAACACTGACATCAAAGTTAACTGACTGATGACCGCTGCAAAAGCGGGCAAACTATTCAAATACTCTAAAATGTGATAGAGTGTCGCTGCTAAATACTGCAGATAATCTACAATAAATTTTAGCACTTGTTACGCCTTTTGCGACTAGAGAATTTCATGATTATTTTTTGACTATATACCGAACGTCACCGTCTATCATCTATATCTTAATAATAATGACGTCACAGAATGACGTCAAAAATTAAACCACGATAAGTGATGTACAGTAGTGGCCGTACAACTTTATAATAGTTTTGGTTTTTAACTGGCACTGTGTGCTTATTGAGAAGAATAGTTCTGGAATTAATTAAACGACCCTCAGTCCACAGTCGTCGAGGGTGGGTCGTGCAAGCTTACAAATTACAGTGTCGTTTGTTTGGTTAAGTTTGAATGCACAACGGTAGAGTTATCAATCCGTTATACCACCGCAGACATAGTGCTGGAAATAGCCAGCAGTAGGGGCAAGCATGTAATGATGATGTGTGCAACTGAAGGTGCGGTGTGTTATGGGCTTGAGCCCGGAGTAGTGACGACAAGGCGTTCTGCGTTGACGTACGGGGTCGAAGTTCTACATCGCTTCGACGCCGAGCGGCACCCGATCTCGAGGAAGGTTCACAAAGACGGAGTTGATTGGTGCACGGGCGTCTTCGACACCTTCGTACACGCCAATCAGGTCTGAATCTTGTTAAATTACAGTTATCAATCAATCAGTATTCAGTATTCAATAAAGCTTTGATCACGCTAAAAGGCAGCACAAAGCTGTTACGACAAAAACATGAAACTCAAATTATTTAATACAAAATTATAGCTCTTAATGTATGGAAATGTAGCAATTTTCTCGCCAAAGATAAGTCTCTGTAATGTTTAATTGAAATAATTAGCCGCCTAGGTGTACTGAGTGATTACTTAGTAAACGCTTTTTCTCGTCGAACAAAAATATTAAAAACTAGAATACATCAGAAGTTAGGTTGTTTCGTATTTTAGGAGATCAAACTTAAGCGAAATTGCTAAATATGTTCTACTCAACTCAACTCAGGTCGTAATGCCATTTGGTACTACAATAAACAGCACGACTACAGCATAGTTAGCTTGGGTTTGGGCAGACTTTTCTCGTCGGCTGATAAACCGTCTGTGCGTTCGTACGTGGCGGAAGAGTTCGAAGAAGGAGGTAGAACGAAGGTTGTTACCTGTGCAGGAAGTGCCGGTGGGACAGACGATCGTACGCCGCTACAGTCCGGCGTCGCTCAACCAGTCTCAAATCATCATCAACATCTTCACGTCGGAGCGACCGGAGGTGGCTATGGTCGCTGAACCGGGAGTGGTGAAGTGCGGCCGGTTGCGCCTCCAGCTAGACGACCCCGCGCCGAGATCGTCAGCGGCCGGCGTCGACCAGGGCAAGGCCGGCGGCGGCAGCGGTCGGCGCGAGGTCGAGACGGCCATGATGTTTGCCGACACCGAGATCAGCGTCAGCGCGCTCGACGTCGCCACCGGAAACTGTGTGCGCGCATGCGTCGAGTTTCTGGGCAGTGTATGACGCGAGCACGTGGACCGCTGTACTGGAAGCGCACTGTCGGGTTTTCCGTGGCGCGCGCCGTTGTTGACAATTTTTGCGGCTTTGTAAATGCGCGTACAGAGGGACGTAACTGAACTCAACTGAACTGAACTTACATAGTTTAGTTTTTGACGAACTGACCAATGAGCCAGCAGTAATGCATTACAGTAGGCATCGTCTAACGGTGGCGGTGGCCTACGTGACTACGCACACGTACGCGTCAACCAATGACCAGCGGGCACGCCCTGCTCGCCCATTGGTCAGTTCGTTAAAAACTAAATCGTGTCAGTTCAGTTTAGTTCAGTTACATGGCTCCGTATGCGCCTTAAATAGTAGTTTTGTGTAAGCCAGACTATGGGATATTGTCTGTGTTAGACTTAGACTTAGATGTAAGTCCTCGTGTTCCCGCTGGAACGCTGGGTGACAAACAATCTCCACTCTTTGCGCTCATAGTCTTTGCCTTCTTCTCCTAGCTGATGTTCATCGTTTGTGAGTCTTTTCTTCTTTTACCAGCTTCTGGGTTCCATTGTACTGCTGCACTGACCGGTCTTGCTCATGAACGTGACAAATAAATCGTTTTTGTCTCTTGTCGACTCTACCGTACAGACTGTCTATATTCGTTCTCTGTAACAATGCTTAGTTACTAACGTGATCTATCTGCCCAAGTCTGTTGCATTGATTATAAACCAGTCACCGCTGAAGCGTGATATTACCAGCAGTTAGACTAGCCACTACTGATGATGATGATGCTTCAAAAAAATGTGCATGTTGTTTTATGTAATTAATTAACAATTACAAAATATTGAAAACGCTTCATTTTGTCATGTCTTTAAGATACACCTAGAAAAGTGACGGAGATTTAGCTAAAGTAATCAACAAAGAACATTTTACGAAGAAACGGATGAAAATAATTAGAAGAAATCGAATAAAAGATTTCCAACGATGTTAGTCACGTGGATAATTGAGCCATCGCATTGAAGCGCAACTCAGTCTTTCCAATTACTTCTAACGATAGCAAATAATAGCATACTGTAGCTCTTTGACTTAACAATGCAATGGATGATTGAGTTTTATGCTGAATCGTTCTCGCGTTATTCGGTTTAGTGTCGTTCTAATCTAGTGACTCCGTGCTAGAATAGGCCTTGACGTGTTAGCCTGCGAATTTTTCGTCATGCCTGAAGTTTCTTCGAACCCACGACGGCAAAACAAATTTATTTGTTAACAAACATCATTTAGAGAAGTGTGCGCAAATTATAAAACACTAGTTTTAGATATACGAAACAGCTTTGGCAAGTATTGCATACACAAACTCAATACGAATGTGATGAGAATACGAATAGACAAACTGGAGAAATGAAATATAAAATCGCCGTTGTCAGTGATCTTGAATCCTGATCACCGTATAGCTATTTCAAGTTTTATTTCAGCCATTGCATTCCAATGAAACAGGATTACAAACATTATTCTACTTAGCTAAAACATTTAATCAGACCGAAAGAGACTAAGTGCATTGTTAATTGCTGTATTTGTTGTAATTGTGATTACGAAATTATAAAGTTCTACCAAAAATTTGAAAATAAACTTACACTTAATTTGATATGTAGGCCCATTAGACTTATGACGTTTACCAATTTTTTTTACTAAAAACTTAACAAGAAATCTGAGCTAATGTTCATGAGATGCGCGAGAGCCTATAGCAGTTCCTGTTCGCATGCAATCTTGGTCTGTCTCCATCCATTTCGTTGCAGTTTACTCTTCTGCAGCCGAAAATCAGAAAAAAATAACCAAAACCCTTATTTTATTATTTTAGATTATTCAAGGTCATTGATGTTGGCATTTCTAAGAAGCTCGTCGCCAGTGCTGGTTATGATAAGCAGCATTTCTGTGCCTATCTGCAATCATTATCACGCTAGACAAGCAAAAAGCAAATAAATAACCAATCTTTAGAGGGGTACCTTTCTTTGACACCCGTGTGCGCAGATCTCCTTGAATCTAGAGGCTCCGGACTTGAACTGCTAAAATCTTCACTCAATGACAAAAATTTCATTTGCAGGTTGTCTTGGTCTATCAACAGCCATTTTGGCGCAATTAACTCTTGAAATATGTCTCGCAGGGCAAAATTGCGAAAAATTTTACTAAAACTTTTTATTCTGGGGGTTCATGGTCATTCAAGGTCATTGATGTTGACTGGTTATGATAAGCAGTATTTCTGTGCCTATCTGCAACCGTATTCACGATAGACAAGCCAATAGCGGACAAAGAACCACATTTTATAGGGTACCCCTCTTTGAGACGCATTGAACGTAAGGGGACTTAGACAGCTAGAATCTACATTCAATGGCGAAAATTTCATACGTTGGTTGTTTTGCTCTATCTCTAGCCCTTTCAGAGCAATTCAATCTTGAAATGTTCGTCGCAGCCCTAAATCGCGAAAAAAATACTAAAGCTTTCTATTTTGGTGGTTCAAGGTCATTCAAAGTCATTTTTACGCTAAACAAGCCAATAGCGCTAAAATAACGTCTTTTTAGAGAGTGTGCCCCTCTTTTCCCCTCGTTCGAAAGGACCACCTTCACTCGGCGGCATGAAATTTTGTCACAAAATACTAGAGATAGTGAAATCAGAACTTTTTATCTCACCTGGAATTGAATCGGTACCGGGTCGTAAAGGACGGACAGACGGACGGACGGACAGAAGTACTATAGCTAATACGTGCTATAGCTATCTTAGCTCTCGCGAGTAAAAACGTAGTTTTCACTTTTTTACAGCCTTATGTGTTGAATTATGCGCAAGATGCGGATACTAACATTATTGCAGCGAAGAAAGGTTAAGCATAAAGGCAAACGCACATTCTTTGACAAAATAGTCGAGTTGTGACGTAAAGCAACGTGAAAGCAACCGGACGTCACGTAGACTGCGGGCCGTACCGAGCAGTCACGACTAGAAGACTGATGCCATAGAATGCCGATGTGTACATTATATAGGCAGCACGAACTGTTTAACTTTCTAAACGTCTATTATACGAATTCGAATAGACGTTTACATGTCGTGCACGAGCAGACAATAACAAACTCTCAAAAAGTTGCTAAAAATGTGTGCATTTTATTGCTTAGCTAGTTCAAATTGGCCCTGGCTGATGTTTAAAAGATTTCACAGTGCACCAACTCAGGCTACGACCACAAAGCGAGACTAAAATTTGACTATTATTATTGTCTGTACTGAAAAAAGAAGGTAATGATTGATCTGCTACTGTTGGTCTGTTGCAGGGCTTTTTCATTGTGCAGTTCTACACAAACTGTGTTGTGCAGTTTTGAATAAAATTGTAGAATTCTAAAAATTGAATTGTGCAGTTGTCAAATGGGAATTAAATCGTAATAATAGTAGGAAAAAGTTTATTTAAAAGCGTACTTTTTACTATTGTGTTCACAGAACAAATGTCGAAAATGTTCAGCAATTGGATAAGCCCCCTATTCAAAATTAAAATTCGTCTTGCTGCAAGTATTTGCTTACTAGATTGTAAAATGTTTTAATTGCATCCAATTTTATTGCTACTATATCAAAGTAAAATTTACCACATTAATAACAAATTTCATAAAAATTTTAACACCAGAAAAGCAAACGTGTTTCAGCTTTTTGGCGACTGTCCCCGAACTCCGCTGGGAGACTTACGTCCACCGCGGACTCCGTATTATGTGTAGTTCTACCGACCAAATTTTGTTAAGAAGCTGTGGTCTATTTTGGCTGTTTGTCTGTTGAAATGTGCGCTACTTGCCGGTCTGCGAGCAGCAGCTGTGGACTGACAGACTGATCGTGGGTGGTCGTGGTGAGCAATGGCGACTCACCGATCGTCCATAAACAACGCCGGTGCTGTCGCCGGTGCCGGGTCGTGCGTTCTCGGCGGAGTCGTAGCGATGATTGGGAAGCCCCGCCGTCGAATCGCGCAGTTGGCGGTCGACTCAAGTCTCGTGTCGCCGGGCACGCACGATTAACGAAGACCGATCCCAGGCTTCACCGCGTGCAGAGCGGCGCAACTGAGGTCATACTGCTGCCGTGTTTGATGACCGGTCGTCAGCGACGATTAGTCGACCAGTGCGTGCAAATGCTTGCTTTTTCTACTGCCAGCTGTTTGCGTCGCTAAGCAGTGTGATTACAGTGTAAAATGAACCACGTGACTGCATGTAACACTGCCTATCTTCAGCAAAGTGTTTTATTTCACGCGAAAACAAAACCTCACTAACGGACTTTCCGCAGCGGCGTCGTGTGTTATTGTTAAGAAAATAAGAAAGGGGTAGAAAGTTGCAATTTACTGACATACAACAATGTCCGACAAAGAAAATCGTGGGTGCCGCTGCTGGTGGTCTGGGACAACTTACTTACTACCAAAAAGGCTGTTAAAACTTTACTAAGAAATCGAATTTTGCCATTCTCCATTAACTTAGCCGGTCGCCAATAACATAAGGCTGCGCTACCGCGCGCCTGTGATTAGATGTAGGCCTATGTGTAAAGGCTGGCAGTGGCCACGTCGAGTACTTCTTACAGCCACAGGCAAACTGTTTTTATGTTCTTCGAATATTGGATGTTATAACTTTTTCCTGCAGTGCAAACATTGTGCACCTTTCGTTTTGCACACATTCTGCTGCACGTCAACTTCAACGTGGCTGCAAACAAGTAATTTGAGCAAAGCTCACGTGACGCGTGATAGCAGCGGTCCTGTCACTTTGGCAATCAATGTAGGCCTACAGCAATAAGATATTAATGCATCTTGAAAGAGTACTTAAATTTGAGGTTTTCGTATGGAAGACTCCTTGAATTTAAAAGATCGCAACTTAGATTCTTAAAGATGTATATTCTATGCCAAAACTATCATACGCAGGTTGTCCAGGTCCATCTCCAGCCATTTCGGCGCAATTTACTTTTAAAATGTGTGTCGCAGCCGGAAATCGCAAAAAATTCAATAAAAACCTCTATTTTGGAAGTTCAAGGTTGTTCAAGATTATCGACGTTGACACCAATATGTCACTATTGCTTGTTATTATAAACAGCATGTCTGTGCCTATCTGCAACCGTTTTCACGCTACACGAGATAACTGCGGAAAAATAACCACTTTTAGGGGGCAACTGTTTTTGACGCCCGCCTGCACCGGCCTCTTGAACCTAGGAAGTCGGGACTTGGACTGCTAAAGTCTACGTTTAATGCTGAAAATTTCATACGCAGGTTGTCTTAATTTATCTTCATCCATTTCGTTGCAATTCAGTGTTAAAATGTGCGCTGCAACCAAAAATTGACAAAAAATTACTAAAACCCCCCTTTTGGGAGGGGGGGGGGTTTCGAGGTCGTTCAATGTCATCGATGTTGATAAATCTAAAAAGCCTGTCACCAGTGCTTGTTATGATAAGCAGCATATCTGTACCTATATGCAACCGTTTTCACACTATACGAGCCAATAACGGCAAAATAACGTCTTTTAGGGGGTACCCCTTTTTGACGCCCTCGTTCAAGGGGAATCCATTTACCCGAAGACACGAAATTTTGTCACGGTAAACTAGAGTTCTTGGGTAGCTCACTGTGAAGATCTCGGGATCCTAGATCTTGCGTCGTTTTGACACAATACCGCAGTGTGCCGGACAGACGGACGGACGGACGCCTAAACGATGGCTAAGACGCGCGAAGCATAATGTATTCTGCTATCGCGCGTAAAAATGAATCCAGTTACTTTGTCTTAGTTACGGATAATTAAATGCTCTTTGGCACTTTTAAAAAGGTGGTGTTATAGCTCTTAGGGGAAGCCCATTTCAGAGCTACGAAGCGTCACCTGCCATATGAGATCACACAGTGCTACCTGTCACCCGACACAGGTGAACGCGCCCCGCCTTAACCCCAGCCAGATAGGCCGGTACTCGATTTACATACTCCGGAGGGATGGAAAGCTGAGTTGACCTAGGTTGCTGGTTAAATACCAAGATGGTTTACCGGCCCGCAGGCAATCACGCATCGCAGTACTAACCCGCGGCCCCGCGTAGAGTAACTTCGTTGATCGAATCAAACGCGTTACCGCTAAGCCACGCCAACAACCCATATGTGTTTGAATAGGTAATGAACGTGTACAGTTTCGCTTAAAAATTCTCAGCGATTGATAAGAAAATGACACGCTTATGTACTGTAATAGGCCTACCGCAGCATAATATAACCACTCGTAGTTATAAATTATATGCTGTGGTAGTACTTTGGTAGCAGGTTGCACGCGTTGATCGATCAGCTTCATGTTGGTAGGTAGCGCAGTGCTGATATGGTAGCAGCTGCTGCAGCCTGCAGGTGTGTGGCCAGGTAAATCTGAACCAACTCAGTACAGGGCCGGATTAACCTTCCTTGGGGCCCGATGCCATGCGACAACGGGGGCCCCCGGCTCTTTCGCAAGTACAGCCCTGATAGCTTTTATAGGCTCCTACGGCATCTTATAAACATCCGTTTAACTTTTCACAACTTGTTTTGTAGTGACCTACAATTTTCAAACATTTTGTCCTTTTCTCCGGTATGACAAAACTGACAACTATAGGTTGACTTTTGTACTTAGCAGGTTATAAAGCGTCTGTGGTGTATAAAATTTTTGATAACTTTTTGAAGACGTCAAATTTGGGTATCGCTTAAAAAGCGCATTTTTTGGCTATTATCCACTAATTTAGCATGAAAATGGTTGCGGATAGACACATACTTGCTACTTATCGTCACGTCCACTGCTTTCCTGAGGCACCTAACTATAGGCCTAGGCCTACATTGATGACTTTAAACGACCTTGGAATCCAAAAACCGGGTTCTGTGGTTTTGACGCGCTACAGCTATTTCTCACGGCGTTTTGGCATTGTTGTCGTCTGTCGTCCGTCCGTTCGTTTGTATGTAACGGATGTACTTTGGCTAACGGGTAAGTTTTAAGGAAAAAACTTTTTATTCAAATAATTTGCCCTTTGTCACGGCTCTCTGTATACAGAAGTTCGGGAATGCAGTGCCAAAAACATTTTTAGATTTGTGGCTAAATGGAGAGGAGTAAGAAAATGTGCGTTTTTCAATGGAAAACTGGCCTTATCTTAGAAACGGTGAGAGATAAAGCCAAGCCAAGGTTACTATCAATCAATTACAGGAAGTCGCGTAATGCCTTTTAAATGACACGAAAATCATTGACTTTGGACGACCGTGAAGATCATACTGCAACAGGAACTGTATATGCTGCAGCGCGTTTTCCCTAATAACAGCTGGACTTCTTGTTGTTCGTGCTTTCAGGCTGCGACACAAGAGTTCAACAGTGGATTGTGTGGAAATTACCGCATGGAGTAGGGATAAACCAGGACATCATGCGTATGAAATTTTTTAGCACAAAACGTAGATTTTAACTGTTTGAGTTTTCACCTGCTGCGTTCAAAAAGTCCTCCATACGGAAAAGGCAAATTTGGGTAAGGGTCTAGCCTTGAAAACGCATTATTATATTATTGCACGTTGTACACTGATTTTATAGGTAGCAGCACCGATGCTGTCGCCGGTCACGTGAGCTTTGCTCAGATTACTTGTTGGTAATTTCCATATTTTGGTAATTTTTAGAGTTAAAGCCGTTATTATAGGCCTAAATGTGCAGTGCTATGAAGTGCCCTATCGGCAGCGGCGTTACTTTCGTCCAAAATATGGGTACGAAGTTTTGTTCCGATCGGGCTATATTTGTTGGGAAGCCACGATGTTCCCCCACTGTATAAAATGGCTGCCGCCGTCGCTTTTTTATTTACTATTTAGCCCTAACAACAATAATAGGCCTATAGGCTACCGAAAGTGCGATCAAGAAAACTATGAAACATTATTTTTTTCTATTATCTTGTATTTTCTTTTGTGCTGTCAGTGTTCTGACGAATAAAGTTGTATATATATAGGCCTACATCGGCTAAGTCTGAAGACGAACACGTTACAGAATTTTGGAAAGCAACGTGCAAACAAAGTTACAGTCACCAATAATTTTTGTTGCCACGGGGGCCCCTGGCGCGGGGGGCCCATGCCATGGCATACTTGGCATATCGGTCAATCCGGCCCTGACTCAGTATCGACTAAATCGACCAATACGACGACAGCGACACTCTTCGTTCAAACAAAAGGCAGCAGAGCTCAGTGCCCCATAACCTTGCGACGAACACCACTCATTGTCGCCATTCAGTAGGCCTATACGTCGCACTGTGTCCGTTACTAATGCATTATGTAGGCATACAGTAGTATATTTTAGTGCCTAGATTACCGGTAAGCTAGTCTAATCTTGTACATGTTCTGCATCGAGTTATACATGTACGTGTGCGCATTCTGACGCAACCAGACGAATTTTTACTCTGATTGCAAGTAATTATCGATGCCTAAAATTGTTGGCCCAAAGCTTTATATTAATGTGCACAAATTAAATTAAGCCAAACGATGGAAATTGACCATGTTCTACTAGTTCTAACTACACGGTGTTTCATAAAAAGGCGCCTTTTTTCTTTCTTTCATAATTCACTCAAACGATGATCAATTTACATGCAATTTACCAGATGTAGCTGAAGAAATGCACATTCAAAATATTAAAACAAAACATAAATGTTAATAAAATATTCTTTGCTAGTCGCGGTTTACTGATGACAAACTGTTGAAGTTTTACCATGGCAGTCCAGTTTCACACACTTGTGAGGATAGCTTGACTTTTACACCTTCCAGCAAGACAGTGCAACAGCACACATCGCTTGCGAGATGGTTAAGTTTTTGGATCGCAACACAACTAATTTCATGCCCCCATGTTGGTTAGTGCTGATACGATAAAGATTTTTCATCAGTGAACCAGATAAAGTTCACCATCGAAGCAGGGTAGCAACTGATAGCAACAGTTAGGACAGGCAAGCTTGTGCTGCGTGCCATTGGGATCGTGAACTCGTGTTCACCGTGATCACGAGATCGATTCTGTCCCAAATAGGTCTACGCAATAAACTCGTGAACACAAGTCGTGAACTCGTGATTCTGGCGACTACCTCCATTTTCGTGACGAACAAAATAAATTGGCGGGAAACGACGTAAACGAAGTAAACAAAGTCGTAAAATGCAATAATTTGTAATAAACGGCTATTTTTGGTAATCAACATGCTGCATGACACATTATTATGAATATATGAGTTTTCTGTAATTTAAGCGTAAGATATAGGTCGCCGTATGTAGAGCGAATGACACTCACAGTCGCAGCTGATGCCTGTAGTGTAGGCAGTGCAGAAACGTTCGTATTGTGCAAAACTTTTTCACCCAGCAATTTTAGTGTTAAGTTAATTAGGATTGTGGTTCAAACTAAACTTAGATTACTATAAATTTAGTACGCGTATGCCTATAAGCTATATTCGAGTGGAAAAGCTATTAGGATAGATCCAGTGTTTATTGCATTTTACGACTTTGTTTACTTCGTTTCCGTTGTTTCCCACCAATTTACTTCCAGTGTTTGGGACGTTCACGATGGTGATCATAGACACCAGTTTCCGCTTCTCGTGAACACGAGTTCACGATCCCAATAGAACGCAGCATTGTACTCACGGCAGATTATGACGTCAGCATTACATCACGACTAGCAAAGAATATTTAACTAACGGCCATGTTTTGTCAACATTTTAAAATCAGTATTTCTACAGCTACATCTGGTGAAAACTTGGTGTAAACTGATCAAATGAAAACAAGTTACAAGTGCCCCAGTGAGGTCCAGGAGCAGAAACTTTCAGTTGGGACTTGGGAGTCAAAGGTAGACCTGGGAGTCGGGTCGATCAAGTCGTTGGGCCTTCCAAGTCTGGTCAAGTCGGTCTGTAGCAGCGTCACCGTCGAAATTTTCTGGCGCCGTCGGTCTCATTACAAGTCATTTCAAGTCGACTTGAGAAGTCGACTTAACCAGTAATCTTGCACTTAGCAGTTTTCTCAAACGCGGCTATCAATGAGCTCAGGCAAATAAGGCCATTTCAACTGTTTGTAAAGTATTTTAGTAACCGTATATAAAATAAAAATAAGCTTATAGGCCTACCGATTAAGGTAAACGGAACTGTGAATGACGTAGTTTCCATGCAGTTGTTCCCACGGTTAGCCACAATCAGTGTTTGGATTGCAAAAAATTAGCTGGGGGTCGAAGTTATCAATTGTCAGAACCTGACCAAAATTGTGATATAAATCCTATATATAAAGCATATAGCTGACCCCCCAGAACATAGGCCTAATTTGAGAGTGTGTTAGGGGGGTTAAGAAAACAGTTGGGGTTGAACCCCCCAACCCTCCGGCAATTCAAACACTACAGACGCACAGACGGCTGGACGACAGACGGACGGGTGACAACGATGCCAAAAATGCCGTGCAGCATAGCTGTAGCGCGTCAAAACAGTCACATTACACACAGTTTTAATTGTCTGTGTGAATTTTTCTTAAGAATGACAATAACAGAGACGTCCGCCAAAGGAAAAAACACTTTATGAATAGCCTACAGTATACAGGGTGGGCTAAAATGACACCATTTATTGTAAGTCTACGCCTTATAACTTCACCAAATATTAACCGATTTTAAAAATTTTTTTACTGTCAAAATCAGAAAACAATTTGTAATGAAATTGCTATTGTAGATCCCACCACATCTCAAGTGTGTCGCTGCACTACCTCGTGAAATGTCAGATGACGCACTCAAGCCGGCGACGCCACTGACCAGTTACGTGATCAACATTGATGAATCCTGGCATGTG